>Ga0182012_10001979_pt1 | contig 22349 bp, 25 predicted proteins | sample 612S2SmetaG_FD_120486 | JGI IMG/M metagenome (GOLD analysis project Ga0182012, IMG submission 120486) | Permafrost microbial communities from Stordalen Mire, Sweden - 612S2S metaG | ecosystem: Environmental > Terrestrial > Soil > Wetlands > Permafrost | place: Sweden: Stordalen | collected... | reverse complement strand
TTGCCGCCCAACTCCTCCGGGGTGGCTTGGCGGGCCAGCTGATTAATCAGCCCATGCTCCACAGCGGGCAACCGGCGTCGGACCCGCTCAACGCGCTCCAACAACGCCAGCCACTCCGGGGTGGTCAACGCGTCAAACGACAGTTCGCAGGCGCGCTCCAGGTCGGCATCGAGCGCGTCGAAGACCCCTTGGATCTCTTCACGACTACTCGAACTCATGTTCGAATTATATCGGAAGAGTCAGACACCCGGAGAAGTCATCCGGGGGCCAACTGGGAAGCTGCGCAGGTTGTTTACGTAAGACAACCGTCTGCCCATCTTTGTCTGTGAGCGACGGATCCAGGCGTGCAGCCCGGACTTAGCATGCGTATGTGACTGGCTCATATACCTACACTTTCGAGGACATCCAGAACCGCCCTGTCGCGGTGATCGGAGCGGGAACGCTGGGTCGCCGCATCGCGTTGATGTTCGCCAGCCGTGGCGGAACCGTGCAGATCCACGCCCGGCGCCCCGAACAGCGGGCGGCTGCGACACAGTACGTAAGCGAGGCTCTGCCGAAGCTGTTGGCTGGCCGAGGCTTTGGCGAACTCGGCACCGCGACGGGCACGGGGTCACTCGACGAGGCGTTGGACGGCGCCTGGCTTGCCGTGGAGTCCGTCCCGGAGAAGCTCGAAATCAAGATTCCGCTGTGGGGGCAGATCGACGAAGCGGCGTCACCAGACACCATCTTCGCGACCAATTCGTCGTCGTACCCGTCGCGCCTGATGGCCGAAAACGTCCGCGACAAGACACGCCTGTGCAACATGCACTTCTACATGCCCCCGCAGGTCAACGCGGTCGACCTGATGTCCGACGGCCAGACCGACCGCGGTCTGCTCGATACCCTGCTGACCGTCCTGCCCGAGTTCGGCGTCCATCCCTTCGAGGCGCGCAAGGAGTGCACCGGCTTCATATTCAATCGCGTCTGGGCGGCCATCAAGCGTGAGTCGCTGGCGGTCGTTGCCGAGGGCGTGGCTCGTCCGGAGGATGTCGACGGGATGTTCAAGATCAACTGGGGTGTGCCGGCCGGGCCGTTTCAGATGATGGATCAGGTCGGCTTGGACGTCGTGCTCGACATCGAGAACCACTACGCCGAGGAGTTCCCGCACCTGCCGCAGAATGTGCGCGACTTGCTGCAGGCATATGTCGATGCAGGCAAGCTCGGCGTCAAGACCGGCGAGGGCTTTTACACCTATCCGGAGTCCTGAACCGGCGGGTACTTCAGTTGGCGAGAACCAAGCGCCACTGCCCGGCAGCCGTACGATCCGGAACACACACGAAGTTAGTCCAGTTCCCGGGCGTTGTGGCCTTCACGCCCGGGCCGGCATCCCGACAGGCCTCGTTACTCGGGTAAGTGCCCTCGGTCTGAATCGTATCGGCGTTGCTGGTGGCGAGGCCGGTGGTCATCAACCCCCCGAAAGCCAGCATTCCAGCAGCGACCATGATCGCCCCGGCGCGAACCCTGCCGGTCGCTTTCTGGATGATCGAGCGCTCCGTATCCATCCAATCCCTCCTGTGGTGCTGAACGTGGCGGTCCTTCATGGAGACCCAGCGTTAATACAAAGCGTACTGTCAAAAGCCCGCTTCGACTACAGAAATAGGTCCAGATTCTCGTCGCGACGTTAGGCTCGCCGAGCCAGATAGGCGAGTGTCTGCTGGGCGGCGTTGGCGCCGCACATGCCGTGCGCGCCGGGTCCCGGTGGGGTCGCCGCTGAGCAGATGTACATGCCCGGCACGCCGATGGTGTAAGCAAGATCAGTTGCAACGCTTACGTCATCGGCGGCGTCGCCGACCACATCTCCCCGTGGCAAGCCACCTACCGCAGCGCGCGCCTGCTCGGTAGCAAGGACAACCGCTACGCGCTGTCGACAAGTGGTCACATCGCGGCACTGGTCAACCCGCCCGGCAATCCGAAGGCGTCCTACCGGACCGGACCGGTCGGCCCGGGAGGTCCAGAAGATCCCGAACAGTGGCTGGTGCAGAACGCCACCGAACTAGCGCCCGTCATCGAGAAGTTTCTGAGTGAGCCCGGAGAACAACCGTGAGCGACTTTGGCAGGCGACCTCAGCGCTTTTGTCTAACGCTGCGGACTCGACGGAGTGGAGCGGGGTTGCCGACGTCGGTGCCGGGACTATTGACGATGGCCCGCCACAGCGAAACACTTCGGGCATGACAAACATCGCTGCCGCGCCATGAGCTCACCCGCTTACGGCGGGCTTGCCGCCAACCGAACCCGTACCCTGTTCGGCCAGGTCATGTGGTACGTGGGCGCGACAGCGGCCCTGTTCGCACTGGGGAGCTACCTGGGCCGCGGGCTGAGTTACGGCTTGGGTTTCGTGTTTTTCATCCTCGCATTCGGCTGCCTGATCGGGATGCGCTTCGCGGTGCGCAGCTCCTCAGCCCTCAGCCTTGCCCTGCTGTTGGGCGTGGGCCTGCTGCTGGGGCTGGCGATGTCTCCCACGCTGGTTTACTACGCCAGCGCCGACCCGCAGGCGCTGTGGGAAGCCGGCGGCGCGACCGCGCTTTTCATCGCCGGCTGCGGCGCATTCGGCTACGCCACCCGCACCGATCTGTCCGGCGTCGCGCGGCTCAGCTTCTGGGCGCTGCTTGCGCTCATCGTGTTCGGCATCGTGCTGATCTTCGTGCACATTCCCGGCGGCGCGATCATCTACTCGATCCTGGGGCTGGTGATCTTCGCGGGTCTGACGATGGTCGATTTCCAGCGGCTGCGGCGGTCGACGGACCTGGACTCCGCGCCGCTGATCGCCGCGTCGATCTTTTTGGACGCGCTCAACGTGTTCTCGTTCTTTCTGCAGCTGTTCGGGGGCGGCAACAGGCGCTGATCAAACCCGGATGCCATGTCAGGGCCCCGTGTACCCCGGCGGGTTGACGCCGTCCACCCAGAAGTCGACGCCGAGTTGCGAGCCCGGTATGCAGTCGTATACCGACAGGTCGGCGACGCCGGATTCGACCAGCACGTCCTCGCACAGCAACGATTGTCCGGTGTACTCGCGGGCGGGCTTGTTGAGGATGACGTAGGCCGAGTCGGAGTACACCTCAGGCTTGCGCGCCCGCCCCATCGCCTCGTCACCGCCGAGCAGGTTTTGCACCGCGGCAGTGGCCACCAGAGTGCGCGGCCACAGCGTGTTGGACGCAACGCCCTCGTCACGCAGCTCCTCGGCGATCCCCAGCGCGCACAGCGTCATGCCGAACTTCGCCATCATGTACGCCGTCGGCTTCAGCCATTTGCTCTCGAGCAGCACAGGTGGCGACAGCGTCAGGATGTGCGGGTTCTCCCGGCCTTTCAGATGCGGGATACACGCTTGCGACACCGCGTACGTGCCGCGCACCTGAATGCCGTTCATCAGGTCGAACCGCTTCATCGGCACGTCAGTGATGGACCCCAGGTTGATCGCCGACGCGTTGTTGACGCAGATGTCGAGGCCGCCGAACTGCTCGACGGCCTTGGCCACCGCGGCCTGGACCGAATCCGGGTCGCGGACGTCCCCGACGATGGGCAGTGCCTGTCCACCCGCCTCCTCGAGCTCCTTGGCGGCGGTGTATACCGTGCCCTGAAGCTTCGGGTGTGGCTCCGCGGTCTTGGCGATCAGGGCGATGTTCGCGCCGTCTTGTGCGGCGCGTTTGGCGATCGCAAGGCCGATGCCGCGGCTCGCGCCCGAGATGAACATGGTCTTACCTTTGAGGGACATGGCGCCACACTAACGCCCGCTCCAGCCACCCCGTGATGCGGCCGTCCCGGTCGGAGGCTGTCGAAGATCCGCGGCAGTGGCGCCACACGGCGCCCCTCGGAAGTGCACGACCTGGGAACAAGCGGGCGGCAGAATGCTGTTGTTCCGAGAAGTCTCGGGCTTCAAGCAATAGCAAGTGGCCCTACCCGTAGGATCGAGTGAGGGGAAATTTACAGTGTCGGTGGCAATCCTGGAACGCCCCGAGGTCCCGCCGGGGATTTTCGATGCTACTGGGACGGAAGGGACCGCGATGGCCGACGTCGATGAGACGGACGAGTCACCGTCGGACGCGCAGCCCGAGCAACGCGAGACCAGCCCGGAAACCGATGCCGAACTGACCGCGCGTTTTGAGCGCGACGCGATTCCGATGCTGGATCAGCTCTACGGCGGCGCGCTGCGCATGACACGCAATCCCGCCGATGCCGAGGACCTTCTGCAAGAGACGATGGTGAAGGCCTACGCGGGCTTTCGCTCATTCCGGGCCGGCACCAATCTCAAGGCCTGGCTGTACCGGATCCTCACCAACACCTATATCAACAGCTATCGCAAAAAGCAGCGACAGCCCACGGAGTATCCGACCGAGGAGATCACCGACTGGCAATTGGCGGCGAACGCCCAGCACACGTCGACCGGTCTGCGTTCCGCGGAGGTCGAAGCGCTCGAGGCGCTGCCGGACACCGAGATCAAAGAAGCGTTGCAGGCGTTGCCGGAAGAATTCCGGATGGCGGTCTACTACGCCGATGTCGAGGGTTTCCCCTATAAGGAGATCGCCGAGATCATGGATACGCCGATCGGGACCGTCATGTCGCGGCTGCACCGCGGCAGACGTCAGCTACGTGGTCTACTGGCCGACGTGGCCAAGGAGCGGGGCTTCATCCGCGGCGAGCAGGCGCACGAGGAGGTGTCGTGATGAGCGAGTTTTCGGGCCCGACCGAGCACTGCCCCAACGACGATTCCCACGGCGGCGTCGGCTGCGCGGAAGTGATCGCCGAGGTATGGACCCTGCTCGACGGTGAATGCACCCCGGAGACTCGACAGCGGCTGCGACAGCACCTCGAGGCGTGCCCCGAATGCTTTCAGCATTACGGGGTCGAGGAGCGGATCAAGGCATTGATCGCCGTCAAGTGCACAGGTGAGAAAGCCCCTGAGGGCCTACGGGAGCGTCTCCGGCTGGAGATCCGGCGGACCACCATCATCCGTGGTCTGCAGTAGGGCTCAGGCTAGGCGTTTGGCCGCTTGCCGTGGTTGGCCTTGTTGTACTTTCGGTCGCGCTTCTTGCGGCCACGCTTGGCCATCTTTTTCAACCTCCGTCGTTGCTCAGATTACGGGCACCCCGCAATCCGTCGTTGTTGTTAATTGTCTCACGGGCCGTCTCGACCCGTGTCAGAGCCCGCGCGCCGCTGTTCCGGTCTTATGGTTCGATATACATGAGCCTGATGGAAGCCATGCTGGACCAGCAGCCAGCATGCGGACTGGCCGAAACGAGTGGGGTGAAGATGGCCGAGGATGTTCGTGCCGAGATCGTGGCCAGCGTGCTCGAAGTCGTCGTCCACGAGGGAGACCACATCGGCAAGGGTGACATCGTGGTGCTGCTGGAGTCGATGAAGATGGAGATTCCCGTCTTGGCCGAGATCGGTGGCACGGTCAGCAAGGTCAGTGTGTCGGTGGGCGACGTCATCCAGGCAGGCGACCTTATCGCGGTGATCAGCTAGTTGCTGCCGCCGGTTAACGATGTGTGAGTAACTGATGTCGACTCTCGGTGATCTGCTCGCCGAACACACGATGCTGCCCGGCAACGCGGTGGACCACCTGCATGCGGTGGTCGGGGAGTGGCAGCTGTTGGCCGACCTGTCGTTCGCCGACTACCTGATGTGGGTCCGCCGCGACGACGGCGTGCTGGTCTGTGTGGCGCAGTGCCGTCCGACCACAGCACCGACGGTTCTGCAGACCGATTCGGTGGGCAGCGTCGTCCCCGCCCATCGTTTGTCGCTCGTCGCAGAGGCTTTCTCCACTGGCGCCACTGGTTCCACTGACTCCACCGGCGCCGCTGAGCGGGAAAGGGATGCGGGCCAAGAGGTTTCATGGCAATTGCCCGGCCCTCACGTGGTGGCGTCCCCGGTACGATATGCCAACCATGTGGTGGCCGTGCTGACGCAACACCAAACCGAGCTGGCGGCCCATCAAAAGTCTGGCCATCTCGAGACCGCCTATCGGGACTGCGCCGCTGACCTTGTTCACATGCTTGCCGACGGCACCTTTCCCGACGTGCGGGACGTGGCCATGTCGCGTTCCACACCACGGGTAGGTGACGGTTTCATCCGCCTCGATGTCGACGGTGTCGTCGCCTACGCCAGCCCCAACGCTCTGTCCGCCTACCACCGGATGGGCCTGACCACCGAATTGGAGGGCCACAAACTCATCGAAGTCACGCGGCCGCTGATCTCGGATCCGTTCGAAGCCCAGGAGGTGGCCGAGCACGTGCAGGACTTGCTGGCCGGCGGCAAGAGCATGCGGATGGAGGTCGACGCCGGTGGCGCCACGGTGCTGCTGCGGACTCTCCCATTAGTGGTGCATGGCGCGAGGGCGGGGGCCGCGGTGCTGATCCGCGACATCACCGAAGTCAAGCGCCGGGACCGGGCCCTGATATCCAAGGATGCGACCATCCGGGAAATCCATCACCGGGTGAAGAACAACCTGCAAACCGTGGCGGCGCTGCTGCGCCTGCAGGCCCGACGGACGGTCAACGCGGAAGGTCGAGAAGCGCTGATCGAGTCGGTGCGCCGGGTGTCATCGATCGCGTTGGTCCATGACGCGCTGTCGATGTCGGTAGACGAGCAGGTGAACCTCGACGAGGTGATCGACCGGATTTTGCCGATCATGAACGACGTGGCGTCCGTGGACCGGCCGATCCGGATCAACCGGGTGGGGGATCTGGGCGTGCTGGACTCCGACCGTGCCACGGCACTGATCATGGTGATCACTGAGCTCGTCCAGAACGCGATCGAGCACGCATTCGATCCGACGGCCCGTGGCGGGTCTGTGACGATTCTTGCTGAGCGTTCGGCGCGCTGGCTCGATGTCGTGGTGCACGACGACGGACGTGGGCTGCCCGACGGTTTCAATCTGGACAAGTCAGACAGCCTTGGGCTGCAGATCGTGCGGACATTGGTGTCCGCCGAACTGGACGGGTCGCTGGGGATGCGAGAAGCCCCGGATCGCGGCACCGATGTGGTGCTACGGGTGCCGATAGGCCGACGAGCCCGGTTGCTGCTCTAACGAGTTTCTAGTACCCCGCACAGCAGTGCGGCCCCGACCATCGTCGAGGCCGCACTGCGTGGAACTGGGTTCAGACTCCGCTGCGGGCCTTCGTCCGGGCGTTGCGACGCTTCAGAGCGCGCCGCTCGTCTTCGCTCATTCCGCCCCAGACGCCCGCGTCCTGGCCGGTATTCAGAGCCCAACTGAGGCACTCTGTGGTCACCGGGCACCGATTGCAGACCAGTTTCGCGTCAGCGATCTGCGCGAGCGCCGGACCGCTATTCCCTACCGGGAAGAACAGCTCCGGGTCCTCGTCACGACAGACCGCCTTGTGGCGCCAATCCATAAGTTGTTACTCCTCACTGAGTACGCAGCAAGGCGCACGGGTATTTTTCTTAAGCTGGTAACGCGTGCACAAGAAAAAAGGTATCCGTACCCCTACATAGCTTTCTGCATGCAACCTTCCGATCGTTTCACAGGCTCAACAGATGTCAATAGCGTGAACTTGTGCGTGGGCTATCTCACTTCAACGATCTCTTACAAAAGCCCTTACTCAGTTGTACTACACTTGCGTGCTGCGCCGGGGGAGATTTATCTCTCAAAATGCTTCTGTTATGCGGTTGACACAGGTCAGGGCATGGATTTTGCGGGTGGCGCGACCACTGGGAGCAGGTCGGGGACTGCTCGAAACGTCATGGTTTCGCGCATGCCGAGGTAGTCCCCGTCGAATTGGCAGGCGATCGGGTTCCCGCTTGAGGTGACTCGCACGCACGGTACGTCGTCCTCGGTTACGAGGTGCTTGAACGTGAACTTCGGCTGCTTGGCGAACATCTGGCGGACCACCCTCAGAGTGGGGATCGTCTTCATGCTGGTGGGGGCGAACACTCCGAGTCCCGACTCGAAGGTGCAGCCGGGGTTGGTCCAGACCGGCCGCTCGTTTGCGAATGTCCATGGACTGGAGTTGGACACGAAGATGAAGCTCACGCCCGCAATGGGTGCACGGCCGGGAAGTTGCAGGCTAAGCATCGGCTCACGGCGCCTGTAGCCGTACACGGCGGGCACCGCCGCGCGAATATACCGCCACGCATTGACTTTGCCGCCCTTGTCGCGCTCGGCCTCGACCGCGGCTACCACCTCGGCGTCGACACCCATTCCGGCGTTGAACACGGCCCACCGCTCACCGGAGTCGATCAGCCCGATACGGCGCCACGTCTGGTGGTGGCGGTAGTCGTCGAGCAGCTGGATGAGCTGGTTGGTGGCGGCAATCGGGTCTGGGGAGATGCCCAGTGAGCGGGCCAGCACATTCGCAGAGCCGCCAGGCACCACAGCAACCGCAGGTATAGGTTGTGGCAGCGGCGAGCCAGGGCGCCCGAGCAAACCGTTGACCACCCCGCTGACGGTGCCATCGCCGCCGTGTACGACGACCAGATCGACGTGATTTTCAACGGCCGCCTGCCCGAGTTCGGTGCTGTGACCGCGGTGGTTGGTGTGCTCGACGGTGAGCTGAAGCCGGCTTTTGAGCGCGTGCGCCAGCAGGTCGCGACCGGCCGGTGTGGTGGAAGTGGCTGTTGGGTTCACGATCAGCACGGCCCGCATGACGCATGAGCCTAAGCAATTACGCTGGCGCTGTGACAGTCCCCGCCCCATCGACCGTGCGTGGCGCGGGACTTATCGTCGTGCTTCAAGGTGCGGCAGCGCTGGTGGTGGCCGCGGTGCTGGTGGTGCGCGGAATCGCCGGAGCTGACCAGCGTGTGGTGAACGGCTTGGGCACCGCGATCTGGTTCGCTGTGATCGGCGCTGCGGTGCTCGCTGCCGGGGGCGCGCTGGTGTCCGGTAAGCGCTGGGGCCGTGGGCTGGCCGTGTTCACCCAGTTGCTCCTGTTGCCCGTGGCCTGGTATCTGGCGGTGGGCTCGCATCAACCGGCCTTGGGGATCCCGGCGGGGATCGTGGCGCTGACCGCATTGGTCTTGCTGTTCAGCCCCTCGGCAATACGCTGGGCTTCTTTGCGAGATGAGGTGGGGGATCAGGCCGGCGATCAGCGTGGTCCGGCCAGCTCAGCCAATGGCAAGCCGGACAGCCGATAGGTGGTCCACTCCCGCTGCGGCTGCGCGCCGATCCCGTCATACAGCGCGATGGCATCGGAGTTCCAGTTCAGCACCGCCCATGACAACCTCGTGTAGCCGTTGTCGAGGCATTCGCCTGCCAGCGCCGCCAACAGCGCACGAGCCACGCCCCGACGGCGAAACCTGGCCCGCACGAAAAGATCTTCCAGGTGAATGCCGGCCACACCGTCCCAGGTGGAGAAGTTGACGAACCACAACGCCATCGCGGCGACCTCGCCACCAACGTCGGCGACATGCCCGTACACCGTAGGAGATTTGCCGAAAAGCGCTGTGGAAATCTGTGTTTCGGTGACAGCGCATTGATCGGCGGCTCGCTCGAATTCGGCAAGCGCGTGGATCATGTCGGTAATATCTGCGGTGTCGCCCGGCATGGCGCGGCGGATGTGTTCGCTCATCGGATCTTGTCGTTCAACTCCTGATTCCCAGCGCGGTCAGTATCGTGGCGAATTTTGTTGTGGTTTCTGAAACTTCGTCATCGGGATCGGATTCGGCCACGATGCCGCCGCCGGCGCGAGCGAGGGCGGTCCGGCGGTCGGCGGACAACTGCGCGCAGCGGATGGAGACCACCCAATAGCCGTCGCCCCTGGCGTCACACCACCCCACGGCTCCCGCGTAGAAACCGCGATCGCCTTCCAGCTCCGCGATCAGGTCGGATGCGGCCTTGGTCGGCACCCCTCCGACCGCTGGGGTGGGGTGCAGCGCCAACGCCAGATCGATTGCTGTAGTTGAGGTATCGCGCAGCCGCCCGGTGATCGGTGTGCAGAGATGCCAGACCGCAGCGGTGCGGCTCAATTCGGGCTCGGAGGCGATTGTCAGGTCGTCGCACAGTGGCTCCAGGGCGGCCCGCATCGTGTCGATGACCAATTGGTGTTCGTGGCGGTCCTTCGCCGATACGGCGAGCGCGGCGCCGTTGGTGGCGTCCAGTTCGGGGTCTGCGGACCGCGGAGCCGAACCGGCAAACGGTTGGCACACGACGCGGTCGCCAGAGCGTGCGACCAACAACTCCGGACTGGCGCCCACCAGGGCCGCGCCCGCGTAGTCGCCGCCGGCCGCGGTCAGGTCGACGAGGTAGCCGTAGGCTGCCGGGTCGGCGGCGACGAGCCGGCGCAGGATGATGCGCGCGTCCAGCGGAGCGTCAGCCGTCAGCTGCAATGCGCGGGCCAGCACCACTTTTCGCAGCGAGTTGCCCGGCGCGGTGAGCTGTTCTCGGGCGCGACTGATGCGGGCACGGTAGTCGGCAAGTGGTGGGACGGCGGCGGCAATGCGCACCGTTGGCAGCGGATTCGTCGGCCAGTCGGGCAGGCCATCGGTGCGCAGCACCGTATCCGGCACCAGCAATGCGGCCGGTCTGTGCACATCGAAAGGTAACGCGCCCAGCACTATTGGGGCTGAGCCCGACAACAGCGCCGCTTGTGCCGCGCGCACGTCGCAGTAGCGCGTTTGTACCCCGTCGGCAACCAGCGTCCCCCTCGGTCCACACAGCGCGAACCGCGGTTCGCTGGACGCACTCACCCGTGCGCCATCTCCTGCGGGTCGCCGGTCAATCCGAGCGCAGCGAGCTGTCGCACGCCATGCTCGAACCCGCACACGGCGATAGAGGCGGCGACCATCCAGAAGCGGCTGCCCTCGACGAGCGGCAGCTCGACCCAACGCGTGATTATCGCGCGGGAAAAGTGGCTGTGGCCCACGAACACCACGTCGCGGGAGGTCATCTGCTCTAGCGCCAATGCAACGGCGCGATCGGCGCGGTCGCTGACTTGCGCCACACTCTCTCCGCCGGGGCATCCGTGTGTCCAGACCAGCCAATCAGGAACTGATTCCTGGATTTGTGCGGTGGTCAACCCCTCATAGGAACCGTAATCCCATTCGGCGAGCAGGGGAGACACTTCATCAACGGTGAGCCCGGCCAACTTGGCGGTTGTCAGGGCACGTTGCCGCGGGCTGCTGATCACCACCGGGTCAGCGAGTTTCAGATCACGCAGAACCCGCCCGGAGAGCTCGGCCTGGACCCGGCCGTTATCGGTGAGTTCGAGATCGGTACGACCCGTGTGCTGGCCGGATCTCGACCACGCGGTTTCGCCGTGGCGGAGAAGTATCAGTCGGTGGTTGTGCAAGCCCATGCCGAGGATTCTGCCGCACGACATGCCGGGTCCGTTGCCCGAAGCACAAGGCGACCGAAACGTGCCAGGATGGCAGTGTGAGTGGGACGCGGGTTTTGGCAGTGGCCAACCAGAAGGGCGGCGTTGCCAAGACGACGACGGTCGCCTCGCTGGGTGCGGCGATGGCGGATAAGGGACAGCGAGTGCTGCTCGTCGATCTGGATGCGCAGGGTTGTTTGACCTTCTCGCTTGGCCAAGATCCCGACAAATTACCCGTGTCGGTGCATGAGGTGCTGCTCGGTGATGTTGAACCGAGCGCGGCGCTGGTCACCACGCTGGAGGGAATGACGCTGCTGCCGGCCAACATCGACCTGGCAGGCGCTGAGGCCATGCTGCTGATGCGGGCCGGTCGTGAGTATGCGCTCAAGCGTGCGCTGGCCAAGCTCTCTGACCAGTTCGACGTGGTGATCATCGACTGCCCGCCGTCGCTGGGTGTGCTCACTCTCAACGGGCTGACGGCCGCCGACGAGGTCATCGTGCCGCTGCAGTGCGAGACGCTGGCGCACCGCGGCGTCGGCCAGTTCCTGCGCACGGTCGCCGATGTCCAGCAGATCACCAACCCCAATCTGCGGCTGCTTGGCGCGTTGCCGACGCTGTACGACTCACGTACTACCCACACCCGGGACGTATTGCTCGACGTCGCCGACCGCTATGACCTGCCCGTGCTCGCCCCACCGATCCCGCGCACGGTCCGTTTCGCCGAGGCCAGCGCTTCGGGCTCGTCGGTGCTGGCGGGTCGCAAGAACAAAGGCGCCGTGGCCTATCGCGAGCTGGCGCAGGCGTTGCTCAAGCACTGGAAGACCGGCAAACCACTCCCGACGTTCGCCCTGGACGTGTAGTTGCGCCCGTTAGCCCAGGGCCACCACGGTGTCGCCGCGTTGCTCTAACACCCGCGAACCCGAAACAGCCGGGACCACAGCTCGCCCGGGATCCATGGTGTTCGGCGGCCGGTCCACCTGGATGTAGCGGTTGTTGGCGCCGCTAACCGGATCATAAACACCGATCGCACCGGTGACCGGCACCAGCAGCTGGCCCGCCATCATCGTGCCGGGCCCCAACGGCACCGTCGCCTCGCCCGCGGCGATGGTGTAGCGCAAGGTCAGGTCGGTCGCCTCGAAGACCATCACGGTATCGCCGGTCCACCAGGTCACCAGATTGCCTGGCTGCGACACTATGCCCGGGTTTGACGGCGGCTTGGGCAGCGGCGTGCTCGACACGGTGGCGCCGGTCTCGTCGATCACCTCGACTCGGGGCTGCGCGCCGGATATTCCAGGCAGGTACACCGCTGTTCTGTTCTCCCGGACGGCGAGCACCTGAGCACCCGCATCAGCCGCGATCCCAGGTTCGGCCACGACGTGTTGCTGGGGTTCGTCGTCTTCCTTGCCCGGGCGCAATAAGACGAGCCGCAGGTCGGCCTGATTGTCACAAGCCTCGAGCACCGATACCGTCGCTGAGCTGGCCGCTGCTGACAACAGCTTGCATCCTGAGTTCAACCCCCGCGCCGACGGTTTCACGCGGGCGTCGGTCTCGCCGTAGGCCAGCGTCCGGACCATGTCCGAGCGCCAAAGTTCCAGGCGGGTGCGGCCGGCCGACAAGACCGTCGCGCCGTCCGAGGAGAGGCGTACGCGCTGATCGGCGTAGCCACTGCGCGCGGCTCCACGACCACCGGTGGACCCATCGAGGGTGCTGACCTGCCCGCAACCGCGGTCGTCGTGGTAGACGGCGACGGCGTAGTGGTAGACCCAGGACACCCCGCACAGGTCGCTGTCGCGCGCATAGCTCCAGCGCGACTCGCCGGTGGCCGGGTCGCGGCCGTCCACCTGGCGCCCATTGCCGGTGGCGACCGTCCCGCCCACCACCACGGGCGCGGTGGTGGCCGGGCTGGCAGCGGTCCACAGCTGCTTCAGGGTGGCCGGCACGTCGCGGGCCGGAGTCGGGTTGGGCGCCGCAACGGCGGCCGGCCGACTGATGGTGGCGCGCGCATCGCTGGTCCACCAGATCAACGTCGCGGTCCCCGCGACGACGACCGCGATGGTCGCGGCTGCCAAAATGTCGGCCTTGGTCCGGCGTTCAGGTCTGACCATGCGCCAGCGTGGGCTCAGCTGGTGGGCGCTGGGGCGTCCGCGGGCTTGCGCCGCCGGCGCCGGCGCCGGCTGGTCCCAGCGGTACCGGTCGCGGAACCGGGTGGCGTCTCTGCATGCGCGTCACCGTTGGCACCGGGGGCGGCAGCATTGCCGGCGGGGTGTCCGGTGGCGGGTTGACCGCCACGGGTGCGCCGTCGCGGTGCGCCGGAGCGCGTGCGCCCGGAAGTGTCCGACTTCGAGTCCGACCTGGAGTCTGACCTGGAGTCCGTCCTTGGGTCCGACTTCGAGTCCGACTTCTGGTCGCGTTCGGTGTCGCGGCGCTTGCCCGGCGACTTGCGTGCCGCGCCGACCGTGCTGCCCGCCTCGGCCGGGATGGCCAGCTCGGCGTACAGGTGCGGCGAGTTGGAGTACGTCTCGGCCGGATCGGGGGAGTCCAGACCCAGCGCCTTGTCGATCAGCGTCCAGCGGGGCAGCTCGTCCCAGTCCACCAGGGTGACGGCGATCCCGGTCTTGCCGGCACGGCCCGTGCGGCCGATCCGGTGAACGTACGCCTGCTCATCCTCGGGAATCTGGTAGTTGATGACGTGCGTGATGTCGTCGATGTCGATGCCGCGGGCCGCCACGTCGGTGGCCACCAGCACGTCGACTTCACCTGCGCGGAAGGCCTTGAGCGCCTTCTCCCGCGCGATCTGGCCCAGATCGCCGTGCACCGCGCCTACCGCGAAACCGCGCTCGGCCAACTCGTCGGCGACCTTCTGCGCCGTGCGCTTGGTGCGGGTGAAAACCATCGTCGCGCCGCGGCCCTCGGCTTGCAGGATCCTGCTCACCATCTCCACCTTGTCCAGCGCGTGAGCGCGGTAGACGAACTGCTCGGTGGTGTCGTGGGTGGCCGCCGAGTGCGGTGCCTCGGCCCGGATGTGCGTGGGCTGCACCATGAAGGTGCGCGCCAGGGTGATAATCGGGCCCGGCATGGTCGCCGAGAACAGCATCGATTGCCGGTCGGCGGGGATCTGCCGCAGGATGCGCTCGATGTCGGGCAGGAACCCCAGGTCGAGCATCTCGTCGGCCTCGTCGAGCACCAGCACCGACAATCCGCCCAGCTGCAGGAAGCCCTGCTGGCACAGATCGAGCAATCGGCCCGGGGTGCCCACCACGACGTCGGCGCCGGCGCGCAGCGCCTCGATCTGTGGCTCGTAGGGGCGGCCGCCGTAGATGGACACCACCGACAACCGGCGGCCGCCTTCAGCGGAAAGGTACTGGGCCGCCACGGTCAGGTCGGCGGTCACCTGGATGCACAGCTCGCGGGTCGGCACGACGATCAGCGCACGGGGCGCGCCGCTGAGCGGCCTTGCCGCGGTATCGGCCGTGATGCGCTGCAGCAGCGGCACACCGAAGGCGAAGGTTTTACCCATGCCGGTGCGGGCCTGGCCTATCAGGTCGTCGCCGGCCAGCGCCAGCGGCAGGGTCAGCTCTTGGATGGCAAAGGGACTCTCAATGCCTTTTTCGGCTAGCGCGCGAACTATTTCGTCGCGGACTCCAAGTTGGGCAAATGTCAGTGCCGCCGTTGGTTCAGGCGTTGCTTCATCGGGGTTTGGTTCATCGGGGTTTGGTTCAATTGTGTTTGTCAGTGCGGTCATACGCGGTTGACGAGCCTTTCGGTGACGTTATCGATCCTGTGTCGGTGCTTCTCTGTCGCGGTTCACGCGCGCACGAGTTCCGACTCCGATACGTCACCGGGTCGCCGGCCCTTGCTCAGTCCGGGCGGGCCAGTTGTGCACGCAAATTTCGCCGGTAGTGGCAGTACAGCCAATACCTAATTCGCATTATAGCTGGTCCAAAGCTGGCACCCATTTACTTCTCACTATCCCGACTAGAGTGAACTCATGACTTCGCCCCCAGCCGACCAGGCGGAAGCCGACGAGGTGGAAGCCGACCAGGTGGACGATTCGTCCACCCCACGGCTGACGGCGGATCATCCGGGCATCAACGAGCTGTTCGCCGTGCTGGCCTACGGCGAGGTGGCGGCGTTCTACCGGCTCACCGACGAGGCGCGGATGGCCCCTGACCTGCGGGGACGGATCTCTATGGCGACCATCGCCGCCGCGGAGATGAAGCACTACGAGCTGCTGCGCGACGCCCTGCAACGCCGTGGCGTCGATGTGGTGGCGGCGATGTCGAAGTACGTGCCGGCGCTGGAGAACTACCACCGGCTGACCATGCCGAGCACGTGGCTGGAAGCTTTGGTGAAGACCTATGTCGGTGATGCCTTGGCCGCAGATTTATACCTGGAGATCGCCGACGGGCTGCCCGATGAGATTGCCGGTGTCGTGCGGGCCGCTTTGTCCGAGACCGGTCATTCGCAGTTCGTCGTCGCCGAGGTGCGCGCGGCTGTGACCGCCAGCGGCAAACAGCGCAGTCGGCTGGCGCTGTGGTCTCGTCGTCTGCTCGGCGAAGCGATCACCCAGGCCCAGTACCTGCTGGCCGACCACGATGAGCTGGTCGACCTGGTCTTGTCTGGTACCGGTAGCCTGCGCCAGCTGGGTGCGTTCTTTGACCGTTTGCAACAAACGCACGACCGACGTATGCGGGAACTCGGTCTTAGCTAAAGCTTCTCCACTAAGGCCAGGGCTACCCGGTTAGCGCGTGCACGTCGCGATGATCGCGTTGTTGGTTGATGTCACGACCGTTTGACCCTCGGCGTTGACGACCGAGCAATCGAGTCGACCGGAGATGCTGGTCGCGATCACCGACAGGGTCTGCACCCCGGGGTTCAGCACGATCATCTTCGACCATGGCAGCGACACGTTGAATTCGGTCTGCGGGTAGCCGCGGGCGTCGGTGTAGACGATGTTCACCAGGTCGAAGAGCTGCTTGGTCCCGGTGACGCTGTAGATGACGGTCCGCGGATTCAGCGCAGCCGACGGCGGTAGGCTCGCTGGCGGCGGCGCGGCGGCCGGCGGCGCCGTTCCAGCGCTGCTGGGCGGCGGTGTCACGGTGGTGACCGTCTCGGGTGGCAGTTGGGGTCTGGCCGACAGGCTGGGCGGGGCCGTCGGCTTCGGCATGGACGGCGCGGTGGTCACCGTCCGGGGGATCGGCGGTCCTATGCTCGCCGCCACACTGCCCTTGGTGGATGCGCTGTCGCCACTGTTGATGATGACTGCTGTCGCAATGGCGCCAAGGGCCACCACACTGCCGATGATCGCCGCAACCGGGTGCCATCGCCGGAGAGCGGGCCAGGCCAACGCACCGTAGCCCTCGTCGTCGTCGTCGTCGTAGTCGTCGTAGCCGCCGTCGTCGTAGCCTTCGTCGCCGTAGCCGTCCAGATCGTGGAAGCCGGCTCCGTCTGTGTCGTAGTCGTCGTCGGGGTAGTCCTCTACTACGCCGCCGCGATCGTCAAGTGTGTTTCTGATGGTGCCGATGTTACCTGTGTGACTATCGAGGATCTGGTGTCGTGTGGCATGTTGGCCCAGCTGGGAGCGAATCGTTATCTGCGGACCGGCCGCGTTTCGCTTACCGCGAATCGTTGACCGGGGACCGGGGACCCATCTGCATCAGGGCCGGCCAGGGTCGTCAACTAGCCTGCTGCTGACACGTGTGCGAGGGAATGCCAACGAAAGGGGCCATGGTGGAGGTCAAGATCGGTATCACGGACAGTCCGCGCGAGCTGGCCTTCTCCAGTGCGCAGACGCCCGGTGAAGTCGAAGAACTCGTCGCAACCGCACTCGGGGAGGGTTCGACTCTGCTGAGCCTGACCGACGAGAAGGGCCGTCGTTTCCTGATTCACACCGCAAAGATCTCCTATGTCGAGATCGGCGCCGCCGACGGCCGCCGGGTCGGCTTCGGTATCGGGGCGGACGCGGCCGCCAAGGCCGGGAAGGCCGCTAAGAGCGGGTAAGCGGCACGTGCGAAAGCCCGCCCCAGGCGAAATGCACGGTGCCATCGACGGCGTCCGATTTGGAAATCGGACGGTCATTGTCCAGCCAGTACCTGGCCGAGTCGACGCTCATGGCGACCAGGCCTACCGCGATCATCCGAGCGCGGTGCGGATCAAGTCCGGAATCGGCGCTGATCAGGGCGAACACCGCGTCGGTGCAGGATTCGGTGGCCACCCGCACCTGCGCAGCGACCTCGGGCTCGGTGACATAGTCGTTCTCGAAGATCAGCCGGTAACCCTGGCTGTCGTGCTCGATGAAGTCGAAGAAAGCCTGGACCGCCGCATGTAACCGCTGCCGGTTATCGGTGGTCGTGCGCAGTGCCTGCTGCACCCCAGCGACCAGATTGTCGACATGCCGGTGAAGCACCGCCAGATACAGCTCCAGCTTGCTCGAAAAATGTTGATAAAGAACGGGTTTGCTGACTCCGGCCCGATCTGCGATCTCGTCCATCCCGGCCGCGTGATAGCCGTGGTCGACAAAGACATCGCTGGCGACGACCAGCAACTGGCCGCGACGCTCGTCGCGGGGCAACCGGTTGCCCCGTCGATTCGACGCCGCTATGCCGTCGCCCGGCCGACTGCGGTCAGCCGGTTTGACGCCACTACGTTGCGCCGCCTTGGCCAGATCGCTCATCGGTCCTCATCTGATTCGTTGGCGACTGACCGGCGGCTACCGCCGGGGCCAGCCGCGCGCGGCTCATCGGAAAGACTTTACTACCCGCGATGTCGCCGCGACCGCCCTCGGCGCCGTTGGTGCTGGCAGCAAGGGTGTCGCCCGGTTCGTTGGGCGCGCCAGCGCTCCTCGTCGGTGCCAGCTGTGCCATCCTGGGGAAATGATGTCTGATCGGCCTGTGCGTAGCACCGGTCGAGTCCCAGTGCTGCGTGACGAGTGGCGAGAACCGTTGCGGGCTCTGCGTGACCCGATCGAACAAGGCGCCGGACGGGCCCGGGCCGACCGTGACCGTCCGCGTCAATGGCGCAAACAAACATGGCTGGGGCGGTTCGTATCCACGTATGGCTGGCGCGCGTACGCGCTGCCTGTCCTGGTGGTTCTCACCGCGGTGGTGGTGTATCAGACGGTGAGCGGGACGGCTGCGCCGAAGCCGGCGGCGAGTCAGCCCATCCAGGGTCCGCCGGCGATCGGTGCGGTGGGAACGGCGATCATCGACGCACCACCTCGCGGACTCGCCACGTTCGACGCGAATCTGCCGGCCGGGACGCTGCCGGACGGTGGCCCGTTCACCGAAGCGGGCGACAAGACCTGGCATGTCGTGCCCGGGACGACGCCGCAGGTCGGTCAGGGCACCGCCAAGGTGTTCCGGTACACCGTCGAGGTCGAAGATGGTCTGGATCCTACGATGATCGCCGGCGACAGCGCGTTCGCCCAGATGGTCGACCAGACGCTGGACAATCCGAAAGGCTGGACGCACAACCCGCAATTCGCGTTCATCCGGATCGACGGAACCAGTGGGGGCAAACCCGATTTCCGCGTATCACTGGTATCCCCGGTGACGGTGCGTGAGGGGTGCGGCTACGAATTCCGGCTGGAGACATCCTGTTACAACCCGTTGTATGGGTCGGAACGGCAGGCGCGGGTGTTCGTCAACGAGGCGCGCTGGGTGCGCGGTGCCGTTCCGTTCGAAGGGGACGTCGGTTCCTACCGGCAGTACGTCATCAATCACGAAGTCGGCCATGCCATCGGCTATCTGCGCCACGAGGCCTGCGACAAGCAAGGTGGTCTGGCCCCGGTGATGATGCAGCAGACGTTCTCCACGTCGAACGATGACGCTGCCAAGTTCGACCCCGATTACGTCAAGGCGGATGGGAAGACCTGCCGATTCAATCCCTGGCCATTTCCGATCGCTTAACTCTGGAGGTATTCGGTGTCGACATCGTTGCCGCCCTTGGTTGAGGCCACCGGCCAACTGAGCCGTGCAGAGGTGGCCCGTTACAGCCGCCATCTCATGATTCCCGAGCTGGGTGTGGACGGGCAGAAGCGGCTCAAGAACGCGCGGGTGCTGGTAGTCGGCGCTGGTGGGCTCGGGGCACCGGCATTGTTGTATCTGGCTGCCGCCGGCGTCGGCACGATCGGCATCGTCGACTTCGACGTCGTCGACGAGTCCAACCTGCAGCGCCAGATCATCCACGGCGTGGCTGACGTCGGACGGCCCAAGGCCCAGTCCGCGCGCGACTCGATTGCCGCGATCAACCCCCTGACCGAGGTGCGGTTGCACGAGTTCAGGCTGGCGGCGAGCAACGCCGTCGACCTGTTCGAGCAGTACGACATGATCGTGGACGGCACCGACAACTTCGCCACCCGGTACCTGGTCAACGACGCCGCAGTGCTCGCCGGAAAGCCCTACGTGTGGGGGTCGATCTACCGGTTCGAGGGCCAGGTCTCGGTGTTCTGGGAGGACGCTCCCAACGGGCAGGGCCTGAATTACCGGGACCTGTACCCGGAGCCGCCGCCACCGGGCACGATGCCGTCCTGCGCCGAGGCTGGCGTGCTGGGCATCATTTGTGCCTCCATCGCGTCGGTGATGGGCACCGAGGCGATCAAGCTGATCACCGGGATCGGCGAACCGCTGCTTGGCCGGCTGATGGTGTACGACGCGCTGAAGATGAGCTACCGCACAATCAGGATCCGCAAGGATCCGTCTACACCGAAGATCACCGAGCTCATCGACTACGAGGCGTTCTGCGGTGTGGTCTGCGACGTCGTATCTGAGGAAGCCGCCCAGGCGGCCTCGGATTCCACCATCACCCCGCGGGAGTTGCGCGATTTGCTGGATTCCGGCAAGAAGCTGGCCCTGATCGACGTTCGCGAGCCCGCGGAGTGGGACATCGTGCACATCAACGGCGCCCAATTGATCCCGCAATCGTTGATCAACTCCGGTGAGGGTCTGGCACAGCTGCCCCAGGACCGTATGCCGGTGCTGTACTGCAAGACCGGAGTGCGCTCGGCCGAGGCGTTGGCGGCGCTGAAGAAGGCCGGCTTCTCCGATGCGGTCCACCTGCGGGGCGGGATCGTGGCGTGGGCCAAACAGATGCAGCCCGACATGGTGATGTACTGACCCGATACTCGCGGAGGGCTCGCTAGGCTGACCCGTGTGATTGTCGAGCCACCGCCGGAGCATGTGCTGTCGGCGTTCGGTTTGGCCGGCGTGAATCCCGTCGCCCTGGGCGCCAGCTGGGAAGGTGGCTGGCGATGCGGCGAGGTTGTGCTGTCGATCGTGGCCGACCACGCGCGCGCTGCCTGGTCCGCCCGGGTACGCGAGACGTTGTTCGTCGACGGGGTGCGCCTGGCCCGGCCGGTTCGCTCCACCGACGGGCGCTACGTGGTCTCCGGCTGGCGGGCAGATACGTTCGTTGCCGGCACACCGGAGGCAAGGCACGACGAGGTCGTCTCGGCGGCGGTTCGTCTGCACGAGGCCACCGGCAAACTGGAACGCCCTCGATTCCTCACCCAGGGGCCCACCGCGCCATGGGCGGACGTCGATGTCTTCATCGCCGCTGACCGTGCCGCGTGGGAGGAACGGCCGTTGCAGTCGGTGCCGCCCGGCGCGCGGACCGCCCCGCCGTCAGCGGACGGCCAGCGATCGGTGGAGCTGATCAACCAGCTCGCCACCCTGCGCAGGCCCACCAGGAGTCCCAACCAGCTGGTGCACGGAGACCTTTACGGGACAGTGCTTTTCGTAGGCACCGCCGCGCCGGGGATCATCGACATCACGCCGTACTGGCGGCCCGCATCATGGGCGGCCGGCGTGGTCGTCGTCGACGCGCTGTCCTGGGGCGAGGCCGACGACGGACTGATCGAACGCTGGAACGCGTTGCCGGAGTGGCCACAGATGTTGTTGCGCGCATTGATGTTTCGCCTCGCAGTTCACGCGTTGCACCCGCGGTCGACCGCAGAGGCGTTCCCGGGTCTGGCCCACACCGCGGCCTTGGTCCGATTGGTGCTCTAAAATTCTTCCGGGAACTCGTGGCGGACCTCGCGCAGCGCGACTCGGCCGTCTACGGCCAGCACGCCTTCGGCCCGCAGCAGCTCCAGCTGGCGGGTGGTCAAATGTTGCGCCGGGCGACCGGATGCCGTGATCACCCGATGCCAGGCCAGGTCGGAGGAATCGGTGCGCATGATCCAGCCGACGATGCGCGGACTGGAAAGCCCTGCGGCAGCTGCGATGTCGCCGTAGGTGGCGACCCGGCCAGATGGAATGGCAGCGACCAGCGCGCGCACCCGCTCGACTTGCGCGTCGGTGACCGCAGCCACGGTCAGCTCGCTTCCAGCAGCTTGCGGATCAACGCGGCGACTTCGGCGGGCTTGGTCTCAGCCACCATGTGGTCGCAGTCGAAATCGCGCAGTTCAAAATCGGATCCCAGCTGCTGCAGTAGCGATTTCACAAGCCCGTCCGTCACGTAGGGCGGGGAGGTCCGCGTCGCCCGCACCAGTGTCGTCGCCGTCCCTTTCGGCGGCAGCACGATGTCGCGGGCTAACTCACTCCAGTACGACATCATCGCCGGCAGACTGATCCGCCAGCCGTATCGTCCGCTCGGAAGCTCGATCAGGTGCTCGTCGAGGTCGGCGTCGAGCACCGCGGGGTCCACTCCCGCCCAGGAGCCGGTGGCCTTTTCCATGCGGGCCTCGCGCACTCCCGGGTAGTCGGGCGAGGACAGCATGGCGTCGGCGATCTCGCGCATCCGGTCGCCGTCCAAACCGATCGCCGGGTCGAGCAACAGCAGCGCCGCCACGTGGTCGGGGCGAGCCGCGGCCAGGTGCAACGCGACGGCGCCGCCGAAAGAGTGCCCGACGACGAGCGCAGGCGCGTCGGCTTCGTCGTCCAGCAGCGCGGCCATCGCGGCGGCGTTGGCGTCGATGGTCCACGGCGCAGCCCATGACGATCTGCCGTGGCCGATCAGGTCGGGTGCGGCGATGGTGATTTCGGGCAAGTAGGTGCCCAGTTGGTGCCAGCGCCCCCCGTACCCGGTCAGTCCATGGATGGCCAGCAT
>Ga0182012_10001976_pt1 | contig 22371 bp, 18 predicted proteins | sample 612S2SmetaG_FD_120486 | JGI IMG/M metagenome (GOLD analysis project Ga0182012, IMG submission 120486) | Permafrost microbial communities from Stordalen Mire, Sweden - 612S2S metaG | ecosystem: Environmental > Terrestrial > Soil > Wetlands > Permafrost | place: Sweden: Stordalen | collected... | reverse complement strand
TGGACAACACGCTGTTCAGCGCCCTCACGCTGAACGTGCAGCCTTTGCATCTGGACGCACATTTCGCCGCGCAGACCGAGTTCGGCCAGCGTCTGGTGAACAGCATGTTCACCGCCGGGCTGATGGTGGGAATGACCGTCAATGACACCACTGCCGGGACAACCATCGGCAATCTTGGGTTTACCGAGATGCGGTTCCCCAAGCCCGTGTTCCATGGCGATACACTCAAGGCTCGCACCAAAGTCGTCGGCATGCGCGAGAGCAAGTCCCGGCCGGATGCCGGGATCATCGACTTTGAGCATACTGCTTGGAATCAAAGAGGCGAAATGGTCGCGATCTGTCGGCGGCAGGCGCTTATGAAGAAGAAAGGCCAGGGGGCGCTGCCCCCTGGACCCCCGCCAAGGGCGGAGCCCTTGGAACACCGGTGATTGTTATCGGTACGCCATTGCGTCCGACGACAATCCCATCGCTGACAACGTGGCCGGGTTGAGCTGGCCGTTTGGCTGCAGGCCACGGCCCTGCTGGAACCGCTCGATCGCGGCCTGCGTCGATCCGCCCCACATCCCGTCCACCGCACCGCTATAGAAGTTCAGGGCTCGCAAGCGCGCCTGGACCTCCCGCACCGACGCCGGCCGCAACTGATCACCCGGCGGTGGCACCGCAACAGCAGCCGGCAACGGTGCGTTTGGATCAAACCCCAGCGTCGCCGCGGTCGCCTGATTGAGCTGGCCGGTGACCTGCAACTGATGGCTCTGCTGGAACCGCTCCAGCGCCGCCTGGCTGTCCGGACCCCAGACCCCATCGGCAGCGCCGTTATAAGTGCCGGATTGGCGCAGGCGCTCCTGAACCGCCTGAACCTGCTGCGGCGGCAATGCTTGGGAATAAACCAGCGGCGCGGTCTGTTGCGCCCCCGCCGGAGTGGCAACCGCAACCCCGACAACCAAAGCGCCGGCCAGCAGTCGATCCAATTTCATCGGCGTATCCTCCCGACAAAGGAAACGCCACAGCGGAGCGCCGGTTCATGTCGCCAACAGGGAAACCGAACCGGCCTGATATCAAAGCCTACGACGCCTGTTGCGAAGCCCCCAGCAGCCGGTCGATGGGGTCCCAGACGAACGCCGTCTGCACCAGGTCCTCGCCGCCCACCTGCACGGTGGCCTCCGCCACGGTCTTCCCGCCCAACCGCTGGTAAAACCAACGGCTGGGATTGTCGCGCAGCACCCACACGAACAGCGACCGGCACCCGCCATCTGCCAGCGACAGCGCCGCGGCGCGCATCAGCCGGCGCCCTATCCCGCGGTCCCGCCAGTCGTCCAGCACGTACAGCGTCTCCACCTCGCCCTCGGCCAACCGCCGGCCCGCGACCTCCCCGGCACGCGCCCGGCCGGCGGTGGCAAACCCCACGATGCGCGGTCCGCACCCCACCGGCACGTCCGGCCCCGACGCGCTGGCGACGAACACCTGCGCCGCTGCCCGGATCGCCCCGTCGTAATGCGCCGCCTGCCGCGTCACGGACATTCGCGACAGGAACGCATCCGGCAGGATCCCCGGATACGCACTCCGCCACACCGCCACATGCACCGCTCCGATCGCAATCGCGTCCGCCGGGCGCGCACGACGGATCGAGATCACGCCCGCCGCTCCAGCACCGCCGCGAAGAACCCGTCCGTCCCATGCTGCGCCGGCGTCAATGACAGCATCTCCCCGGCACAAGGCGGCCCGCCGCCCAGCGGCCAGGCCACCGGTAGCGGGACCAGCGCGAAGCCGGGCTGGCGGGCAAGGAAGTCGGTCACCTGGGCCTCGTTTTCATCAGGGAGCACCGAGCACGTAGCGTAGACCAAACGACCGCCGATGCGAACCAGCCGCGCGGCGGCACCCAGGATGGCCGCCTGCTTTGGCAGCAACTCCCGCAAATCGTCCTCCACCAGCCGCAGCCTTGCGTCGGGATTGCGCCGCCATGTGCCCGTGCCGGTGCAGGGGGCGTCCACCAGCACACGGTCGAACGCGCCGGCATGCCGCTTGCCCCATTTGTCGCCCGACTCGAGCAGGTGCCGCTCCGCGTTGTGAACCCCGGCGCGGCGCAGCCGGCGAATCGCAGCCTCCAGCCGTGCATGGGAGACGTCGCACGCGGTGATCTGGCCGCGATTCGCCATCGACATGGCCAGCGCGAGGGTCTTGCCGGCCGCCCCGGCGCAGTAATCGCACACGCGCATCCCGGGTCGCGCATCCGCCATCGCGGCCACAATCTGGCTGCCCTCGTCCTGGATCTCGACCAGGCCGGACTGGAACGCCGCGCCGGCGGTGACCTGCCGGCGTCCCTCGATGCGCAGCCCCCACGGGGAAAGCGGCGTGTCGGCCGCCTCCAGCCCCTCGGCGGCCAGCGCCGCGCGCGCCTCGTCTCGCTTGGTTTTCAGCAGGTTGACGCGCAGGTCGAGCGGCGCCGGCGCGCCCAGCGCGGCCATCTCGGCCGCCAGCGCGCCGCCGAACCGCGTCTGCAGCGCCGGCAGAATCCAGTCGGGCACCTCGTGTCTGACCGCATCCGGCATGCCGGGGTGATCGAGCGTATGTCCCTCCAGCCGCCGCAGCGCCGCCGCCTCCGACCCGCTCAGGATCGGCGGAGCGAAGCGGCCACCGGAGAACGCCTGGCCGACGCCATCCAGCGTCCAGCCTTCCAACAGCAGGGACCCGGCGGCCATCAGCCGCGGGCTCGCCGCGCCGTCCAGCCACCACGACAGCCGGCGCCATGCGCGCAGCACGCGCCACACGCGCTCCCCCACCGCGCGTCGGTCGCCGGAGCCGATGAAGCGGCGGGTGCGGAAGAACTCGGTGGCGACCGCGTCTGCCGGGCGTCGCGGGGCTGCTTCGATGGTCGCCAGCAGGTCGATCGCCGCGGCTAAGCGGGCGGCAGGCGTCATGGGCGGCGATACTTTCGTGGCTGCGTCTCAGGGAGGGAAACGCTGGCTCACGCCGCTTGCTTGGGTTCGGGGTCTGGGTCAAGCCCTCAGAACGGATCGGCTACACGATCGGCCAAGAGATCGCCCGGCTGAGACCGCGGTTCCCTCGCCAGGGAGCAGTGCCCGGCGGGCAGCCGCGCGCAAGCGACGCGGAACCCGTCAGCCTCCCAACGCCTGGTCCAGATCCCGAATCAAATCGTCCGCCGTCTCCAGCCCGATCGACAGCCGGATCACGTCCGGCCCGGCGCCGGCGGCCAGGCGTTGCTCGTCCGAAAGCTGCCGGTGCGTGGTGGAGGCCGGGTGCAGGATCAGACTGCGCGTGTCGCCGATATTCGCCAGATGCGAGAACAGCCTGACGCTTTCGACGAGTTTGATGCCCGCTTCGTAGCCGCCCTGCACGCCGAAGGTGAACACCGCGCCAGCGCCCCGTGGCAAGTACTTCTCCGCCAGTGCGCGGTACGGGCTGGACGCCAGCCCCGCATAGGACACCCAGGCCACGCGCGGATGGCCCTCCAGGAACGTCGCCACTGTCAGCGCGTTCGCCACATGCCGCTCCATCCGCACGTGCAGTGTCTCGATGCCGGTGATGGTCAGGAATGCATTCATCGGCGCCATCGCCGGGCCGAAATCGCGCAAGGCCACCGCACGCGCCTTGGTGGTGAACGCGAAGTCACCGAAGTTCTCGTAGAAGCGCAGGCCGTGATAGGCGGGCTCCGGCCCGGTCAGCGACGGAAAGCGCCCGCCTTGCGCCCAGTCAAACTTGCCGCTTTCCACCACCACGCCGCCGAGCGAGTTACCATGGCCGCCGAGAAACTTGGTCGTGGAATGCACGACGAGATCGGCGCCCCAGTCGATCGGCCGGCACAAGAACGGCGTGGCAAGCGTGTTGTCCACGATGAGCGGCAGGCCGGCCTCGTGCGCGATCTTCGCCACCGCTTCCAGATCGACGATGACCCCGCCCGGATTGGCCAGGCTCTCGACGAAGATCGCCTTGCAGCGCGGTGTCAACGCGCGCCGGAAATTCTCCGGATCGAGCGGATCGACAAAGTGGCAGGTCCAACCAAGCTTCTTGAACGACAGCCCGAACTGCGTCAGCGAGCCGCCATACAGGTTGCGCGACGCCAGGAATTCGTCGCCCTGCTCCATCAGCGTCGCGAACACCAGGAACTGCGCGGCATGGCCGGAGGCGGCGGCGAGCCCGGCACGGCCGCCCTCCAGGCTGGCAATGCGCTCCTCCAGCACCGCGACGGTGGGATTGCTCAGGCGCGCGTAGACGTGGCCGAAATTGTGCAGGTTGAACAGCGAGGCGGCGTGATCGACGTCGTCGAACACGTAGGATGCGGTCTGAAAGATCGGCGTGATCCGGGCGCCGGTGGTGGGATCGGGCGCGGCGCCGGCATGCACCGCGAGGGTGCCGAACCCGTAGGTCTCGTTGCGTGCGGGCGGCGGGTGGGACTTCGTGCGCCGCTCGGTCGGCGGTTCGGGCGCGCGATTGCGGATGATGCCGGAATTGACGCCGCTCCAGGACAACTCGCCGCCGAGCCGGCCGAACTCGATTTTCGGGCAGCGGTTCATGATCACTTCGATCCCCGCTTCCTCGGCGCGCGCGGCGGCTTCGTCGTTGCGGATGCCGAGCTGCATCCACACCACCTTGGCGCCGATCGCGATGGCGTCGTCCACGATCGGCCCCACCTGGTCGGAGGCGCGAAAGATATCAACCATGTCGATGCTGTCGGGAATGTCGCGCAGCGAGGCATAGGCAAGCTCGCCCAGCAGTTCCTGGCCGGCGATGCCCGGGTTGACCGGGATCACGCGATAGCCTTTGCCCTGGAGGTACTTCATCACGAAGTAGCTGGGCCGGTTCCAGTTGGACGAGGCGCCGACCATCGCGATGGTGCGTACGGTGGCAAGGATGCGGCGGATTTTGGCGTCGGGATACGGAATCGGCTCGACCGCGGTCATGCTGGGCTGCTCCCGGAGCCGGCTGGGCCGGACAGTTCGCATCAGCTAATCGCCCGACCGCGGGCTGGCAATGGCCGCCTGTGTCGCGCTGCAACAGGCACGCAGCGCCCCTGCCGTCAGATGCCGGTTGGTGTGGCACCCGTCGACACGGCGCCAGGCGGGTGTGATGTCCCGCGCTTGACCGGGGTAACCTCCGGATGAGCGGGGAGACCACCGGACGGGACATCACGCTATCGGAATTTGACTATCCTGGCGCCTTCGCCCGACGCTCCGCCGATGTCGAACGATGACGAGCACTGGATGCGCCGCGCGCTTGACGTCGCGCAGCGGGGCGAAACACGGCCCGGGGCGAACCCGATCGGCTGTGTCATCGTGCGCGACGGCGTCGTGATCGCCGAGGGCTACAACGAGGTGGATCTGCGCCACGATCCGACAGCCCATGCGGAGATCGTCGCGATCCGCCGTGCCGGCGAACGCCTGCAATGCCATGAGCTGCGCGACACCACGCTGTATTCCACGCTGCAGCCTTGCGGGATGTGCACCATGGCCTCGATCTGGGCCAAGGTCGGCCGGGTGGTGTTCGGCGCCGGACGCGGCGACGTGCACAGGATGTATTTCGAGGACCGCCACATCGATACGCTCGATTTCATCCGGGACGCGTATCGCGCCGACATCTCGATCAAGGGCGGCGTGCTGGCCGCAATCTGTGCACAACTGTATGTGCCGCCCGATGCCGATGTCTCGCCGGCCGACCAGGTCAATCGCTGATCGAGCCTGAGAACATTGGAAACGCAAGTTGCAGTTTGATATTTCGCCTCCGCCATCCGACCGGCCCGCCAACTCCGCATAGGTAGCCGTTCCCTTACTGACAGCCCGCCCAAGACGGACCGATGAGGATGCGGTCGCTGCCGTGCCGACATCTCGTGCTGACCTCCGCCACCATACTCCCAATCCTTCCCGAGCGGATGTCGCTCATCAAACACCGTCACGGACAGGGTTGATAATCTCCAGTCCTGAAAAATCTCGCTCGTTGTCGGTCACAATGACGCAGTCGTTGGCGGTCGCGACCGAGGCGATGATCATGTCGAGCCCGCTACGAGGGCGACCTGCAGCCTTTCCCTCTGCCATCAGCCTCGCCCAAAGAAGCCCGGCCCGCTCGTCGAACGACAAGATGCGTCCGGCAAAAAGCGCCTGCGGGCCTTCGGGGCCGGCGAACCAAGCGTCGAGCGCGCTGCGTTTCCGACCCGCCGGCTTCTCCAGAATACCACGCTGAATCTCGGCGACGGTCAGCGAGGCGATGAAAAGATCATCATCCTTTTGCGCCTCCAACCACGTCAGCAGAGTTTTCGACGGCTCCAGTTTTATGATGCTGCAGATGATATTGGTGTCGAGCAGAAACCGTGTCACAGCTCGATCTTTCGCCCCTCATCACGGGCCCGTCTCAGATCAACATCAGATCCGACAAGAGGAGAGCGGCGCAGCGCGGCGACGATCCCGCCTGTCTTTGAAGGACTGCCGGAAATGATTCGGCCGACCGCCACGCGCAGGTTGGCAGCATCGGGTCCATTCTCGGCGAGGCGGCGGGCCAATGATCTGATCAGGTCGCGGTCGGCATCCAGTCCGAGCACCTCGAAACGTGCCATCCCACGCTCGTTGAGGCGAGTACGGTAGTTATGAATGGCACGCTTTTGCGAACTGCCCATCGCAGCCTCCCAGGATATCCCCTGTAATATATCCGGGGAGAAGGCCCGTATTCAAGGACTGGATATTCGCTACTGCGGAAAGGCGGAGCCCTTGCCGCACGGCGCGAACAGCGGACCCTGAAGGGCTGCTCGGCCACGGTGGCGAACGATGTCGTAGACTCAATACGAAAGCCGCGCGAACTGACATACGCCGACGCAACGGACTATCCGAAGGCGGGACTACCCTCACCCAACCGCCCGGAACGCCTCCGGAGGCCCCGGGACCTCCACGTCGATCTCCAGCATCGACACGTCGCCGCCCCGATCCAGCTTGATCTGCACCTTGTCGCGGTCGACGTTCACGTGCTTGGCGATCACCGCCAGGATCTCCTCCTGCAGCGTCGCCAGCAGATCGGACTTTCCGGCAAACGCGCGTTCGTGCGACAGCAACACCTGCAATCGCTCACGCGCGACCGGCGCGGAACTGCGCCGGCGAAACAGCGCCAGCAGCGTCATGCGACCCTCCGTCCGAACAGCTTGCCCATGAAACCCCGGCGCTCGGCCGGCACGACAAGGTCGATGCGTTCACCCCGAAGCCGCTTTGCCGCATCGAAATAGGCGCGCGCCGGCGCCGACAGCGGCGCGTTCAGCGTCACCGGTGCACCGAGGTTGGAGGCGCGCAGCACCTCCTCGCTTTCCGGAATGATCCCGAGCAGCGGGATCGACAGGATTTCCAGCACGTCTTCCAGCCGCAGCATTTCGCCGCGTGCGGCGCGGGCCGGATCGTAGCGGGTCAGCAGCAGGTGCTTCACCATCTGCTCGCCGCGCTCGGCCATTTCGGTCTTGGCATCCAGCAGCCCGAGGATGCGGTCGGAATCCCGCACCGACGACACTTCCGGGTTGGTCACCACGATCGCCAGGTCGGCATGGCGCATCGCGAGCGTCGCGCCGCGCTCGATGCCGGCCGGGCTGTCGCAGATCACCCAATCGAACTTCTCCCGAAGTTCCCCGATCACCTGCGCCACGCCCTCCGAGGTCAGCGCGTCCTTGTCGCGCGTCTGCGAGGCGGGCAGGAGGTACAGCGTGTCCAGCCGTTTGTCGCGGATCAGCGCCTGGTGCAGCTTGGCATCGCCTTGCACGACGTTGATCAGGTCGAACACCACGCGGCGCTCGGCCCCCATCACAAGATCGAGATTGCGCAGCCCGACATCGAAATCGACCACCACGGTTTTCTCGCCACCCCCGGCGAGAGCGGCGCCAATCGCCGCGGTGGAGGTCGTCTTGCCGACGCCACCCTTGCCGGATGTCACGACCAGAACCTGGCCCATAAAGCCTCCCTCCTTCGCTGGCGCCAACCGAGCGCCGCCATCATCCTGGCGCTAACCGAGCGCCGCCATCATCAACGTGTCGTTCTGAAGCCAGGCCTGGATCGCGCGGCCGCGCAGCCTGGGCTCCATGTCCTCGGCGGTGCGATACATGCCGTCGATCGCCACCAGCTCGGCTTCGAGCTTGCTGCAGAAGATTCGCGCCCGCGAATTGCCGGTCAGGCCGGCAATCGCACGGCCGCGCAGGGCGCCGTAGATGTGGATCGATCCGCCGGCCATGATCTCGGCGCCCCAGCCCACCGACCCGACCACGGTGACGTCGCCCTTGTCGAACACGATCGACTGGCCGGAGCGAATCGGGTGGTCGATCAGCAGACAGCTCTCCTCGGCGGTGGGCGCCGGGGCGGGCGCTTGCTCCTCCGGCAGTTCGAGCGGACGGGCCGGCCGCGTGCCGGCCGCCGACAGCGAGAGGCCCCATTTCTCGATCCCCGGCCAGGACGGATGGGCGCCTTCGGTGCCGATGATCCGGATGTTGCGCAGGGTCAGCGCCGACATCAGGACTTCGACGTCCTGCGAGTCGCGCGGCAGCACGGCAAGGTCCACCACGACCGGACGGCCGTCGAAAAATGACGGCGAGCGTGCGACCTGCGCATCGAGCGCGGCCAGCCACTCCTTGATCGGCGGCTCCGGCGCAAGCACCAGCGCCATGAAGGAACGGCCGCGGACTCGGATGAAGGGACGTGATTCTGTCTGTGACACGCCTTGGGGGTATCGGCGGGCAGGCCGGGGAGTCAACTGGTTTCGGACCGGGTGACACAAAATGCTGGGGATACTTCGCGCCGTGATCCCCACATTTTGATGCGCCCCCGCAGCAGTGGCGCTAAATCTGCCCCGCACCCTGTTCTGCCGGCCAAAGCGATAACGGCAGTTCCAAGGCCGGCCGGGGCCGCCCGATCGGGAATGCGGTACGCAAACGCCTGCCGGGGCGACAGTCTAGGCTCGCATCCGCTCCAGCTTGTCTGCGTTCGCGCGCAGCACATGCAGCCGGCGGATCTTTTGCGTGGGCGTCAAGAGGCCGTTCTCCAGCGTGAACGCCGGTACCGCCGCATGGCGGCGAATCCGCTCCGTCACCGACAGCCGCTTGTTCACCCGAGAAACCGCCAGCGCGGCGGCGACGTCGTCGTACCCGTCGGCGGGCACCACCAGCGCGTTCAGTCCCGGGTGACCGTCGCCGCAGACCACCGCCTGGGCGATCTCCGGCTCCGCCATCAGCATGCCCTCGATCCTGGCCGGCGATATGTTCTCGCCGCCCGACAACACGATGATGTCCTTCTTGCGGTCGGTGATCCGCAGATAGTTGTCGGCATCCAGCTCGCCGATATCGCCGGTGTGCAGCCAGCCGTCCCGGATCGCCGCCGCGGTGTCCGCCGGCCTTCCCCAGTAGCCGTCCATCACCAGGTCGCCGCGTACCAGGATCTCGCCGTCCTCGGCAATGCGCAGATCGACCCCCTGCAGCGCCCGCCCGACCGTTTCGACCCGCACCGCATCGGGTGGATTGGCGCTGATCACCGGGCCGGCCTCGGTCTGGCCGTAGCCCTGGACGATCCGGATGCCGAGGGCGAGGAAGAACCGCCCCACTTCCGGGTCCAGCCGGGCACCGCCCGACACCGCGCCGAGCAGCCGTCCGCCGAAGCGGGCGCGAATCTTGGACCGCACCAGCCGGTCCAGCACCGGGTCGAGCAGCCGGTCCGCCAGCGACAGCCGATCGCCGGCGAGACGGCGCTGTCCGATCGCCAGCGCCTGCCGGAACATCGCCTGCTTCCACGCCGGCTCGCGGCCCGCCTGGGCCAGTATGCGTGCGCGGATGACCTCCAGAACGCGCGGCACGGCGGTCAGAATGGTCGGCCGCGCCGTCAGCATGTCGGCAGCAAGGTGCTCCACGCCGCGCGCATAGACGATCTCGGTCCCGACGCTCGGCAGGAAGAACATGCCGACGGTGTGCTCGTAGCTGTGCGAGGCCGGCAGATAGGACAAATAAACTTGATTCTTCGCCCCCGTGGACAGCCCGATCGCCTGCAGCAGCAGATAGGCGCCCCGGCAGTTGGACAGGATGGAGCGATGCGGCAGCATCACCCCCTTGGGGGCGCCGCCGGTGCCGGAGGTGTAGAGCACGCAGGCCAGCGCCGTACCCGGGATCGCCTCGGCCATGCGCGCGATATCGTCCGGCCCCGCCTGGTCGGACACCAGTTCGGACCATCGCATAAGCCGCGGATGCTCGCCTTCGGCCTCCGTCGGCCCATCCATCACCACCAACAGGTCGAGCCCGCCCGCAAGCCGCGCTGCCTCCCGCACCCTCCCGGCGAGCGTCGCCGTGGACACGATGGCCGCCCTGGCGCCCGAATCGCGGAGGATGTGGGCATGGTCGTCGGCGGTGTTGGTGCTATAGGCGGGCACCGGCACCGCGCGGATCGCCATCAGCGCGGTCTCGGCGATCGGATATTCCGGCCGGTTCTCGGCGCAGATCAGCACACGGTCGCCGGGCGAGACCCCGGCGGCAAGCAGTTTGCGGGCGCAGGAAGCCGCCATGCGGGCGAAGTCGGCCCACACGATCCGCTGCCAGGTGCCGCCGCGGAACACGCGCAGCATGGGCCGGTCCGGCCACCTGCGGGCCGATCCGAACATCATCGCCGGCAGGTTTGGCCAGCTCGGGTAGGGTTCCACGCTTCCTCCGTCACACCGGACTCTAACGCTCATTCAGAAGCAACCATATAGCATGCACCGCAGCGTGCGCCGGGCGAGCCCTTTGACGACTGTCACGACTACCTTACATGAAGCGACACATGAAGCGACGACGCAGCACCCCGAGGACCCCGTGACGCCTGGAATCGCCGACGACGCAACACGTGCCGACACCGCCGATGCTCTGCCCGCCTGGGACCTTTCCGATCTTTATCCCTCGCCGGACTCGCCCGCCGTGCAGACGGATTTCGCCGCGGCCGAGGCGGCTGCCCGCGGTTTTGCCACCGAGTATGCCGGGCGGCTAGAGGCGCTGTCGGGCGAAGGGCTGGCGAAGGCGATCGCGATCTACGAAGGCATCGAGGAGACGCTGGGCCGGCTGATGTCCTACGCCCAGCTCCTGTTCAGCGGCGATTCGACCGACGCCGCGCTTGGCCAGTTCTACCAGACCGTCAGCGAGCGGGTGACCGCGATCAGCAGCCATCTGCTGTTCTTTTCGCTGGAGCTGAACCGGCTGGACGATGCCGTGCTGGAGAGGAAGCTTGCCTCGCCCGCCCTGGCCCGCTGGCGCCCGTGGCTGCGCGACCTGCGCGTATTCCGGCCGCACCAGCTCTCCGACGAGCTGGAGAAGCTGCTGCACGAGAAGGAGGTCACCGGCCGAGCCGCCTGGAGCCGGCTGTTCGACGAAACGATCGCCGGCATGCGAATCGCCGTGAGCGGGTACCGGGACGGCGAGCCGATGACGGTAAGCGCCGCGCTGAACCTGCTGTCGGACCGCAACCGGGCGGTACGCGAGGCCGCCGGGAAGGCGATCGGCGAGGCGTTCGGCAAGGATGTCCGGCTGTTCTCGCTGATCACCAACACGCTGGCGAAGGACAAGGCGATCGTCGATGGCTGGCGGCACTATCCCCGGCCGGGCAGCTACCGCAATCGCGCCAACATGGTCGAGGACGAGGTGGTGGACGCGCTGGTCACCGCCGTGCGCACCGATTTTCCGCGGCTGTCCCACCGCTACTACGCGCTGAAGGCGCGGTGGCTCGGCCTGCCCAGGCTGCAGCACTGGGATCGCAACGCGCCGCTGCCGGAGGACGACGACCGCTCCATCCCCTGGCCCGAGGCGCGGGACCGCGTGCTGGCCGCCTATGGCGCGTTCAGCCCCGAGCTTGCTGCGGTGGGCCAGCGGTTTTTCGACGCGCCGTGGATCGATGGCACGCTCAAGCCGGGCAAGGCGGGCGGGGCGTTTGCGCATCCCACCGTGCCTTCGGCGCATCCCTATCTGCTGCTGAACTACCACGGCCGCACGCGCGACGTGATGACGCTGGCGCACGAGTTGGGGCACGGCGTGCACCAGGTGCTGGCCGGGGCCCAGGGCTACCTGATGTCCGGCACGCCGCTGACGCTGGCCGAGACCGCCAGCGTATTCGGCGAGATGCTGACGTTCCGTGCGATCCTGGACGCCGAGACCGACCCACGCCGCAGGCGGATCATGCTGGCGTCCAAGGTCGAGGACATGTTGAACACCGTGGTCCGGCAGACCGCCTTCTACCGCTTCGAGACGCTGCTGCACGACGAGCGCGCCAGCGGCGAGCTGCTGCCCGAACGGATCGGCGAAATCTGGCTGCAAGTGCAGACGGAAAGCCTCGGTCCAACGTTCGAGTTCACGCCTGATTACGCAGTGTTCTGGGCCTATGTGCCGCATTTCGTCCACACGCCGTTCTATGTCTATGCCTATGCGTTCGGCGACTGCCTGGTGAACGCGCTGTATTCGGTGTTCCAGTCCGGCCATCCGGGTTTCCAGGCGAAATACCTCGACATGCTGCGGGCCGGGGGGACCAAGCGGCACAAGGAGTTGCTCGCCCCGTTCGGCCTCGACGCGTCGGATCCCGCGTTCTGGACGCGGGGGCTGGACGTGATTGCGGGGTTCATCGACGAGTTGGAGGCCGAAGGGTGAAGGCGCCCGTGGGCCGAGACATGGACAGAAAAAGGGTGGCTGGCTGATGGCAAGTGACACGGGCAGCACCCTGTTCGGCGAGATCCGCCGCATGGCACGCACGTCGGGCGCGGTCGGCGGGATCGCGGCGCGCGTCGCCGGGGCGCGCGTGCTGGGCATCAAGGGCGACCGCGGCAGCCAGGCCGAAGACCTGCGCGGTGTCCTTGGCGGGCTGAAAGGCCCACTGATGAAGGTGGCGCAGTTCCTGTCCACCGTGCCCGACGCACTGCCGGTCGAGTACGCCGCGGAGCTGGCGCAGCTTCAGGCCAACGCCCCGCCGATGGGCTGGAACTTCGTCCGCCGCCGCATGGCGAGCGAACTCGGCCGCGATTGGCAGGGCAAATTCACCGATTTCAGCCACGAGGCCGCCGCCGCGGCGAGTCTCGGACAAGTGCATCGCGCGCGCCTGCCGGACGGCACCGATGTCGCCTGCAAGCTCCAGTATCCCGACATGCCGAGCACGGTCGAAGCCGACCTGCGCCAAATCCGTCTGGCGATGGCGATCTACAACCGCATGGACAACACCATCCAGCAGGAGGAGATCTACAAAGAGTTGGTGCAGCGCCTGCGCGAGGAGTTGGACTACACGCGCGAGGCGGCGCAGATGCGGCTTTACACCATCATGATGCGCAACGACCCGGGGGTGCATATCCCGGTGCCGGTGGACGGTTACTGCACCAAGCGCCTGCTGACCATGACGTGGCTCGAAGGCCGGCCGCTGATGCACCGGCTGAAGGAAGACCCGTCCCAGGAGGAACGCAACCGTATCGCGGAGGAGTTGTTCCGCGCCTGGTATGTGCCATTCTACCGCTATGGCGTGATCCATGGCGACCCGCATCTCGGCAACTACCAGGTGCGGCCCGACGGCTCGATCAACCTGCTGGATTTTGGTGCAATTCGCGTGTTCGCCCCCCGGTTTGTGCGCGGCGTGATCCAGTTGTTCGAGGCGGTGCGCGACCACGACGACGCCAAGGCCCAGCAAGCGTATGAAAGCTGGGGCTTCAGCGACCTGACCAAGGAGAAGATGGCGGCCCTGAACATCTGGGCGCGCTTCCTCTACGAACCGCTGGTGGAGGACCGCCCGCGCCGCATCCAGGAGACCAACGACACGCAGTATGGCCGCGAGGTGGCCGAACGCACCCACGCGGCGCTCAAAGCCACCGGCGGCGTGCGCCCGCCGCGGGAGTTCGTACTGATGGACCGCTCGGCCCTGGGGTTGGGCGGGGTGTTCCTGCGGCTTGGCGCCGAGCTGAACTGGAGCCGTCTGTACCAGGGCCTGATTGCCGACTTCGACGAGGCGGCCCTGGCGGCGCGCCAGGCCGAAGCGCTGGCCAGGGCAGGGGTGCCGTTCGCGGCGTAGGGCGGCGGCGGCGGCGCCGGTTGCCCGTGCCTGCGACGGCATCGGTGTGGGGTGGGAGCAAACCGGCTGGAACATAGATTTCTTCAGCCGGCCTTCTTTGATCATTTTACCCCCTTGCCTCGCACGATTCCTTGCACCATGTTGCGCCGCCCTCGTGGTGGAGCAGAGTTCGGTTGGTCCCCCGCGACCCCGGTTCCCCATTCGGATGCGGAAGGAATAGTGCGGATGCGCCTAGCGGTGCTGAAAGAACGGCGCGCGTCCGAGACGCGCGTGGCGGCCACCCCAGAGACAGTCAAGCGGCTGGTCGGCCTCGGGCTGACGGTGGCAATCGAAGCGGGGGCCGGCGCGACAGCCGCTGTCTCCGACGCCGATTTTGCCGCTGCCGGCGCGGAGATTGCGCCCGACGCGGCGGCGGCTCTGGCCGGTGCTGGAATCGTCTTTGCCGTACAGTTGCCGCTGCCCGAGCAGCGCGCGCTGATCCCGCGCGGTGCGCTGCTGGTCTGCATCGCCAATCCGTTCGGCGATCCGTCGGTCGTCCCCGACCTTGCCAAGGCCGGCATCGATGTCGCGGCGATGGAACTGCTGCCGCGCATCACCCGCGCGCAGGCCATGGATGTGCTGTCGAGCCAGGCGAATCTGGCCGGCTATCGCGCCGTGATCGAAGCAGCCAACGAGTTCCCGCGCGGCTTCGCCATGATGATGACTGCTGCCGGCACGGTCGCGCCGGCCCGCGTGTTCATCATCGGCGCCGGCGTGGCCGGGCTGCAGGCGATTGCGACGGCGCGCCGGCTCGGCGGCATCGTCTCGGCCACCGATGTCCGTCCGGCGGCGAAGGAGGAGATCAAGTCGCTCGGGGCCAGCTTTGTCGGCGTCGAGGACGAGGAGACCGCCGGCCAGACCGGGGCCTACGCGAAGGAAATGAGCGACGCCTTCCGCAAGAAGCAGGCGGAGCTGATGGCGGCGACGGTGGCCAAGAACGACATCGTGATCTGCACCGCGCTGGTGATGGGTCGCAAGGCGCCGACCATCGTGACGCAGGCGATGGTTGACGGCATGCGCGCCGGCAGCGTGATCGTGGATCTGGCTTCGGACGCCGGCGGCAACTGCGCCGCCACCGACCCGGGCAAGCGCGTGGTCACGAAGAACGGCGTGGTGGTGCTCGGCTATTACAATTGGCCCGGCCGCATTGCCGTGGCCAGTTCTTCGCTGTACGCGCGCAACCTGCTCACCTTCCTCAGCACGTTCTGGGACAAGGAAGCGAAGGCGCCGAAGCTGCCGGCCGACGACGACATCGTCAAAGGCGTGCTGCTGACCCGCGGCGGCGCCGTCGTGCATCCCCAGTTCCTGCCGTCCCAGGCAGCCTGATACCGGAGAGATTTCCGAACATGGACCCGACCCAGTTGGCCGAGGAGGCCCAGCGGCTGGCGGCGCGTGCCGCCGAGCTTGCCCAGGGCGCCCAGCAAGCGGCCGAGAGTGCCGGATTCACCGCCGCGGCGGTGGCTCCGTTCATCTTCCTGCTCGCCATCTTCCTGATGGCCTGTTTCGTCGGCTACTACGTGGTGTGGAACGTCACGCCGGCGCTGCATTCGCCGCTGATGGCGGTGACGAACGCGATTTCGTCGGTGATCATCGTCGGCGCGATGCTGGCGACCGGTCTCGGCACCACCAGCCAGTCCACACTGTACGGCTTCTTCGCCGTCACGCTGGCCTCGGTGAACATCTTCGGCGGCTTCCTGGTCACGCAGCGCATGCTGTCGATGTTCAAGGCCCGCGTGAAACCTGCTGCGGCCGGCGCCAGCGCCGACAAGCAGCAGTCATAGGGGCGGAACAATGTCGGCCAATTACACGTCGCTCGCCTATCTGATCGCCGCCGTTCTGTTCATCCTGGCGCTGCGCGGGCTCTCCAGCCCGGTGACGTCCCGCCAGGGCAACCGCTACGGCATGATCGGCATGGCTATCGCGGTCGCCGCGACCCTGCTGCAGCATGGCATGTGGCACGGCTATGGCTTGATCATTCTCGGCATCGCCATCGGCGGCAGCATCGGCGCCGTGGTGGCGCAGCGCATCCAGATGACCGCGCTGCCGCAGTTGGTTGCCGCGTTCCACTCGCTGGTCGGTCTTGCGGCGGTGTTCGTCGCGGCCTCGGCGCTGAATGCTCCAGAGGCGTTCGGCATCGGCACCGCGGGCCACATCCATACCCAGAGCCTGTTCGAAATGTCGCTCGGGCTGGCGATCGGCGCCATCACTTTCTCCGGCTCGGTGATCGCCTTCGCGAAGCTGCAGGCGCTGATGAGCGGCTCGCCGATCACCTTCGCCAACCAGCACCAGATCAACCTCGGGATCGCCGTCCTGATCGTGGTCCTGGTCGTTGCCTTTATCGTCTCGGGCGGCAGCCACACGATCTTCTGGCTGATCGCGGCGCTGGCCTTCGCGCTCGGCTTCCTGATCATCATCCCGATCGGCGGCGCGGATATGCCGGTGGTCGTGTCGATGCTGAACAGTTACTCCGGCTGGGCGGCGGCGGGTATCGGCTTCACCATCCAAAATCTGGCGCTGATCATCACCGGCTCGCTGGTCGGCGCGTCCGGCGCGATCCTGTCCTACATCATGTGCAAAGGCATGAACCGCAGCATCATCAACGTGCTGCTGGGCGGGTTCGGCTCTGAGGGGGGCGCCGCGGCGGTCCGTGGCGCGGCCGACCGCACGGTGAAGAGCGGCAACGCCGATGATGCCGCCTTCATCATGAAGAACGCGTCGAAGGTGATCATCGTGCCCGGCTACGGCATGGCGGTGGCGCAGGCGCAGCATGCGGTGCGCGAAATGGCCGACGTGCTGAAGGGCGAAGGCGTGGAGGTGAAATACGCCATCCACCCCGTCGCCGGCCGCATGCCCGGCCACATGAACGTGCTGCTCGCCGAAGCCAACGTGCCCTACGATGACGTGTTCGAACTCGAAACGATCAACAACGAGTTCAGCACCGCCGACGTTGCCTACGTGATCGGCGCCAACGACGTGACCAACCCGGCTGCCAAGACCGATCCCAAGTCGGCGATCTACGGCATGCCGATCCTGGACGTGGAGAAGGCGGGCACGGTGCTGTTCGTGAAGCGGTCCATGGCGTCGGGCTACGCCGGTGTGGAGAACGAACTGTTTTTCCGCCCCAACACCATGATGCTGTTCGGCGACGCGAAGAAGATGACCGAGGAGATCGTGCAGGCGCTGGGGCGCTGATCCAAGACCTCCGTTTGCGGCCCCCAGTCGCTGGCAACGGCTGGGGGCCGTGACGGTTTGACAGCGGAGCCGCGAACCGCACCTGGAGTGGCGCTTTCCGGTAGCGGTTTGTTGTCTGCATGCTACTGTTGCGCTGATGACCACTTGGATTCGCCGTCCCATTGTCGCGGCCCTTGTGCTGGCGCTGGCTGGCTGTGCTCGGCCGTCGCCGCCACCGGTCGTTGCCAGCGCGCCTGAACCCCCGCCGCCGCCGCCACCCGTGGCACAGCGGTCACCGCACCCGGTGTTGCGGGCGCACTGGTCGTTCGACGCCAGGCCGGGCGGTTGCATCGCCCTGGCCGCCGCCGGCCGCGTCACCCTGCAGGTCTCGATCCTGCCCGCTTCACCGGTCCGGCTGATTTTCACGCTCGACGGCTTGTCCGCTCCGAAGCATGGCGCGAAAGTGCGGTTCATTGGCCCGACCGGATACTGGCAGATCGCCGGCAAGCCGGAGGGGAAGCGCCAGTTGGCAGGAGAACTTGGCGCCGACGACACCGCGCTCGGCCGTGTCCTGGTACTGTTGAATGGGGGCGTGCTGGAGGTCGGCGAGCCGAAGCAGGCGCTGGCCACGCTGAACATTCCGGCGGGCGGCGCGCCTGGCCAGGCCTGGTTCGACTGCGTAAGACACCAGGCGGCCTGATGTCGGCCAGGATGGGTCTCGCAACGAAACGTCTCCGAGGCAGCTTGTCAGCGTGCGCTGCGCTTTCGTCGGTTTCGACGCGTCTGGGCAGGATGCGCCCGGTGATCGGTCGGCCGCAAGTCGCTGCAAGATCGGCCGCGTTGCTGATGATCGCGCTCTTGCTGCTCGGCGCCTGGGCGGTTTCCGCCTGGCTGCAGGCGTCGCAAGTGCAGCGCGATGCGGAGGCGTCGCTGGCGCTGGCGAGCGAGGCGGTCGCCGCGGCGATCGACGGGCCGCTGGAGCATTTCGTCACCCTGACCGACGGCGTGCGCGCCGCGGATTTCCAGCCGCCCGACCGGGTCGCCGTCACCGCCCGGCTGATCCGGCTGCAGAACGCGCTGCCGCATGTCGGCGCCACCTTCATGGTCGCTGCCAACGGCCAGCTTCTGGCGGCCTCGGGTCCGCTGCCCTCGGGCGAGACCTTCGTCGGCGAGGCAGCCTGGTTCCGCCGCGCGCTGGCGGACAGTCCGAAGCCGCTCGTGCTGCAGCGCGTGGATGCATCCTGGCTGCGGGCCGGCCCGACCGCGCTCGTCACGCGCGCCGTGCGCGATTCGTCCGGCCACCCGGCCGGGCTGGTCGGCGCCGTGTTGCGGCTGGATGAGCTGGCGCAACTGGCCAGGCCCGGCTGGCTTTCCCCCGAATTCAGCATCGCGCTGCAGGGTGCCGACGGCACGAGCATCCTGGACCTGCCTGGCCAGCCTGGAGCCCAGCCGCTCGATGGCGTCGCCATCGCCGGCACGCGGTTGGTCGCAGCCTTCGACCGGCTGGCCGATGCGCCAAGCCAGCTTGTCGCCGACGCCAGGCTTGGCGTCGTGGACGCGACGCTGCAGGTGCGCACCGACCAAGATCTGGCGGTTCGCCGCCGATGGCCGGCAACCGCAGGAGGCCTCGGCACGCTTGGCCTCTGCCTGCTCGGCGTCTGGGTGGTCTGTCTCGGTCTCGTGTTGACCGTCCGCTCCCGCCGCGCCGCGGACCCCGGTGCCGCCGTGAACGGCTTCGGCGTGGACTGGCAGGTCGAACTCGATCGGCGTGGCGTGGTGGTCGCGGTTCACGGCTATGCGCCCGACATGCTGCGCGAGGCGGTCGGCCGGAAGCTGCTGGACGTGATCGCCGCGATGCCGGATGGCGAGGCCAGCAGGCGCTGGTCCGGAGCGTTGGCGGCGCGGGCCGCACTCGAGTCGCTGACGATCGCCATTCCAACAGGCGCCATTCCAACGGGCGCCATTCCAACGGGCGCCGTGCCGACGGGCGCCGTGCCGACGGGCGCCGTGCCGGCGGCGGACGGGCTGGAGCGCATGCAGCGCATCCGCATCGCCCCGCTTCCCGACGGGCGGCTGCTGTGCAGCGGTCGTGACGTGACCAGCGAACTGCGCGCCGAGGCACGTGCCGCGACGGCAGCCGCCGAACGCGGCGCCGCACGGGCCGAGGCCGATGTGATCACCGGCGACCGTGACCGGGTGCTTGCCGCGCTTGGCCACGATGTCCGCACGCCGATGAACAGCATCATGGGCATCTGCGCGCTGCTGCTCGAAAGCGAGCTGGAGCAGGAGCAGCGGACCTGGCTGGAGCGCATCCGCGCGAGCTGCGAGGCGCTGCTCGCCATGCTGAACGGGCTGCTGGAGATTGCCGGCGGCGAGGTCGGCGGCGGTGGGCTGCAGCGCGAGGAGATCGACGTCGTCTCCCTGGTCCGGGAAGTTGCCGAGGTTCTTGAGCCGCAGGCGCGCGACAAGGGGCTCGACCTGCGTACCCGCTTCGACGATCTGGTGCGCGGCCAGTGGATGGCGGATCCGACCCGGCTGCGGCAGGTGCTGTTCAACCTGCTCGGCAACGCAATCAAGTTCACGTCCAGCGGCCATGTCGAAGTGCGTGTTGCGGTGGTTGCCAGCGGTTCCGGCACCCAACCAGCGAACCCGCCTGGCGCCACGCTCAAGATCGCCGTCTCCGACTCGGGGCCGGGCATCGTGCCGGGAGAGCGGGACATCATTTTCGAGCGGTTTCGGCGCGGCGGCGTACCGGTGGGTTCCAGCCACGAAGGCCTCGGTCTCGGGCTGGCGCTGTGCCGCGAGAACGCCGTGCTGATGGACGGAACGCTGACGGTCGAGAGCGCGCTCGGCGTCGGCAGCGAGTTCACCTTCGAGTTCCCGGCCGAACGCGTGGCGGACACCGGACGCGTCTTGCCATTCGCTGGCCGGACCGCGCTGATCGTCGGCGATGAGGACGCCGTCTGCCGCAGCATCACCGGCGCGCTGGCCGATCTCGGCATCACGGTCGAAACCGCGCCGGACGGTTATCTCGGCCTGGCACTTGCCGAGCGGATGGAGGCGCAGCGTGGCGCGCTCGACCTGATCATGGTCCGCGGCGACCTGGTCGGCATGCCAGCCGAGGTGTTCGTCATCCGTCTGCACAACACGACGTTCGGCAGCCGCACCCAATTGGTCTGGCTGGGCGAGGGCGGCGGTTCGGCCGAGGTTGATGCCCTCGTGCCCGCCCCGGTCGATCCGTTCGCGGCGGTCTTGGCCGCCCGGCAGTTGCTCGGGCAGCGCTCCCCGCTGGACGTTCTGGAGCCGGCGGCCCTGCTGGCGCGCGGCGGCCGCGTCCTGCTGGTCGAGGACGACCGCGTGAACCAGTCGCTGCTCGCCGCGGCGCTGAGCCGCCGCGGCTTCTCGGTGTTCGTCACCGACAACGGCGAGGAGGCGGTGCGGCTGGCCAGCCGCGACAGTTTCGACGGCATCGTGATGGACATCCAGCTTCCGCAGATCGACGGATTCGAGGCGACGCGCCGCATCCGCGGCCTGCGCGGCCGGGTCGCGGACATCCCGATCGTGGCGTTGACGGCACTGAAAGGACCCTTCCTGCGCAAGCGCTGCGACGAGGCGGGGTTCACCGCGATGCTGGAGAAGCCGGTCAATCTCGACCGGCTCGGCGCCACGCTGCGGCGGTGCTTTGCCGACGAACGCAAGGCCGGCGATGCGGCGCCGTGGCTGGACCGCTCGGTCGCGGAGCCGGGCGGCGCGCGTGACGTCGACGTGTCCGTGCCGTTCCTGGAGGAAATGGTCGCGGTGATCGGCATCGATCGGTCCCGGGCCTGCATTGCCGACTTCATCGCCGACGCGGTGCCGCGCTGCATTCGGCTGGGCGAGCTGGTGCCTGGCTGGGAGGTCGATGCAATCCTGCGAAGCTGCGAGGAGATCAGCGGGATCGCCGAGACATGCGGTGCCACCGGACTGGGTGATGTGCTGGAACAGATCGCCGGCGCCGTGACGCGCAACGACCGGCAGGCGGTTGTGCCGCTGCTGGAGCGGCTGGAGATGGTGACGCGCCGCCTTGGCCCCGTGCTGACGGCGAGTCTCGACGAGGTCGCACGGCGCTGGTCAAGCCGCGACACCAAGGCGGCTTGAGCAGGTTCGCCTGGCGCTGGCGCCTGCTGGCGGGTCGCGACAAGGTTACAGCGGGGCGTGACGAGCAAGGGGGAAGCGCATGCAGTCCGATCAGACCGTGATCGCCCGGCGCGACGGCCGGGTCGGGCGTATCCTGCTCAATCGTCCCGAGGCGCTGAATGCGCTCGATCTGCCCATGCTGCTCGCGTGCACCCGCGCGCTCGACGCGTGGCGCGACGACCCGCACGTGCACGCCGTGGTGATCGAAGGCGCCGGAGGCCGCGCGTTCTGCGCCGGCGGCGACATTCGCGCCATTCGCCAGCACCAGATCGACGGCAACCGCGACGCGGTGGAGGATTTCTTTCGGGTCGAATACGCTTTGAACCTGGCGATCGCGACCTATCCCAAGCCGTATATCGCGCTGATCGACGGCATCTGCATGGGCGGCGGGATCGGCGTGTCGGTGCACGGGACCTATCGCGTCGTGACCGAACATGCGGTGCTCGCGATGCCGGAGACCGCGATCGGTTTTTTCCCTGACATCGGCGCGACCTACTTCCTGCCGCGCCTGCCGGGCGAACTCGGCATCTACCTCGCGCTGACCGGCGCACGCCTGCAGGGGGCCGATGCGGTGCGGGGCGGCATGGCGACGCACTTCACGCGGCGTGACAAGCTCGCCGGGCTGTCGCAGGCGCTGGCCAATGACGGCCCGGCGGTGCTGGCGGGCTTCGCCGAGCCCCTGCCGCGGTTTTCGCTCGCTCCGCAGCGCGGCACGCTGGATCACTGTTTCGGTGCCGAGACGGTCGCCGGCATCAGCCACCGGCTGGAATCGGTGGGCGATGACTGGTCGCTCGGGGCGGCGAAAACCCTGCGTGCCATGTCGCCCACGGCACTGTGCTGCACGCTGGAGGCCATGCATCGTGGCGCCGAGCATTCGCTGGCAGACTGCCTGGAAGCCGAGTTGCGCCTGACCCGCAGCATGATGCGGCATCCGGATTTCGCCGAGGGCGTCCGCGCCATGGTGATCGACAAGGAC
>Ga0182012_10001973_pt1 | contig 22384 bp, 24 predicted proteins | sample 612S2SmetaG_FD_120486 | JGI IMG/M metagenome (GOLD analysis project Ga0182012, IMG submission 120486) | Permafrost microbial communities from Stordalen Mire, Sweden - 612S2S metaG | ecosystem: Environmental > Terrestrial > Soil > Wetlands > Permafrost | place: Sweden: Stordalen | collected... | reverse complement strand
GATGCTGGACGAGCCGAGCCTGGGCCTGGCGCCGCTGATCGTCGCCGATATCTTCCGCATCATCGCCGAGTTGCGCTTAAGCGGCGTCTCGGTGCTGCTGGTCGAACAGAATGCCCAAGCCGCCCTGCAGGTCGCCGACCGCGCCTATGTGATGGAGCTCGGCGAGTTCATCCTCGACGGCCCGGCCAACGACATCGCCGCCGACCCGCGCGTGGCCGCGAGCTATCTCGGCTTTGGACAGGAGGGTGCTTAAGGCGTTGAGGTGCGGATCACTCGGCACGTCCCGCCGCATGGATTTCCGATGCAATTTTTTCAAATAGCCAAGGCCAAGAACCGATTGGATGTGATGCGTTGAAGAGGGCGACCACAAGGGTCGCCCCTACGGGATCGATAATGGCGTAGGGGCGCCCCTAGTGGGCGCCCTGTCTGTCCCCGCATTCGCGCCCCGCTCACTTCGCCAGCACGTATTTGCCGTCCTTCACGGTCAACAGAATGCGCGAGCGGTCGTCGAGGCCGTAGCGATCCTTATCGGTGAAGTTGTAGACGCCCTGGCTGGCGGCGATATCGTGCTCGCTCATCAGTGCCTGACGGATCGCCTCGCGGAATTCCAGTGTCCCAGGCTTCGCCGTCTTCAGAGCGACCGGGATCACACGTTGCAGAACCAGGAATGCATCGTAGGCATGTCCGGCGAACTGGCTGCGGCTGTTGGGGCCGTATTTTGCCTCATAGGCATGGTCCAGCGCCAGTCCGGGCTTTTTGGTCAGCGCGCTATCGGGCTGATCCTCCGGGTCCATCACCGGACCCGAGACCATCAGCACGCCCTCCGCGGCCTTGCCTGCGATACGGATAAAATCCATGCTGGCGGCGCCATGGGTCTGATAAATCAGGCCCGTGTAACCGCGATCGCGAAGCGCGGTCTGCGGCAGCGCCGCTGCGGTACCGGATGCCCCGACCAGGATCGCATCCGGATTGGCGGCGACCAGTTTCAGGACCTGGCCCGCGACCGACGTATCCGGCCGCGCGAAACGCTCCTCGTCGACGATCTGCAAGCCCATGGCTTCGCCCTGTTTTTTCAGGTCGTTGAACCAGAGGTCGCCGTAGGAATCGGAGTAGCCGATGTAGCCTACGGTTTTGATGTTGTGCGCCTTCATGTGCTGATAGAGCACCTTGCCCATGATCGGGATCGGCTGCGGCATCGAAACCGACCATTTGGCCCGCTCCGGCGTGATCGGGAACGGTGCCAGGCCGATGTGGGGAATGCCCGCCTCATTGGCGACGTTGGAGACCGCGGCGGTCGGTGGCGTCGTCGCCGAGCCCATGATGACGTCGGCCTTGGACTCCGTGACGAAACGCCGTGCATTGCTGGTCGCAATGGTCGGATCGCCGCCATCGTCGAGCACGATCACCTTGATCGGCACCCCGCCTATCTCCTTGGCCACGAACTCGAGCGCGTTACGCTCGGGAATGCCAAGCGCCGCGGCCGGCCCGGTAGTGGTGGTGGTGATGCCGATGGTGATTTCGTTGGTCTGCGTCAGCGCAGGCAACCCCGGCAGCACGCAAGCCGCCGCGAGCACCGCCGCGGACAGGTAAAACCTCTTCATGTATTCCTCCCTTGGATGTTATCGTTCATTCGTGATCGACTGTCTGTCAGCCATTCAGCCCTGCCTGAGGTCGAGATTTTCAAGCGCTCTAGCCCCGCTGGAACCTGGCAATGATTTCCGGCGGCATCGGCGCCGATTTCAGCCGCGCCGGATCGTCCGGATGACGTCCCACCAGCACCCGGGTCTCGAACGCCTCGATCGCCAACGCTTCGCCCTTGAAGACCTTATGGGTCACCTCGAAGCTTGAGCGCTTGAAGCTTTCCACCCGGCTCTCGATCGTGATCCAGTCGCCATGGGTCGAGGCGATGTAGAATTTCGCCCGCGTATCCACCATGGGAATGCCGACCAGGCCGTACTTCTTGATGATGTCCTGCTTGGAGAAGCCGGCGGCCTCGAACAGGATCGAGGTCGAATCGTCGAACATCGCAAAGTAGCGCGGGTAGTAGACGATGTCAGCGGGATCGCAGTCGCCCCACTGGATCTGCACCTCGCGGCGATGGACGAACATGCGCTTGTCCTTCAGCGCGGCGCCATGCGCAGCGACGCATCGAGCCGCACCACCTCGCCGTTCAGATAGGGATTATCGATCATGTGCAGCGCCAGCGAGGCGAACTCGTCCGCGTGACCGAGCCGGCGCGGAAACGGTATCGCGGCGGCCAGGCTGTCCTGGGCTTCCTGTGGCAGATTGGCGAGCAGCGGGGTCAGGAACAGCCCCGGCGCGATGGTCAGCACGCGAATGCCGAATTGCGCCAGTTCGCGCGCGATCGGCAGCGTCATCGCCACGATCCCGCCCTTGGAGGCCGAATAGGCCGATTGTCCGATCTGCCCGTCATAGGCCGCGATCGACGCGGTCGAGATCACGACGCCGCGCTCGCCGGTTGAAAGCGGCTCCAGCTTGGACATTTCGGTGGTCGCCAGCCGCAGCATGTTGAAGGAGCCGATCAGATTGACCCGGATCACCTTTTCGAAATCGGCGAGCGCCATCGGTCCGTCGCGGCCGATCACCCGTTTGGCGACGCCGATGCCGGCGCAGTTGACCAGCACCCGCGCCGCGCCATGGGCCTTGGCGGCCGCCACCAGGGCGGCCTCCGCCGAAGCCGCGTCGGCGACGTCGCAGGTCACCGCGATCCCCCCGATCTCGGCGGCGACGCTCTCCGCCAGCTTGGCGTTGAGGTCGAACAGGGCGACCTTGGCGCCCGCTGCGGCGAGGCGGCGCGCGGTCGCCGCGCCCAGGCCCGAGGCACCCCCGGTGACGATGGCGGCATGATCCTTCAGCTGCATGATTTCCTCCTAAAAAGAACGCGCGGCCGACGTCGGCTAAAGCGTTATGACATGGGCCGGCGGTGTCGGCGCATAAATCTCCTCGATCAGGCCGCCGCGACGATCGAGCACCGCGCGCTGATTGATCGAGCCCTTGTCGGTGACCTCGCCGTGATCGATCGACAGCGGCGCGTCGAGCAGGACGGCGCGGGCGATCCGGGTCGCCGATCCCGTCGCGGTCGAAAGAAAACGCACCAGCCGTTCGTGAAAGGCCTCCCGGATCAAGGGATCGGACGCGGTCGCGGCCAGATCGTCCTGCGGCAGCGTCGGATTGATCAGCCGGCAACCGTCGGGATCGAGAATGACCAGCGCCGACACTTCGTCGCGGTTGATGCCGGCGATCACGGCATCGCGCACCAAGGGGGCGCAGGCCGCAACGAATCGGGCGCGCAGCGGACCGACGCTGACCCAGGTGCCGCTGGCGAGTTTGAAATCCTCGCCGATGCGGCCGTCGAAATCGAAGCCGGCGCCGAGATCATCGGCAACGGCTGGCTTGAGCGCGTCGCCGAGCCTGTAAAAGCCTTCCTCGTCGAACGCGACAGCCGACAGTTCAGGCTGCCGCCAATAACCCGGCATGACGTTCGGCCCCCTGGCCCGAACCTCCAACTTGCCATCGCTCGGAACGAGCTTGGCTTCGTTGCCGGATACGGGCAGTCCGATATGGCCGGAGCGGCTGGTGGCCGGATTGACCGACATGAAGAATGGCGCGGTTTCGGTCGCGCCAAGGCCGGTCAGCATGGGCACGCGGAAGCCGGTTTCCTGCACCGCGAGTTCGTCCAGGCTGTCCCAGACAAACGGCGACAGCGACGCGCCGCTGAAAAACATCGCGTGCAAACGATGAAAGAATTTCGCGCGCAGCGCCTTGTCGCCGCGCAGATGGGGCAGCAGCGACTCATAGCCTTTTGGGACGTTGAAATACACCGTGGGCGAAATCTCGCAGAGATTGCGCACCGTTTCCTCAATGCCGCCGGGTACCGGCTTGCCGGCGTCCAGATACATCGAGCCGCCGTTGAACAACGTCAACCCGACATTGTGATTGCCGCCAAAGGTGTGGTTCCACGGCAGCCAATCGACGATGACGGGCGGCTCCTCCTTCAGGAAGGTCATGGTTTCGCGGATCATCACCTGATTGGCGCAGATCATCCGCTGGGTATTGATGACCGCCTTGGGATTGCCGGTCGAACCGGACGTCAGCAGGAATTTTGCGATCGTATCGGGACCAATGGCCTGATGCGCGGCATCAAGGCCGGGGTGAAGCCGGCTCGCCATCAAGTCGGCGAGCAGGGTGGCCTTTCGGCTGGGCAAGGCGCCATAGGAGACGGCGATCTCGGTTTCGGCTGGAACGTTCGCCTCAATCGCATCGGCGAATTTCTCGGCGTCGTCGACGAAAACCATGCCAGGCGTCAACAGCGTCATCAGATAGGAAAGCTTGCCGTAATCCTTCGACACCAGCGAATAGGCCGGCGACACCGGGCAGAACGGAATCCCCGCATAGAGCGCGCCGAAGGCGATCAGAGCGTGGTCGATCGAATTGCCGGAGAGGATCACGACCGGCCGTTCGGCGGACAGGCCGCGCGCCAAGAGGCCGGAGGCAATATGCCGGCTCGAGGCCAGCAATTCCGCATAGGTGATTTGGCGCCAGCCAGGGCCGCCATCGCGTTCCGCCATGAAGACACGGTCCGGCTCGGTAGCGGCCCAATGGTGCAGGCGGTCGGTCAGCCGGGCCGGGTAGTCGCCGAGTGCGATCTTCGGATGCAGATAGATGGTACCGTCAACCCGGCGCTCGATCGTCACAGTGGGATCGCAGAACGAAATCGGACGCAGCGCCGCAGCGCTGCGCGAAATCGGGACTGGCGTGGTGGGGTTCGCGCTCATGTCAGGTGGGCTTTACCTTGGCGGTCTTGTGCTCGAGAAAGGCGCGAACCCGAAGCTTCGCCTCCTTGTCGCTTTGGGCCACAGTCGCCATCAGCGATTCCATCAAAAGGCCGGACTGCGGATTGGATTCCGCGATCATTGGCAATGCCTGCAGCACGGCAAAATTCGTCAGCGGCGCATTTTTCGCGACCTTTCCGGCCAGTTCCATGGCCTTGGCAAAGGCGCCGCCTTCCTCGGTGAGGTATTGCGCGAAGCCGTAGGATGCGCCCTCGGTGGCAGAATAGACCCTCCCGGTCAGCATCATGTCCGTCATCCGGGCGACGCCGATCAACCGCGGCAGCCGCACTGATCCGCCGCCGCCCACGAAGATGCCGCGCTGGCCTTCCGGCAAGGCAAAATAAGCGCTCGGCTCGGCGACGCGAATGTGCGCTGCACAGGCGAGTTCCAGTCCGCCGCCGATGACGGCCCCCCGAAGCACCGCAATCACGGGCACCCGGCTATATTGGATCCGTTCGAACACCCGGTGCCACATCTGCGAATGCCGCAAGCCGTCGGTGGCATCGTGCTCGGTCAATTCCGAAAGATCGAGCCCGGATGAAAAATGGTCGCCGACACCGTGCAGGACCACCGCGCCGATCCCGTCCGGGATGTTGGAGAAGCAGTCCTGAATCGCAAGCATGATGCTGTCATTGAGGGCATTGCGCTTGGCCGGCCGGTTCAGGCCGACGGTCAACACCGTGTCTACCCTCTCGATCCGGAGGAGCGTCGACGGATCTGCGAGCGAAGCGGCGGCGTTTCCCATAGGCTTGATCCACCCTTGTCGATAGTTATACTTTATAACAAGTTATTCAGCAGTCAAATATACTGAACAACTCATTGCTGTACAAAACTTTATGGCCATCTTTCGGTAGCGGGAGCGGGTTCCCCTCCCTGCCTCATAATACCTGGTGCACCGCGATCTCGACACGGTCCGGATGTCGCGCGCCGACGCCGACGAACAGGTTTTCCATCAGCCAGCGATAAGACGCGGCTCCGGTCTCGAACTTCGGCACCGAGCGAAAATAGATCAGCGTGGGGTCGACGCTCTCGCCTTGGGCGATCCGGTCGAGCAGCTGCTTTGGACCGAACCGGATGCCGACATTCTCGATATAGACAATGGCGCCGTCCTGCATCTGAAAGGCATACTTCGCCTCGACCTCGGTAAAGCCGTTCGGGCGAATGGTCTGGAAATCAGCGCCGCACGGCAAGATCGTGCCGCTGATGCCCTCGCCACGAACGTCCCCGCCAAGGATGGGAATGATCCGCCTTACACCATAGCCGAGATCGCCGGCGACGATCGGCGCGCCGATCCGGATGGCGAGGCTGAAGACATATCTGGTCGAAAGCTGCGGGGCCATGGCCTCCTCCTGTTGGATGTTGCCGGAACACTCATGCCCTATCCGACCATGCGTTGCGGTAGCCAGGTTGCGATCAACGGAAACAGGATGAGAATCACCAGCCGGATCAGGTCGGTCACCACGAACGGCAGCACGCCGACGAAGATCGTGGACATGTTGACGTCCTTGATCACGCTCTTGATGACGAACACATTCATGCCGACGGGGGGATGAATCAGGCCGAGCTCGACGGTCATGACAATAATGATGCCGAACCAGATCGGATCGAAGCCGAGCGCGGTTACCACCGGAAATACGATCGGCACCGTGAGGATCACCATGGCCAGCGCGTCCATCAGGCATCCGAGCGCCAGATACATCAAAAGGATCAGCGCCAGCACGCCGTATTTGCCGATGCCGAGGTCGGTGAGGAATGAGGTCACGTTCTGCGGCGTCTGGGTGATGGTGAGAAAATAGCCGAAGCACAGCGCGCCGATCAGCACGGTGAAGACCGCGGCCGCGGTGCGGGTTGCCTGCAGCAGCGACTGCAGGATGCCATCCACCGACAGCTTGCCGCGCAGGATGCCGATCAGGAACGCACCGACCGCCCCGACCGCACCCGCCTCGGTCGGGATGAAGAAGCCGCCATAGAGGCCACCGATCACGAACACGAACAACAGAAGCGGCGACCAGACGTCGCGCAAGGCGGCTATACGCTGCGGCCAGGAGCTCTTTTCGCCGGCCGGCAGAAATTTCGGCCTGACCGCGCCGATGATCGCAATCGTGATCATGTGCATCGCGATCGCCAGCAGCCCGGGCAGAATGCCGGCGATGAACAGCTTGCCGATGTCCTGCTGGGTAATGATACCGTAGACGGCGAGCACCGTGGAGGGCGGCAGCATCGCACCCAGGGTGCCGCCCACCGCGATCACGCCGGTGGCAAAGGATTGCGGGTATCCGTAGCGCCGCATTTCCGGATAGGCGACGGCGGAGAAGGTCGCCGCGGTCGCCACCGAGGAACCTGAGATCGCCGCGAAGGCGCCGCAGGCGCCGATGGTGGCGATGCCGAGGCCGCCCTTCCAGTGACCGACAAAGGTGTTGGCGGCGCGGAACAGCTCACGGCTGATGCCGGAGACCGACACGAACGCGCCCATCAGCAGAAACATCGGGATCACGCCGAAGGAATAATCCGTCACCGTGCGCATCGTGGTCTGGCTGACCAGCTTCAGCGCCGGGGCAAAGCCCGTCAGGTAGCCGAACCCGGTGATGCCGACGAGGCCCATCGCCATGCCGACCGGCACCCGCAGCAGCATCAGCGCGAACAGGCTGACGAACCCGATCAGGGCCACCGCCTCGTTGCTCATGGCCGCCTACTCCGCGGTCTTGATTTTGACATCGTGAATTTCTTCGGGGTGGAAGATCAGGCGGTAGGTCCGGATCGCGATCAACAGCACAGCGGAGACGTCGCCGATCCAGGACACCAGGAAGAACGGCCAGATCGGGATCTGCAGGTCCATGGTGACGATGTGCTCGGCGCGGGTGTTCACGACCTTGTCGAACAGGGTGTAAGTCTGCACCGTCACCACGAACAACAGCACAAGCGTCGCAAAGACGTCGATCAGGCGCTGGTATTTCGGGCTCGCATTAGCCCAGACCAGATCGACTGTGATGTGGGTGCCGCGATAAGAGGTGGCGGCGATACCCCAGAAGATCAGGATCCCGAGCAGGAATTGGCCGATATTGTAGTAATCCGGGATCGTGACCGCGAAGAACTTGCGCATGAACACCGCGGTGAAGGTATTGAGCGCAACGATCCCGACGAAGAACGCCGCGACCCACTCGATCGAATCGATGAAGCGGTCCATGAGGCTTCTGCTCGGCGGCCCTGGAGGGCGGTCAGGCATTGCATTGCTTGCGACTGGCGTTACCGTCATGAGAGGTCGCATCATCCCGACTAATATCGTTCACCCGTCATGGTCGGGCTTGTCCCGGCCATCCACTCTTCCCGTTTCATCCGGCTCTGTAAGACGTGGATGCCCGGGCCTTCGCCGCGCCGAAGGGGCTTCGGCCCCGCAGGCGGGACAAGCCCGGGCATGACGACTTCTTCAGCATTCGCAGCGCTCTTAGGTGCCCGCCCCAAACTTCTTCAGCGCGGCCTGCAGATCAGCGTCGATGGCAACGGGATCGCCACCGCCCTTCTTGACCGCCGCGGCCCAGCTGTCATGCAGCGGCTGGACGGCCTTCTTCCACGCAGCCAGCTGCTCCGGCGTCAAGGGATAGACCTCGTGATCCGGCAGCGCCTTCATCTTGACGCGGCCGTTCGCCTCGAAGTCGGTCCAGGGGTCGGTGACCTTCGAAGCCCACTCCGGGGTGCAGTGATCGTCCATGACCTTCTTCTGCGCGGACGACAGCGAATCATAGGTCTTCAGATTGATGTTGTAGGTGAAGACCGTGGTGTAGAGCGGCACATCCATGTGATACTTGACGACCTTGTCGATGCCGAACAGGAAGATCGATCCCCAGGGAAAGGTGATTTCATCCGCCACCCCGCGCTCCAGCGCATCACGCGATTCCGGCGCCGAAGCCTGAACGTTGGTGCCGCCGAACATCTTGACCATTTCACCGATGGTGCTCTGCGCCGGCCGCACCTTCATGCCGCTGAGATCCGTCGGCAGCAGGATTTTCTTTTTGCCATGCAGCGTGCCGGGATCGTGGATGAAGGCGAAGCACAGATGGGTGTCCTTCATTTCGATCGGCGCGTATTTGTGGTACCACTCGTTGAGCGCCAGCGTGCCCTTCTTGCCGTCCGAGAAAACGAACGGAAGCTGACCCGCCGCGGCAATCGGGAACCGGCCGGGCTGGTAACCGGGGTTGACATAAGTGATATCGGCGATGCCGTCGCGCGCCATGTCATAATGGTCGAACGCCTTGCCGAGCTGCTCGGAAGGAAAAACAGTCATCTTGATAGTGCCGCCGGAGGCCTTCTCGATGTCCGCCGCCCAGGCCTGGGTAGCCGGGACCAGGGGGTGGGCAGGCGGAACCCACAGCGACACCTTCATGTTGACGGTCTTATCCTGCCCCAAGGCGGGCGTCACGCTGGCGGCCAGCAGCAGCGCCAACAATGCTTTCCTCATTGACATCGTCTCCCTCGTGAACTTAAGGGCTTCATCGCCCCTTTCCGGATATTGTTATATGATATAATTATCATTGCAAGCCGGCGCCGAACCATTCCCCATGTGGCGAAACGCCGTTCAACCCTACAACAGCGGGGAGTGCAAGTGGTGCGGACTAAAGTAGCAATCATCGGCGCGGGACCGGCGGGATTGCTGCTGGGACAGCTTCTTCACAGCTACGGCATCGACAATGTCATCCTTGAACGCCGCGATCGCCAATATGTGTTGGCGCGGATTCGCGCCGGGGTGCTGGAACAGGGCACGGTCGATCTCTTGGACCAGGCCGGCGTCACCGCGCGGCTGCATCGCGAAGGCCTGATCCACGAGGGTATCGAGCTTGCATTCGCCGGCGCACGCCATCGCATCAACCTCAAGCAGTCGACCGGCAAGGTTGTGACCGTCTACGGGCAGACCGAGGTCACCCGCGACCTGATGGACGCCCGCGACGCGGCCGGGCTGACGACGGTTTACGAGGCCGAGGGAGTCCATCCCGGCGATTTCGATACCGACCACCCCCGAATCAGCTTTTTCAAGGACGGCACCACCCAGGAAATCCAATGCGATTTCATCGCCGGCTGCGACGGCTTTCACGGCGTCAGCCGCCAGAGCGTGCCCGCTTCCGCGATCGAGACTTTCGAGCGGGTTTATCCCTTCGGCTGGCTTGGCATCCTGTCGGAGACCCCGCCGGTCTCGCCGGAGTTGATCTACGCCAATCACCCCCGCGGCTTCGCGCTCTGCTCGATGCGCTCCATGCACCGCAGCCGATATTACGTGCAATGCAGCCTTGACGATCACGTCGAGCAGTGGCCGGACGACAGATTCTGGGATGAATTGAAGCGGCGTCTCGATCAGGAGGCCGTCGACCGCCTCGTCACCGGGCCTTCGATCGAAAAAAGCATCGCGCCACTGCGCAGTTTCGTCGCCGAACCCTTGCGCTTCGGCCGGCTATTGCTGGCCGGCGATGCCGCCCATATCGTGCCGCCGACGGGCGCCAAGGGGCTCAACCTTGCCGCCAGCGATGTGCATTATCTCTCGCGCGCCCTGCGCGAGTATTACGACGAGAAATCCTCAACCGGAATCGATGCCTATTCCGCTCGCGCGTTGGCGCGGGTCTGGAAGGCGGTACGCTTTTCCTGGTGGATGACCTCGATGCTGCACCGCTTTCCCGATACCGAGGGTTTCGGGGCGCGCATTCAGCTGGCCGAATTGAATTACCTGGTAAGCTCGACAGCGGCCAGCACATCGCTGTCGGAAAACTACGTGGGACTGCCGTATTAGTTCGCCACTGGGCTTGGGGCGCCCTCCTTTGAATCAACCAAGCCGGATTCAACTGTGAGGAACTAGGGCGACCACAAGGGTCGCCCCAACGCGATAGATACGATTCGCCGCGCTGCTTTACCGAAATTGCGGGAATGAATAACTTCCATGCTTACTCTGTACTTCGCTCCGGGTTCCAGTTCGATGGCGGTGCACATCGCGCTACACGAAATTGGCGTGGCTTTCGAGCCGCGCCCGATGTCGTTCCGAAACAACGACCTGCGATCTCCTGGCTATCTCGCGCTCAACCCCGAGGGCAAGGTCCCCACCCTTGTTGTCGACGGGCGTCCGCTGAGCGAAGTCGCGGCCATCCTGTATTATCTTGCCAAGCGCTTTCCCGAGGCCGCGCTATTGCCTGACGAGGATATCGAAGCCGAGGCGCGAGCACTGTCATGGATGTCCTTCGCCGCTTCCACGCTGCATCCCGCGCGCCGGCGCGGTCTGGACCATGCCAAGGAGGTCTACGCCATTGCCGACCGGCGGCTGGGAAACGACTGGGCCATCGGCCGCTATTCGATCGCCGACATCCATCTCTTCCGGCTGTTTTGGCGGCTCGCCAATTCGCTCAAGCCTGCGCCGGAGATCTTCCCCAACCTGACGGCGCATTATGAGCGGATGATGCACCGCCCCGCGGTACGGCGAACCATCGAGCTCGAGTCGGCAATCGGATACGAACTGCCGGCGTAACGGCTGTTATAGGGCTCCGCTTCGTTTCCATTCAAGCAGATGCTGACATGCTGTTTTAAACTTTGTAGGTGGTGCATAGCGGGGCGAGATCGCGTTCATTCAGGGAACCCGATCTCAAAATCCGAGCTACCCGGCATGACAGACAGCACAGGCGATATTCCCGCAGGTTTCGAGCGGCATTTTCGGCGGAGCCCGCTGACTGATCCCTGGGAGCCGTTGTATTCGAAGCAGACGGAGGGGGCCGTGATCATCGCCTTACGGCTCGCCAAACCGCATACCAATGCCCGCGGCATGGTTCACGGCGGGCTGATTGCCGCGCTCGCCGACAACGCCATGGGTCATAGCTGCGGTCATCAAATGGGAGGCACATCCTCGCTGGTCACGATCGGGCTTGCGGTCGATTTCGTCGGCACGGCGAAAATCGGACAATGGCTCGCTGTGGAGAGCGACGTCATCAGGACTGGCCGCACGATCTGCTTCGCGCAGAGCCTCATCAAGGCCGACGGCCTCGTTGTCGCCCGCGGCAACGCGACCTTCCGCGTGGTGCCAAAGCAGCAATGACGGCACTTGAAATCATGCCCGCCGAATGCCGACGGCTATTATTGCATATTTGGCAACAGTGAAGTGTCAATCCCAAAGATTGTCCGGAGCCAATCCGGCCTTAGCTTGTGGGCCGGGGCAAGCGTGGTTTGTCCAGCGACGGGAGGTGTCGACATGCAACCGGCTCGGACTTATTCCAGCGATGTCGCGTTCACGCCGGCGGTGAAGGCGGTCCAGGTCCGCAAGGGATCGCGCGAGGCCTATGCCCGCGTCGAGCAGAACGGCGGCTGGCGCACCGAGGTCGACGACCAGCTCGCTGCGTTTCTTTCCGAGAGCAACAGCCTGTACCTCGCCACCGCGAGCGCGGACGGACAGCCCACCATCCAGCATCGCGGCGGGCCCGAGGGTTTTGTCAGGGTGCTGGACAAGAACACGCTGGCCTTTGTCGATTACAGCGGCAACCGGCAGTTCATCACGCAAGGCAACCTGTCGGAAAATCCGAAGGCTGCGATCTTCCTGATGGACTACGCGCGTCGCCGCCGGATCAAGATCTGGGGCGAGGCGAAGGTCGTAGACGATCCGGCGCTTTTGCAATCGCTGATGCCCCAGGGCTATAAGGCGCGTCCCGAGCAGATCATCCTGTTCAGGATTGCGGCATGGGACACCAATTGCCCGCAGCATATCCCGCAGAAATTCGACGCCGCCGATGTTGCGGCGGCGCTTGCCGCGCGCGACGCGCGGATCGCCGAACTGGAAGCCGAGCTGGCCGCGGTGAAAGCCGCGCCGGCTCCGTCGCATTGAAGACCCTGGAGCTCAGGCGGCCTCTCGCTGCGGCGCCCAGGCGAAGTCCGGATAATATCGCCGCATCATGCGGTCGACATAGCCCGTGAGATTTCCAAATTGTTCGGTGCGCTGCCGCAATTCCGAGGCGAAGAATGGCGTCAGGATTCCGGCCAGCACGCCGAATGCACTGGCGTCGGTGCCGCAGGGCGTGTCCCCCATCAGATACGGCTTGTCCCCGAGTTGCACCGACAGTGCGAACAGCGAGCGAACCGCCAGATCGACGTCGCCGTCGGGGGCGTGACGGCCGAGGCCGCTCAAGAGATAGTTTTCGGCGACCCGGAATTGCGCGTCTTCGCGAAGTTTCTCGCGCAGGTGCTCCGGCGCGCCATCAAAGAAATGCGCCGGCCCCTTGGCAAAATTTTCCGGAACGACCCAGCGCGCGCCGACCATCGCCCAATAGAGGTGATGTTCGATCATACGCTCGAACGCCCAGGCCTGCGCGCGCTGCTGCAAATTCAGCGGGGCATCGAAATCGAAGCCGTATTTGCCTTCAAGGTGGGCGCGGATGAAGGTGGAATCGGCGATGCTCTCCGCGGCATCGGCGATGTAGGGCAACTGCCCCTTGGGGGAGGCCGGCGGCCTCGCCTTCTCCTTTTGATAAACCAGACCGGCCATCTTCAGATGAACCTCCGTCTTGGTCACGAACGGGCTGATTTCCGGTAGGCCGAAACCGGGGCCGAAGCCATAGAGGGTAATCATGTGGATCTCCTGATCGCTTCAGATGGAGTTTCAGCCTAGCTGCCTGCTGCTGCCACCATGCTGTCAGCAGCCTGGCTTGCGGCGCTCCGAGCCCACCGTACTAATCGTCGTTGCCCGAGCCCACAGGGCGGTGGATAGGCGTAGGGCCAGCAGCATCAACGCCAGGCGGATATCCCCGGAAGCACCGCTGGACGACATCAGACGCTCCAAGGCCCAGGCCTGGACACGCCAGAGCCGTTGCAGGCGGTAGCCGGAATTGTAAAAAGCCATCATGGACCAATCCTCTTCGGTCGAAGTGTTGTCCTGATGTAGCCGCCACCTGCTGCCAACATGCTGTCAGCAGCCGCGAGGCCGCCGCAAAATAAATAGAGAGAGCTGCCATGAGACGTGCCGACCGGCTGTTTCAAATCATCCAGGTGCTCCGGCGCACCGGAAAACCGCTGACGGCGGATGCGATCGCGGCAGAACTCGAGACCTCGAAAAGGACGATCTACCGTGACATCGCGACCCTGATCGAACAGCGCGTGCCGATCCGCGGCGAAGCCGGCATGGGCTACATTCTGGAGAAAGGATTCGATCTGCCGCCCCTGATGCTCACGCCCGATGAAATCGAAGCCGCGGTGCTCGGCGCCCAATGGGTGGCCAGCCATGCGGACGAAGTGCTGGCCCGCGCCGCGCAGGACCTGATGGCGAAAATCGCCGACACGGTCCCCGAGCGGTTAAGGCCGTTCGTGCTCGAACCCGCCAGCCGCGCCCGGCCCGGCTGGAACAGGGAACCAGACCGCATCGACATGGCGCGGACGCGCAGCCAGATTCACGAAGGCAAGAAAATCACGCTTGATTATCGCGACGAAAAGGGCCGCGACAGCCAGCGCACCATCTGGCCGATCGCCGTCGGCTATCTCGAAGCGGTGCGGCTTTTGGCGGCGTGGTGCGAACTGCGCCGGGATTTTCGCAGTTTCCGGACCGACCGCGTCATCGGCGCGGTATACCACGACGAAAAATACCCGGAGCGGCGTGATTTGCTGCGGGCGCGATGGCGCAGGAGCCTGGCCTGGGAAGCCCCGAAAGATACCTGATGGCCGGACGGGCGATGGCGCGCTAAACAATAGCCATGGAGAAACGCGGTCCATCCCTTGATATCGAAACCCCCTGCCAGGCCTGCGGCGCCTGCTGTTGCTATTCAGCCGACTGGCCGCGCTTCACCACCGAGGACGACGCGGTGCTGGACTTGATCCCGCAACAATTCGTCAACGAAAAGCTCTCGGGCATGCGCTGCGACGGCAACCGCTGCGTGGCCCTTTCAGGCCAGGTCGGGGTAGCGACCTCGTGCACGGTCTATGCGGTACGGCCCGAAGTCTGCCGGACCTGCATTCCCGGCGATGCCGAATGCGACATGGCGCGGCGAAGGCACGGCCTGCCGGTACTGCACGCGGGATCGTCGTAGAAGGCGGCCTGATGGTTCTGAAGCCGCTGCGGCATCAGACCGTCAAGGCGTCAGCGAGGTCTTCATCAAACTCGTCGACACTAGGCACGAATGCGCTGAGCGGCTTGGTGGAGAGTGTGATCGGCTTACGGTTGCCATAAGAGGATGACGGCGTGGAACGTGCGGCCGGCTGGCGCGACAGCCCGTAAAGGGTGGAGCCGACGCGGCCGCCCAACTGGATCAAATCACGTTCGCCGCAGCTGGCGGCAATCGAGATCGCCAGCGCGTGCAGGTGGCTTTTGCGATAGCAGAACAGAGCCAGCATGGCCCGGACCTCGGGGGAGATGGCCTCCACCAGCTGGGGCAGACGACTTTGGCTGGCACGGTACATCTCGCCGAGCAGTTCATCCCTGACCGGACAGAAATCACCCTCGAAGGCATCGCGGCTTGAAAACATTACAATTCTCCCTCATGCCAAGGATGCCGTGCAATCCTCTAACGAAGGGTTAACCACCGCGCCCGGTAGTAATCCGGTGAACTTGATCGACGCCCGCAAACCAGAACGGCGCGGCCGTTCGGTCATTTGCGATGCTGTCGGCGGGATCAGCAGGCTGGCAGCATGCCGCGCAACGGCGCCTGGCACAGCGGCTTGACGCGGTTGCCGAACCCGGCAAAATCAACCATTGGCCGCCATGAAGATCGAAAGGCCGAAGCCGGTGAGATGGTGCAGCGCCTGGTCGACGCCGATCAGCGTCCAGAACCATGGATGCTTGTTTTCCTGCGTCACGCCGAATGTCGCGGCGCAGAAGCCCTTGGCGCGATCGATCGTGATATGGATCGCAAAATCGATCAGGGCGACGAACCAGAACCTCGGGGCGATGATTAATATCAGCGCCAGCGCGGTCGCGAGATGCACGAGACAATGGGCTAGCAATGGCAGCGCCCATCCGGTCTTCTGATCCTTGCCGATGGCCATCCAGGAGGTCTGCAGCAGGAAATCGGCGATGATGTGCTTGACGGCGAGCAACAGCATCCATCCCACCAGCGCGCCAACCGGAACTGACGATGACATGGGGGGAAACGACAAAGCTGACGCCCTCGCATGGATTGAATTGTAACAAAACGGATCAATCGAAAAGATTCAGTGCAACTTCTTCTCAAATTCCGGGCGATCATCCGGTATCGAACATTTATGACACCTCCGCGGCCAGAATGCACCTGTGGAGCGTCTGAAAATCATGGAGTGTGGCCGAACGGCGATAGCCCCCTACCGATGCAGGTGTGCCGATAAGGCTACCGAAGCGTCCGGTTTGCAATCGGCCGGGGCCCGGCATCGTCCTCGAACTGCAAAATTGTCGTTTCATTCAAATTATTTACCGTTTCGCAGCGCGGTGACCGGGCTGCGCGACGGGACGTTCTCCACCGATGGGCTGGATGCGTTCGGGCTCGGCTATGAATTCGTGCGTGACGGGATCGGCATACGCCGCGACCATCTGCAGCGGCTCGCCGGTCAGGGGGACAGTGGCGATCGTCAAGACGGTGAAGAGCGCCTAAAAGCCGCCGGGACACCGCGCTTCGCCGGTCCGCGGGCGCTCGACTTCGCATCTCGTTGACGACTTGCCCCCGCTTGGGCACCTTGGGACCCCCAGCATGGTCGCACCAGGCTTGATCGAGTGATAGGCGCCGTCTCCAATGTCCAAGCCGCTTGCTTTTACAGCTCTGGCGCAGTTTGCGGCTGCAACGGCCGGCCGCAACATGACCAAAGCGGCCTATGTCGCGGTCGCGACCGGCGTCATGATGATCGTCATCCTCACCGTCGATCCTCTCTACGAAGCGATGCATTACTGGGTCGATGCGCTGTTGTGGGCCTGTCTCGCCTTCTTCGTGTTCGAATGGCTGACCAGGCTTCGCCACGCCATGGCAGCGCGCCGCGGCCGTGCCTACGCGCTGTCGGGCCGCGGCCTGGTGGACGCCTTGGCCGCCCTATCAATACCAGGCGCCCTCGTGTTTGGCGCCCATCCAAAAACGGCCTGGCTTCTGGGCATTTTCTGGGTGCTCAAGCTGGTTCCGGGGATCCCGGGATTGCGCCAATTGCGCCGGGTGCTGGTTCTGGAAAGCGGACCACTGCTGAGCGTGCTGGTGATTTTCCTGATGGTGCTGTTCCTCGCCTCGGTGGCGGTTTATTTCCTGGAGCGCGACGCCCAGCCGGTCGCCTTCGGCAGCGTCCCTGCGGCGCTGTGGTGGGCGGTCGCGACCCTGACCACGACGGGATATGGCGACGTGGTACCGATCACCCCGCTCGGCCGGCTGGTGGCATCTTTTGTCATGATCTGCGGCCTCGGCGTATTCGGTCTCTGGACCGGTATTCTCGCCACCGCCTTTGCCGCGGAGACCCGGCGCGACAATTTCCTCAAGACCTGGGAGTCCGTGAGCAAGGTCCCGTTCTTCGCGAGCCTTGGCCCTTCGGCGATTGCGGATGTCACGCACATGCTGCGCACCATGGATCTGCCGGCCCGCACCACGATCATCCGCAAGGGGCAGACCGGCGACTGCATGTATTTCATCGCCGACGGCGAAGTCCAGGTCGATCTGCCGGGCAAGAAGGTAAGGCTCGGCGAAGGCGCGTTCTTCGGCGAGATGGCCCTGCTCGGCAATAATCTGCGCTCCGCCAATATCAGCACGACACGGGTATCGAAGCTCCTGGTACTCGATCTCGTGGATTTCCGCCTCTTGATGGCGCGGCATCCCGATCTGGCCGAGACCATCGACGGCGAAGCCAGGCGGCGCGCGCAGGAGAATATCTGATGGACGAGCAGGCCTCTGGTGCTGCCGCCGCGGCGAGCGCTCCGGTGCTCGAACGCGACGGTGCGCGTGCCACCATCCGTCTCAACCGGCCGAAGCATTTGAACCGGCTGCAATCCGACGACCTCGATGCGCTCCTGAAACTGTTCGACCGGATTGAAAGCGATGCTGCGATCCGGGTGCTGGTGCTGACCGGCACGGGCCGCGCCTTCAGCGCCGGATATGATCTCGGCTCGATCGCGCAGCGCGCGGCCGGGGCGTCCGAGGCGCCGAGCGCCGGCTCGGCGTTCGAGATCGTCGTCAACCGACTTGAGGACCTTGCGCTGCCGACCATCTGCCGGCTCAACGGTGGCGTCTATGGCGGCGCGACCGATCTGGCGCTGGCATGCGATTTCCGCGTCGGCATCTCGTCCTGCGAAATGTTCATGCCGGCGGCGCGGCTCGGGCTGCATTACTATAACGGCGGCATCAAGCGCTACGTGTCGCGGCTCGGCGTCGACAATGCCAAGCGGCTGTTTCTGACCGCCGAGAGGATCGACGCTGCCGAGATGCTGCGGATCGGCTATCTGACCGCGATGGTGCCGCCCGAGGCGCTCGACGAGGAAGTCGGCCGCCTGGCGACCGTTCTCGCCGGCAACGCGCCGGTGGCGATGCGCGGCATGAAACGCGCCATCAACGAATTTGCCCGCGGCCAACTGGACGAGATGGCCGCCGACCGCCGTCACCGCGACAGCATGCGCGGCGCCGAAATCAGCGAAGGCATCGCGGCGTTTTCGGAAAAGCGACCGCCGAAATTCTGATGGTCTGCCTGCTGGGGGTCAGAGCAGCAGCGGTGTGGTCTGCCGCCCGGATGAAAGGTGCAGGTCAGCTTTTGCTGCACCGACACTCGCCAAGCGGTTTGGGGGATTCGGCGCCGATGTGGCCATGCGCCTGGCGCCTTCCCGGTCGATGACGAACAGAGCCTCGAACTCGGCGATATCGACGTCCTGCCGCATATCGAGGGTGCGGTTGTCAAGAATGAGCCAGCGGCCGTCGTAGCGGACCGCAGCCACGGCGTGGTCCTCGCTGGTGCGGCGATCGCGGACGACAACGAGCCTGAGGTCGTCTTCGGCTATTCCGATCTCGCGCAAGGCGAAATATTTGGCAATGGCGTAATCCTCGCAATCTCCAGCATTGGACGCGAACGTTGTCAGCGGCGTCGCCCAAAGATCGAGAACGCCATATTGGGTCATGTCGTCGACCGGCCTGATGTCAAGATTGATCGCGCGATTGATTTCTGCGATGCGGACCCAGCCTTCCTGGGCCTGCGCCCGATCCAGTATGGCCAGAAATCGCTTTGCCGCCGGCGGGCACGCCGCGGCGCTGGCGCGGCATAGCGTCAGGGTATTGTGCTGACGCGGCAGCCTTCTCTTCACGGAGGTCCACTTGCTCTGCAGGCCGCCCTTCACGAGCACGGAGGTGACCGCGCCAAACGGTTCTGATGGCTGATGGCCGGATGGCACCCCTTCTACCGAAGACGCAAGTGCAGGATTTTGCATCTTATCCAGTTCATGGGCGGATGCGTCGTCACCCGCTTGGGCGTTGACCGCGCCAACCATCAGGCCGAGGCCGAACACGATCGTGGACAAGGCCCTTGCCGGCGACCCGCGATGGAATTTCAACATTTGACGCCCCTGCAGCGGGGCGCGCGGCGGTCTTCAACGATCCGTCTTTGTCCCCGACTTGCGGGGCATTGATTAAGTCCGGATCAATCCGCGGCGGGTTAACAGGGGATCGTTCGCCGATCGGATTGTCGGACGCTGGCAAATTTCTGTCGAAGCGAATGGCTAAAATTCGAACGATCGACAAACCGAACCGTCAAGGTGAACAATTCCTTGCGGCGGCCGGGCCTCAATATTGCAACAGCAGGCCGGCGAAAATGCGATCCCCGTTCAACGCCGCCTCATTGGTGGTGCGATGGCTCCACTCGACGAAGGCGTAGGTGCTCGGCATGTCCGCCGTCCAGGGCGGCAAGTTGAAGCGGGAGCCGATGCCGTAATTCTGGGCGTGGACGCTGGCAATCTCGAGAGCAGTGGGGTCTTCCAGAATGCGTTCACCGTCGGCTGCGAAGACGTAGGGCGTCATTGTCAGCGCGGCGGATTGGATGGGGATCGAGAATGCGCGGCCGAGTTCGCCGCGCACCACCCATGCGGTGTCCCCGGGCAGCGAGCCAGCGGTAAATCCTGACAACAGCCTGGCGCCGTCGATATCGTACTGCTCCGATGTCAGCATCGCGTGATGGAATGAATCCTGTCCGGCGGCTGAGATCGTGGCCAAGAAGTTCTCGGGCAGGTTCTGATCGATCTCGATATGGCCGTCGAGCTTGTCGAAGACCGCATCGGCGCCCTGACGGGAAAGTGGCAGCAGCGGCGTGGCATCCGCCGCGGTACGCGCGCCAAGCGCGTCCAGCCCGCGCGAATAATTGGCGCCGAAGATGAGTGTGGTCCCGCTTTCGCGCAGCCGCCAGATGCCGTCGGCGCCGGTGCGCAGCGCCCGCACCCGGTCGGAACTCAGCGCCGCCGCCGGCGAGACCACGAGCGATTCGATCTCTTCATTGGCGGCGTCGAGGCGTTCGTTCAATGTCAGTTCGTAGTCGCGGACCTTGAACACCTCGTAGGCGATCTTGGCGTAGCCTTCGTTGTAGACGCCCTTGGTTGCCACACCCGGATCGACGCGCGGGGTCGTGATGCCGTCGGTGCCGCCGAATTCGAGTTTCCAGCCGTCGATGCCGATCGGGATGGATCCCGAGCCGCTCAGATAGCGTCGCGTCGGATCTTGCGTCACAAAATCATGATCGGGCAATCCTGCCACCGACACCGTAAACTGCTCGCCAAGGCCGAACAGGCTGTTGACGCTCGCGGAGGTTACGAACTGTCCGGTGCCGAACACCACGGGCATGTCATTATCGACATAGAGACTGGCCGAGACCGCACGATAACGGCCCGTCAACACCAGCACCGAGCCGCCGACTTCCTTGCCGGCCGCGAACGTCGCATTGAGGACCAAGCCCGGCGCCTCGCCGGCGATCAATAGCCGACGTTCCAACTCCAATTGCTTCAAATGCGTCTTGTGCTGCAGCGGCGCCAGCACGGCCGCAACGCGTCCGCGTACCGGCGAGGCGAGCGCATCCAGATCCATGCGCTCGACGAAGCCGTCGATGACGCGCAGCTTGATGCGCGCGCTGCCCTCGAATTCCTGCGGCGGGATGACGACGCGGACCAAGGGATAGCCGGCCTTGACGTAAATCTGCTGCAGCTTGTCGGCGGCCACGAAGACATCGGCCACCGTCACGCGCCTGCCGACCAGCGGTGCCGCGATCTCCTTGAATGGCGCGGCGAGCTCTTCAAACTCACCCTGGATATCGAAGCCGAGCAGCTTGAAAGTCAGCTTCCTGGCTTGCTCGGGCACTTGCGCACCGGCCGGCACCTGCGGGATGGCAATGTGCCCGCCGCCGCTCGGTGTCGCGATGACGGGTGGCGCCACCTGGCTGGGTGCCGGCACCGCCTGGGCCCAGGCCGAGGCGTCGAGCCATAGCCAAGCCATCACGCCCAGGCCGAATGCTTGAAATCGCCGATCCACCGATAGCCCGCCCAGTCCCAGAGAATTAATTCAGTAAATCCCCGTTGCGCCCAATAGATTGCTTCGCATTATATATGCAAGTTCGGGCCGATGTCGCCGCACGGTGATAAATGTTCGGCCGGTGTTGTCGAAATAGCGCGCCATTTCCGGAGATCCAGGGTTCATCTCTCGAGGTCGGCGACTCACCAGACGGCCGCAGCGAACCAAGCATGGCCTGCACCACATGCCAAGGAAAGCCAGCAACGATAGGGCTTTCTTGGATCCTCTTCGATGGGGCAGGGCCGGCCTCGGTGGGGCGCATCGAATAAATGGCTGTCCGAGACCGCGCGGTTGGTGTACCGAAGTTGCTTTGAAAGGCGACATATTAGGAAGGAAGAAGAAATGTATTTTACAACCGCAACAAGAATATTTCACCAAATGGACGGCAGGAAGTTTAGACTGGGCTTTTCGAACCGCGTGACCAACCTTCTTGCCCCGCGACGATACCAGGGTTGGCGCATTGCGCTCGCGGTCGGTGCGGTCATCCTGCTCAGCCTTTCCGGCCATTCCGCGTTCGCACAAGGCCTGCCGAAATACGACGTGACCGGCTTCCGCGAGGCGCGTTTTGGCATGAGCGAGCAGGAGGTTCGCGCCGTTGTCAGCAAGACGCTGGGCGTCAAGCCGGCGGATATCACGAGCGGCGTCAACGCCGTTGAAGGCACGACCGTGCTGACCGTGCACGTCGCCTCGCTCGATCCGGGGCCGGGACCGGCCGTGATCGCCTACATCCTTGGCTACTCCTCGAAGAGACTCATCCAGGTCAATGTGATCTGGGGCGACGAGGCGTCCAATGCCAAGTCCGACCCGAACGCGATGATCGCGGCCGGAACGCGGCTGGAGCGCTACTTCGCCGGCTTCACCTGGAACAAGGATACCACCCGCGCCGGCATTCCGGTCGGCCCCAATACCGTAGTGCTATTCTCCGGCGAGGACGACAAGAAGGGCGCGGTTCGTTTGGTGCTCGACGGCGTCAAATATCAGATGGAGCGCGAAGGCAAAGAGACCACCTCGCCGGAGCCGAAAGGGCCGCCCAAGCTGCTGATCAACTACATCGCCGACCGCGACGCT
>Ga0182012_10001972_pt1 | contig 22385 bp, 19 predicted proteins | sample 612S2SmetaG_FD_120486 | JGI IMG/M metagenome (GOLD analysis project Ga0182012, IMG submission 120486) | Permafrost microbial communities from Stordalen Mire, Sweden - 612S2S metaG | ecosystem: Environmental > Terrestrial > Soil > Wetlands > Permafrost | place: Sweden: Stordalen | collected... | reverse complement strand
TCTATCAGGTCGCCGACATCTTTTCGCAGCGTCGCGTCTCCGCGCGCATTCTCTGGCAATGGCTCCTGACCAGCCTGCTGCTGGCGCTGCTGGCCTTTCTGCTTCGGATCGGCGCCGAGTTTTCCCGCGGCTCCATCATCTGCTTTGCCGCGCTCGCGCTGGCCCTGCTGCTGGCCTCGCAGCGCCTGATGAAGGCGGCATTGACTCATGCCGTCAGCCGCGGCCGCGTCCAGGGTCGCCGCGCGGTGCTGGTCGGATTGCGCGACGAACTGGCGGCCTTCAGCGAAGACGATCTGTTGCGCCGGTTCGGGCTGACCGAGATCGAACGTTTCGCCTTTCCGAACTCGGTGACCTCTACCGGGAATTGGCCGCTCGCCGCCGACAAGGGCGTGATGCTGTCGCTCGAGCAGGCGCTGGACGTGGCGCGCCACCGCGGCGCCGAGGAAATTGTGCTGGCGCTGAGCTGGAACGACAGCCGCGGCATCGAACTGGTGCGCGACAAGCTGAACCAGAGCCCGCTTCCGGTTCAGCTGCTGCCCGATCGGCGCGTGCGCTATCTGACCGAGAAGCCCGCCTTCTCGGTCAAGCCCTCGCTGGCGATCGAGATCCAGCGCACGCCGCTGTCGCAACTGGAACAGTGGGCCAAGCGGGCGCTGGATCTCGCCGGCGCCAGCTTGGCGTTGTTGGTGCTGTCGCCGCTGATGCTGCTGACGGCGGTGATGATCAAGCTGGATTCGCCGGGGCCGGTGCTGTTCCGGCAATGGCGCAGCGGCTTCAATGCCAAGCAATTCCAGATCTTCAAGTTCCGCACCATGACCGTGATGGAGGAGGGCGACCGCGTCGTTCAGGCCACGCACGACGACCCGCGGGTGCGCAAATTCGGCCGCCTGCTGCGCGCCACCAGCATCGACGAGCTGCCGCAGCTTTTCAATGTGCTGCGCGGCGACATGTCGCTGGTCGGCCCGCGGCCGCATGCGGTTGCCCATGATGGCTACTACGGACAACTGCTGGCGGACTATGCCTTTCGGCATCACGTCAAGCCGGGCATTACCGGCTGGGCGCAGATCCACGGCTGCCGCGGCCGCACCGCCGAGGTCGGGCAGATGAAGAACCGGCTCGAGCACGACCTCTGGTACATCAACAAATGGAGCCTGCGGCTGGATCTGTTGATCCTGATGCGGACGGTGGTGGAAGTGGTGCGCCAGCGCAATGCATATTGATGGGCGGCAGAAGCAAATGCATATCGTGCATGTGGTCCGCCAGTTTCATCCGGCGGTGGGCGGCTTCGAAAGCGTGGTGTTCGAACTCGCCGCGGCACAGGTCGCCTGCGGTCACGCGGTCCGCGTCGTCACGCTCGACCGTCTGTTCAAGGCTGAGCGGCCCGGCAAGCTCGATGCCCGCGAAGTCGTCGCAGGCATCGAGATCGTCCGCATCCCCTTTGTCGGATCGCCCCGCTATCCGATCGCGCCAGCGGTGCTGCGCCATATCCGCGACGCCGACATCGTCCATGTCCATGCCATCGATTTCTTTTTCGACTACCTCGCCTGGACCCGGCCCTTGCACCGCAAGCACCTGGTGGTTTCGACCCATGGCGGATTTTTCCACACCGCGTTCGCGGCGCGGCTGAAGCGGCTTTATTTCCAAAGCGTGACCCGCGCCTCGATGCTCTGGGTTGACGGCGTCGCCGCGGTCAGCCTGACCGATGAGCGGCGGTTTTCCGCGATCCGTCGGCACGGTCTCGTCTGCATCGAGAACGGCGTCAACGCCTTAAAATTTGCCGAAGCCGGCCCGCCCGCCCCGGTCCAATCGATGATCTGGATCGGCCGCTTCTCCCTCAACAAGCGGCTCGATCGGCTGATCCTGTTCTTCGCCGCGCTGCGCCGGCGCGATCCCGCCTGGACTCTCACCATTGCCGGGCAGCCCTGGGATCTTGGCCAGCGCCAGCTCAATGAGCTGGCCGCCGCGGCCGGCATCGCCGGCGCGCTGACGCTGGTGGAAAGCCCCGACGACGGCGAACTCAAGCGGCTGGTCGGCGGCTCGTCGGTGATCGTCAGTTCGTCCGACTATGAAGGCTTTGGCATCGCCGTGGTCGAGGGGATGTCGGCGGGGCTCTTCCCCCTGCTCAGCGACATCGCCCCGTTTCAGCGGCTGGTCGAGAGCGCCGGCGTCGGCATGACCGTGAATTTCGATCATGCCGAGGCCGCCGCCAAGAATTTCGCAGCCCTTTGGCCACGGCTCGCCGCGGATTACGCCGCGCTGCGTGGGCGCGCGATCGCGGCCGCCTCCGGCTACAGCTGGCCAAACGTGGCGCGGCGCTATCAGGCGCTCTATGACGACGTGCTGGGCGCGCGCTGCCGGACCATTCTCGACGTTCCCGTCTTTGTCGGCAACGAGGCCGAGGCGGTGGCGACCATCGACGCGCGCTACGCCGCGCGGGAGCCCTCCATCATCGCCTTTGCCAACGCCAATGCGCTCAACGTCGCCGCCGGCGATGCGCGTTTCCGCCAAGTGCTCAGGCGTTGCCTGGTGATGAACGACGGCATCGGGCTCGATGCCGCCAGCCGCATCCTGTTCGGCGCGCGTTTTCCAGAGAATCTGAACGGCACCGACTTCGTCCCGAACTATCTCAAGAAAACCGAGAACAGCTACCGGATCTTTTTCCTGGGCGGATCGACCGGCGTCGCCGAGCGCGCCGCCGCGAGGCTGATGGCCGAATGCGGCCGGCACCGCATCGCCGGATGCCAGAACGGCTATGCCCGCGCCGGCGACGCCGCCGACATCGCAGCCAAGATTCGCAGCACAGGCGCCGACGTGCTGTTGGTGGCGATGGGCAACCCCGCCCAGGAACTCTGGCTTGCCGAAAACCTGCAAGCCACCGGCTGCCGGCTCGGCTTCGGTGTCGGCGCTCTGTTCGATTTCCTCTCCGGCGACGTCGCCCGCGCCCCACTCTGGCTGCGCGCCGCAAGGCTCGAATGGGTCTATCGCCTGACCCGCGAGCCGGGGAGGCTGTGGCGGCGGTATATCATCGGCAACCCGGTGTTTCTGATGCGGGTGTTTGGGCAGTGGTGGTCGGGGGCGAGGGTGTGAGGCAAAGCGTGATTGTGGCCAGTTTGAATAGAATGGCGTTTTGATGAAGGGAGCCTCAAGACGCAGATGACATCAACTGGTCCCGAGATGGCTCAAACGTCCGGGCTGCCGCGATCTTTTGTCATCATGTCCGGCTATCACGACTACCGTTCGAAGCGAAAGGCCGATCTGCATTTCATTGCCGACGAACTGAAGAGGCTGGGGCACGTGAGTTTCCTGTCCCTGCGCTTCAGTTACCTCACGCGCTACCGGGAGGATCCGCGTCACGACCTCTGGGATCGTGCGAATAGACATGAATCGGTCGATGGGGTTGGTTGTTATCTGTGGCGCACGCCCATTCATCCCATCCGTCTGCCGAAGCCTCTTCGTCTCGTCGAAAAGATCGTTTTTGTAATTTTTTCCAAGCATTTGCCGAAAGCGATGCGTGAAACGATCGCCGCGGCCGACGTGGTTCTGATCGAGAGCGGTATCTCCCTGATCTACATTCCCTTGATCAAGCAGCTCAATCCGAAGGTCCGGATCATCTACATGGCATCAGATTCGCTCGACGCGATTGGACAGGCCGCCGCCATCAAGGATGCGCTCATTGCGAACGCCGCATCCATTGACTATGCTCGCATCCCCTCGCCCCTGCTGGCGCCGGAGATACCGCGTGCGGTGCCCTGCAGTTATATCCCCCACGGCATCGACAAGGCGCGATTTGACAGGATCGGCCCTGCGCCCTTCGCACCGGGGTCTTTGAATGCCGTGTCGGTGGGCTCGATGCTGTTTGATGCGTCGTTTTTCGAGACGGCCGGGCGGCTGTTTCCGAATATCACTTTTCATGTGATCGGCAGCGGCTATGTTGGAGCCGGGCCGGGCAACGTCCGATATTATCCGGAGATGCCGTTCGAGGACACGCTGCCGTTCCTGAAGCACAGCAGCTTCGCCATTGCGCCCTATAGCCCCGGCGTTGATGCCTATCTGACGCATACATCGATGAAACTGATGCAGTATGATTATCTCGGCATTCCCGCGGTTTGCCCGCAAACGGTTGCGGGTTACGGCAGCGGCCGCTTCGGTTACAATCCGGAACAGCCCCAAACGATCAAGACGGCGATCGAAAACGCCCTGGCAAGCCAGACATTCGATCCGCAGCCCCATCTGGACTGGAGACAAGTCACCGAGTTGATCATCGGCGGAAATCGCGCTGAAATGTTCGGCGATCAGGAATTCGCGGCAAGCCGCCGCTCAAGCGTAGGCGGCGGGCACGTTCGCTTGGAAGACCATCGTGACTGACTATCCGGCAGGCGACAGAACGGGTTCAATGACAGCTGAGATGGCATCGCCCACGACGATCCCAATCGTGACAGTCGTCATTCCGACCCGCGACCGCCGTGAACTCCTTACCCGTGCGATCCGGTCGGTTCTCGACCAAACCATTTCGGCTGTCGAAATCATCGTTGTCGACGACGCCTCGGAAAGTGACCTGGGTCTCAAAGAGGCCGGGCTTGCCGAGAGGCTGGTGCAGGTTCGAAATCCGGTCGCCGTTGGCGCGCAACAGTCTCGTCTGATCGGCACGCGCATGGCGCAAGGCCAATTCGTGGCACTGTTGGACAGCGACGATTGGTGGCGCCGGGACAAACTTGAGAAGCAGCTTGCGGTGGCAGCGGCTCAACCAGAGGCATTCGTTTCCTGCCGCGTCACGGTGTCGAAGGGAAGCCTGCGCAAGGACGCGCCGTGGCGCCCCCTCAAAGAGGGCGAGCGGGTCGAGGATTTCCTGTATGTCGCGCGCGGGATGCTGCAAACCAGCACCGTACTGGCGGAAAGGAACACGATGATCTCCCTGCTGGAGCAAAGCGCCGGCTACAACGTCCACAACGACACCATGTTGTTCCTCGAAGCGCAAAAGCGGGGTATTGAGATCATCCAGATGGCAGAACCTCTGGCGTTTTTCGATGACAACCCGAGGCCGGACCGAATATCATACGACGTTCAGCGCGTGACCGCGGCGATGAACTGGTTCAACAACGTATCGAGTGGGTGGTCAGTGGAAGCCCGCAAGGGATTTATGTTGACCGATATGGTGTCGCGTTATGTCAATGTCGGGCAGCGTGGAAAAGCCCTCAATTGCCTGCTGCGCGCCTGGCACCCAAGCCTGTCGCAGAAACTATACTTTAGGCAAATCGGATACGTCGCGTTCAATGGTTCGCCCACGAGATTTTTTAGAAGAAAGGTCTAGGTTGAGACCTCCGGGAACAGCTTAAATGAGTGAGAGAACACCGGCTCCTGAAAAGGTGTCGGTCATCATGCCGACCTACAATTCGGTGCGGACGGTCGATCGGGCAATCGACAGTGTGCTCGCGCAGACTTATGCGGCGTGGCAACTCATCATTATCGACGACGCCTCGACGGATGCCACGGTACAGAAGGTCATCGAGCGTTGCCGCGGCCATGAGGACAGGATGATGCTGGTCTGCTGCCAGGAAAATGGCGGCCCGGCGGCGGCGCGTAACCGGGGTCTCGCGGCGTGCGATGGCGAATGGATCGCGGTGCTGGATTCCGACGACGCCTGGCGGATCGATCGGCTGGAATCGCTTCTTGGCCATGCGCACGATACATCAGCAGACGCCGTGTGCGACAATCTTCTCGGATTCGACGATCATTTGGGAAAAGTGACGGGGCCGCTTTTTTCCAAGCTTCCGATCTGGCTGGACGTCATTGCGGCGACGGCTCCGACCTATGCGGGAAGTTACGATCTCGGCTATCTCAAGCCCACGGTCCGTCGCGCCTTCATCGAGCGGCACCATATCCGCTATGACGAAAGTCTCCGTACCGGTGAGGATCTCGTTTACCTGCTAAGCCTGCTGATTGATGGTGCAAGGATCGCATGCGTGGACGATCCGCTGTACATCTATACGACGCCAGTTGGAGACGTGAGCCGGAGATTGTCGCAAAGTACCAAAAGTGTGCCGCGCGACATGGACATCGCGAAATCGCTAGCAAGACTGCGCGATCGCGGCTCAGGCATGACGGAGCAGGAGCGACAGGCGATCGATCGGCGCATTGCCCATCAACGCGACGCCGCGCCCTGGGCGGAGTTCCGATATGCGCGGCTGAACGGGCAATGGTTGCGGGTGCTGAAACTCGCTTTGATAAATCCAGATGTTCGACGAAAAATCTTAGCGCGATGGCGATGCCAAAGTAGCGGATAATGTCATTCCGGTGCAAATTCCGGTGCAATAAGGCTTGTTTTGAACGGGAGCCTCAGAAATTATGCCCTGACTTTCTTGGCTGAAAGACGGCGAGGCATCGGCGAACGAAGTGGCGGCTTGCTGCTGCCAGTGCGGGCAATAGCCCGGCGAGGTTCGGTTCTCCGAATGTAATTCTCATCAAAACCCGACCGAGGGTCGTGTTAATCTTTAGCCATTCTGAATCCATATGTCGTCTTTATAGCGAAACGCGACCAGTTTGTAGGGAGATACATCCAGATACACCAATGCGCGGCCCTCCTGCAGCCAGGGCTTTTTGCCTTGCGCGTGGACAAGGGGAGGGCATCCCCTTAAGACGTTCACGATCCGGTGCTGCCAGGAATATCCGCCGGCTTCGTGGCATTGCGCGATTTGGACGCCGTTTTGCAAAAAAGCCAAGGCAACGTCTGAATAGTCTTTTGACCCCAGCAACGCGCTTAGCGCGTCTTGATCACCGTAGAACGGTCCCGGCCTAAGCCACCAATCCAGCTGCTGCGATTTTCTGTACCTCTCATCGGTGAGAGCCTCCCGCCACGCACAAATCAGCCTCCGGTGATCGTTCGATACCCGGATGAAACCTGAATTGATCGACTTATCTATCGATCGTCCTATAGTTTGTCCCCAGCCACTTGTCCTAAAGACCGAGCCGGATGGAAATCGCCCGCGGGGCTCCTCCGCTACGATCAAGGTAGAGGCTGGAAACCGGGAGATATGAGGCGATACAGGTGCCGTCAGTATGATATCCGAATCGAACCACATGACCTCCTCCTGGAGGAGGTCAAGAAAGGAAAGCAAAACTTCCGGCTTAACGTCCCATCCGCTTTGACCATAATTCTTATTGTAGAGACTTACCGAGTTAAATTGCGTAAGCCAGCGGCCTAGCCATGCGGGGCAGTTTGGAATACTCACATGTATATGCCAAAGCGGCTCATGTTCCAAAATGCTTAAAACTGCTAGCTGCACGGATACAAAGTGGTTCGGGTTATCTTGATATAGGCAAACTTGCCGCGCTGGTGACATGCGTTCCTCTGACCGTGCTTATTCCTAGGTCTTATCGGCCCATTTCAGATGAACCGGCTAGAACCAAAACAACTGCGTGACTATTTCGTCCTTGCTATAGCGATTTTCGGGCTACAATTATGCAGAAACGGTCGAAAAAGGTCGTCATTTTTCGGAAGGACTTACTCCCTCTTTCCGAAACATTTATTCTTGACCAATTCTTATCCTATCAGGGTTGGGAGGCTCACTTGGCCGGCTACAGGTTCTGCGATGGCCTGGATATGGCGGGAATCTCCGCCTTCACGCTGGAGGGACGCATTCGACGTCCGTTTAAACGGATTTATTTAAAGGCCTTTCAGCATATGCAATATCTCGGTATTTCGTCACCGGTGTTCAAGAGCTACGTCGAAAAGCTGGACGCCGAGATTATTCACGCGCATTTTGGATACGACGCCATCCTGGTGTACGATATTGCGAGGGCTCTGAAAATTCCACTCGTCGTGACGCTTCACGGCAGCGACATATTATTCGCTCCCGAGGTCTGGAAGAAAGGGGAGGCGGGCTTCTTTTTCCGATGCTACCCCAGGAAACTTGAGGCGCTTTTCAGGGACCCCAGTGTATTCTTCATTGCGGTATCCAAAGCGCTGAGGGAGGGCGCATTAAAGCGGGGCGTTCCAGCAGAGCGTTGTTTGGTGTGCTATACTGGAAGCAATCACCGCTACTTTTTCCCAGCCGACCCCGGGCATATGCCATCGAACAAGGTTCTCTTCGTCGGTCGACTTTCAGAATTCAAGGGTTGCGAGTTCCTGCTTAAGGCGATGGCGTCGGTGCAACGACAGGTTCCCCAGGCCGAACTCGTTGTCATTGGTGACGGTCCCGAAAAATTAAAATTGACGTCGATGGCGGAGGAACTCAACCTGAAGGCATCGTTTCTGGGCGCTCTGCCCCGCGACCAGGTGAGGGATTGGATGACGAAGGCGCGTGTGTTTTGCCTGCCGAGCATAACCGAGTCGACGCAATCGTTCGAGACGTTTGGGATGGTTCTATTGGAGGCACAGCTTTGTGGCGTACCGGCTGTCACATCCGCGCGTGGCGGATCCGAGTCTATCGTTCATAACGAAACCGGCTTTGTTTTTGCAGAGAAAGATACTGAAGCGCTCGCCAACTACGTCACGGCGCTCCTGACCGACGACCTGCTGTGGAGTCGCTTTTCGCGAGCTGCCCACGAGCACGTCCTAGCCAACTTTACCTTGGACGCATGCACACGCCGAATTGAAGCGTTTTACGACGAGATTTCGCGTTCCTAGCCATTTTGTGGTGCGGCTTCAGGCTGGCAAATGCCTCGATCCCGTGATGGAGTTAGCGCGGCTCGTTGTTTCATTAGTCCACTTCAGATTGGTGTACGACCGTGACGAAAATAGAGGGCAGAATGTCCGCTAAAGTTGCCTCATTCTGGCATGGATCCAGACTTTCTGCTCTAGATGCAGCGTGTCTAAAGTCGTTTATGCTGAATGGTTTCACTGTAACATTATATGCTTACGATCAAGTGCAGAATGTCCCCGATGGAATAAAGTTTGCCGATGCCGACGAGATCGTTGGGCGAGGTTTGCTAGAGCAATTCAAGGTGATGGGCCGTCCGAGTATTCCGCATTTCGCGGATTATTTTCGGTGCTGCCTTTTCAAAGGGACCGGACAAACCTGGATTGATGCGGACATTTTGTGCTTACGCCCGTTTTTTATCGATGAGCAGAGAAGCTTACTAGCAATGCAGTCAAGGGGCGTGATAGGCAACGCGATTTTGCGGGTCGATCCGAAAGACCGCATGCTGACGAGACTCATCGCGGGAATCGAAGAGAAGGCCGACGGGCGCGATCACCCGTACGGCGCTAGCGGCCCCAGTTTGATTACGGACGTTTATGGGCGTTCAGGCATCGAAGTTGCGTATGACCCGAAGTATTTCTTCCCGATACCGTGGGAAAAATGGTGGATGCCGTTTCTGCCCTCGGAACGCGCAGCGTGCGAAGAGACGTGTGCCAACGCCAATGTTATCCACCTCTGGAACAATTTGATTGACGCCGCAGGTATCTGGAAAGATATGCTTCCCCCGGTGGGATCATTTATTCATGGACAACTTACGCGGTTCGGAATGGAAGGAATGTTTGAAGGAACGTATCCCGAATCGGTTATAAGAGCGATCGTAAATAATTACGAGCATCTTCAAACTGGTGACCATATGCCCCTAAAAAAATTGGCGCACATCACGGCGCGGAGAACGCTGAGCTACTTTAGCAGTCGATTTCGAAGCGACGGCAGTAGCAGGACGACGAAGGCTCCATAGTTTACATGCATCGTCATCGGTTTCTCATCGTGCAAGTTTTAAGGGCGGGTCAGTTTATTGACTCTTAAGGTTCATCCATAACCACAGCTGATCCTCATTGCGGCGTTCATCGAGGATGGTCGCCAAATCAGCTAATTGGCCTCGTCGGTCAGCAATTATACTTTCGTAGAGTGGAATAGATCTCGGCTTGACCTCAAATTCGATAATTGCATGAGTCTCAGAAAAGTTGTGCGAGAGGAAGTCGGCGCCTTTTCTTGTATCGAACGACAGTTGAGCGTTCGAATGAACCTCGACCAGAATCTCTGAATTGCGAAGTCCTGGTATCCGCGACGGGTCCAATAAATTAAACTCGTCGCCTTCGATATCGCATATGATTAAGGCCCTTTTATTGGAAACTAAGGCGCTCAATTGTTTGATTGAGCACAGACCATTGACAAATAGATTCTTGCAGCCGTTTTGGCGTGCCATTCGTTTTTGTTGAGCACGTGCCCAAGGATCGGTATCGTAGGAGAAAACAGGTGTAGAGGGAAAGTGCTTCGCTAGCCCGACGCTATAGTAGCCCTCTGCGCTTCCAACGTCGACGATAACGTCGTATTGACGCCCGAGAATCGTATTTATTGCGGGATGAAGCTCCTGTTCGTACGAGCCGAGCCACTTCGGTTCTATCGGACCCCAAACGGTTTCATTCAGATATATCATTCCCTGAAATGGTCCCGAAAGGACCTTTGGAGGCTCCAAACCGAAAATAGATATCTTGTTTCGGTTTTGACGTTCAGCAAAGCTTTTGCGAAATGATCTCCGAAGTTGTTGCGTATCTCTCAAACGGGCCAGCCGCGGAAAAAGTCTTCTAACAAGAAGTTTTAAATTTTTAGGAAGCAACATTAAACTCTCCAAGTTTATGTCGTTTTGTCGGTCTTTTGGTTCAAAGTCTAACGGTGGGGTGTGGAGCGACAGGGCGTACAGCGTCCAATTCAGGTCCCCGCCAAGCGGTTTAATCTACGGCAACGTCGCGGCGAAAGACGCGTGTAAGTAGCCTAAACCCCAACAATGCGGTAGTCCTAATCTCAAGCGACATTGGGACCGCAACAGCAAATGCCGTCGCAAAAATCAACGCTGATATAAATAAGACCATGAGGGGCGAGAGCGAAGAGCCGTTGGCGATCTCCGCGCATAGTAGCAAGTAGACAAGTGGTATCAGCGACTGCAGGACGTCGCGCCTCGATACGCCCGATAGCCAACACATGACTAGCACGTCGGCCGCACCCCGCAGGCTATAGGCGGCTGCGGCGCCGATGATGCCGAACACCGAGGTCATGGCCCAGAGGATGGCGACAAAAGGGAAAACTTGTGCGGCATGATATTTTCCGGTGATGTCCGGTCGTCCCTGACTCTGCAGCAGTCCATATGGCACGGACGCAAGGGCGTTTGCCCAAGCACCGAAAAAGAGCACTTCGGCGACCGGAGACGCGATAACAGCGAATTCTGGACTGATCCAGTATTTGAAGAAGGTAGGCGTGACGATAATAGCAGGCGCACATATAGCTCCGTAGCTATGGGCCAAGGCAACCAGTGCTCGGGATGATAGGGCTCGTGCGTCGACAGGTGCCGAACTCGACAACCGGGGGAAAAGGGTGCGAATCAGGGCACCCGGAAAGAATTGACTGCGGGTGACCAGATTCATCGGGATCGCAAAATAGGTAATGGAGGCAACGCCAAGCACGGAACCAATGATCACTTGATCAAACGATACCAGGAAAGGGACGATAGCGCTTGAAACGCTCACCCATCCGCCATAGGACAGCAACGCGCCCGCTTGATTACGGTCGAACGCAGCAAGCGAAAGCGGACGTTCGTTACGGTGGACGGCGATCAGGATGACGAGCATTGTCATTGCCCTTGTGATCGTCGCCGCTGGGATGACAATGGCCAGCGACGGGCTGATGATAACCGCGAGGATGACCGGCACGATCTGGCCTAGGCTCATGCCGGAGACCTGCAGCAGGTTGGCGAGCAGGAAATGTTCGCGCGATTCCAGCGCACCAATGCCAACCCCGGACACTAGCGCCAGCGGAAATAGCGCAACGATCCAGGGAAACGCCTGTGCAATCTCCGGCTTTAGCATCTCCGGGACGGCAAGCACATGCTGGAGCAGATAGCCGCCTAAAACCGCTAGGCAGAAACTGCCGAGCAGCCCGAGTCCGAGATTCAGCACCAGCGTCGTGACCAAAACGCGCGCGCGTGCCGGTTGTGGCGCATAGCGAAGCCGCGACAAGGCATTTACCGCCGCGCGCGACAAACCGAGGTCGAGAAATCCGAAATAACCAAGCAGCACCCATACGATCGATAGCACGCCGTATCGTGCGTCCCCGATGTGCCGCACATAGATCGGCACCGTTACCAGCGCAACCGCAAGCGGAACGAGGGCGCCGAGAACATTGATGACAAAATTTGTCTTGAGCGTGCGGGCACTCATGTAATCCTAATCATGCGGTAACGGTCGTGACCTTTGCAAGCCTAATTTGGGTATGGCAGTGTCTACAACGGCAGGCCGACCAGGCCCCAATGGCCGAACCGCGACCGTGGGATGGTCGAACTGTCGATGGGGGCGCGAATGAAAGGCATGAGATACTGGTTGGTCGAAAAGGTGCGGTGGTGGGTTGCCGGCATATTGGATCCAGCCATGAAGCAGCTAATAGGCGAATTGCGGATGACAGGTTTTGGGCCGCGAGGGCCGGTTCTTACGAACCCGCTTCTGGCTCACGGTCGGCGTCATTTCTCACAAAATGATGAGGACGGTATCTTATTGGATATTCTGCGCCGAATTGGGGCTGCTGAACCCTCGGCCTTTATCGAATTCGGCGTGGGCACCGGAATAGAGAACAACACTATTATTTTGCTGGCGTTCGGATGGCGCGGTGTCTGGGTCGGCGGAGAAAGTCTTGCGTTCGAACTGCCCAAAAGCGGCGCACGGCTTACGTTCTTGGAGCGGTGGATCACGAGGGATAACGCCGCCGCATTGGCGCAGGAGGGCCTTGCAACGCTGGATTTGAGTTTACAGGATGTTCGCGTGGCATCGGTCGATCTCGATGGAAATGACGGCTATATCGTGCGGGCGCTCCTCTCGGCGGGTCTCGCGCCCGATATATTTATCGCCGAGTACAACGCAAAATTCCCTCCCGGCGTCGAGTTCGAAATGCCGTATAATCAAGAGCACCATTGGCAAGGTGACGATTACTTCGGCGTCTCGCTTCAACGATGGGTGAAGATATTTGCACCAGCAGGCTATACGCTGGTCGCCTGTAATGAAACTGGCTCAAATGCGTTTTTCGTGAAGACGATGCACATGCCCCATTTCGCGGATGTTCCGACGAATACTGAAGACCTATACAAAGGCGGTTATTATTATCGCTACCCTACGACGGGGCATCCCACGTCGCCAAAGACCGTCCGCTATCTGGCGATGGGTCAGGATTGAAATTCAACAACGAGGACCATGGACACGGTATCCTCAATGGCAACGCTCTTTGCTTTCCCCAGTCCAGCTCCCCGTACCTTCCGAAGATCAGCACCACCGCGTACCGATGCCGGCGCTAGGATTGAACTCTAGCTTATACGACGCTGTTAATTTTCCGTCGTATGATGTTCCTATACTTTTGTAAGGAGCGCTTTCCGCGCCACGAACCCCAGCACAAGTGCACGCCAATGGTATCGGGCGTTCCCGCGAAGGAAAAGTTCAGGCCGGCCAGTGCAGGATAGAACTCTGCTTTCGCGGGCAGTCTTATATCCGGATAAAGCTTGCGATGGCGTTGCCAGAACTGGGTAAGCGCAATTGGCCCGCTAGTCGCCACCGGGTTTCCGTGATTTAATTCCTCGAGACTCACGTTGGTGAAAATATGAGCTAGGAAGGCTCTCCAAAAATCATATCGGGGAATGCTGCCGAGGAACGCGTTACCGAGCTTGAAGGCATCAGTTTCCAAACTTCGTTCGAGCTTGCCCTCTTCGATCGGTAAAATGCAGAGAGCATCCAGGTATTTATCGGGTGCCTTTATCAGCTTGTAGTCCGTATCTAGGTAAATTCCGCCCTGCTCGTAAAGAGCGGCGTACCTCCCGATGTCTGCGATCACAATCCCCCTCTTGATGCGTAGAAACCTATCAACGAAAGGAGCAAAATTACGCTGCATGACGGAGAGAATATCGTCATCGGTCCAAAGTCTGTATTCCCAGTCGGGAAGCAAGTATTTGGCCCTCCTCAACAGAGTTCGCTCTTCCCAGGTCAACTGCTTGGTGGCAGCTGTTTGATGGAGGATCCTCGAAATCATCAGCTTACCTTTTACCCGTCGGAAGGAATGGAAGCGAAAGCTTGAAATACTGGGGGACTGTCTCAGATCCGCCGGTTTGATTGCAGAGTTCTCCCAGCCCGAAGTTAAAGTCACTTTGTCGATTTAAGCGGTCCAGCACCGATGATGCGAAGTCGCCGGCGCGTGCCGGTCCGTGAAGCTTGATTCATTCTCGTCTCCCCTGGATAGTTAAGCTGTCGGTGTCGAGGAAGGGGATGGCGTGGCAAGCATACAGGAAGACCGGTCATTGGCCAGCCTGGAGGGGCTACGACTGTTTGCCAGCATCGCGGTGGTCGCTAGCCACTACTGTCAATATCTCCATTTGTCGCCAAGGGGACTCCACTTGGCCGTGGATTTGTTTTTCGTTATCTCCGGCATTGTAATAGCCATGATTTATCAGGGCCGTATCAATGATTTTCGGAGCTATTTTGGTTTCGCGCGAAAGCGAATTGCAAGACTGTATCCCCTGCATTTTGTGACCCTGGTATTCTACCTTATTATCGGCGGGGTAATTGCCACCGGTCGCATCGCCCCTGAAAACGCGGAAAAGTACAACCCGAGCGAAATCATCCCGAATTTATTGATGGTCCATGCATGGTCGCCATTTGGCGTAATCTCGTATAATTATGTGAGCTGGTCAATTAGCGCGGAATTTTTTGTATATCTTTGCTTCCCGCTTATTTTGTATCTTATGACGAGAGGACCGGTCGTCGGAATGGCCATCTGCTTGGCACTGTTGCTTACAACAATTGTGGTTAGCCAGATCGTGCTGGGAAATGAACTGCCAGAACTCAGCTGGAACTTTGGAGTGTTGCGTGCGGTGCCGAGTTTTAGCTTTGGCGTGTGGCTATGGGCGTTCCGAGATAAGTTATCGAAGGTCCGATTGCTAAGGACATGCGCCCTTCCCGCCATGACGGGCGGAATGATAGGGCTCATAGCGATAATGGCCATTTATCCGAACGATTATTTGCTGCTGGCTTGTGTCTATGTGTTAGCTATTGGCGCTTTCATCTGTGATCTCACCGGCCGCCGCACCTTTGCTTCCTGGGCTCCGATAAGCCGCCATGGATATCTTACCTACTCGATCTACATGCTACATACCGTAATCGCGACCATCGTGATATCATTTATTTTTCCGAGGATTTTCGGAAAGTCGCAGGGTGCGGTCCTTGCCGCCGTCGCCTGCTCTGCGGTTCTGACTTTCGCGGTAGCCTACGCGTCTTACTGGTATTTTGAAACGCCGCTGCGCTCTTACATCGGTGGCAGCCGTCCACCGGAGCGACGGGCTATTACCAGCTGAAGCAGGTCGATACCAAGACGCACCGATTGCCAAGCGAAATCGGCTTTAGCACCCCGATGCCAGCAAACAGCAAAACAAAGACGCGCCCCGGTACGGGTCGCGCTGAGAAAAAATTAGAGTCGGCGCTCCCGAACGAATTCGCAGAGAAATCGCGGGTAAGTCTATCCTCAGGTCATGGGCCCCCTTTCCCCCTTTGGTGATCAGTGGAAAAGGTCATCCCGCGTTGCAGATGATCTCCATAGGCATGTTCAATTACAAATCCGCTCAAAATAAAAAGATCAACCGCGAGGCCGCTCGATTCTGGTGCGGCAGTCCGAACAGGATCGGAATGTGAACCACCACGACGGCTAATGCCGCGACACTTCGTAACGCATCTAGAGTCAGATAGCGCTCATGGGAATCGGCTGTCTGAATTGTATCCAATGAAGGTTCTTTAGCTTCGAGCGTCATAACCGGTCTCCGGTCGGCAGTGCGCGGGATGCCAGGCGACCTTATCACCCTCAGCCAGATCTTCCCTTCGGCCCTAGTCCACATGATGTTTCCCGATTGTCAAATTGGCACATGAGGACGCGCGACGGCTGCAGCGATGCCCAGAAAGAAACCTATTTAGATCTGTACCGTTACGAGGGGAGGCACCAGCTGCGGATCACGCTTGAGCGCCTCCTGAACCGTAAGGGCCAACGAGTTAATGCCGCGGCGCATGTCGGTGTGGCCGGTCGCAATCCACACCCTTACCCCCGAAGCCATCGGGATCATCGTCGCCGACCTTCGGCCAGCGCCGCAACCGCCGCCGTCAGCGCCGCGGTGTCCACAGCACCCGTGATCCGCATTCGTGCGCCCGTGGCAAACTCGATCTCGATCGTCCCGCGATCGACGATGCCGACTGGCTCGGCCTCCGGCGCGATCCGAACCGGCGCAAACCCGATCCGCGCCCGGACACCGAACTGTCGTCGCCAGCCATACAGCTGGCCGGGATGTATCCCAGCCTCCCGTGCCACCGCCGACACGCTGGCTCCCGGCTCCAGCGACGCCGAAACCGGCTGCTGCTTCTCCGCCGAGCTGAAGCGCCGCCGCCGCTCAACCGAGGTGATGACCTCGACCCGTCCCTTCGTCCTGTGACTATTTCTGTGAATACTCACATGACTCACACCCTCACCTAATCCGCAAGGCGGCCGCTAGCGTATGGATACGCGCCACCGGAACGGGGCGCGGAAGATGTCCTCGGCGTGCAGGCCTTCAGAGGCTTCTGATCGTGCTGTTAAGGTTGTAGGCTTGCCAAGACCCATCTCGATCGGACCGCTAGCGCCGAGGCCCCTATCGCGGTAGCCGGGTTACGGCAACCAATGCATCCGTTGACGCCGGAGCCACATGCTCTCGATTATCGGAATATTGCGTGCCGTCGGCGAGATGCTTCTTATAAATGTATCCGTAAAAAAACCAGATCAGGGACGCTACCTTGATCGAGAAAAACGAATAGCTTACCAGGAGATTCAGCGGGATAAATATAGAGATCGCGTGAATGTAGATGCGCAACGCAGGAGGGCGGCCGCCCGGCAATAGGCAAACGCAGAGCCAGATGACGACAACACCAACCAGCGACTGTGACAGAATGAAGTAAACAATTCCACTGTCCGCGTTTTTTTCGGCTGCGATGGCGTTTAGGCCGAGGAGCCCGACGACGTCGATCTGGGAAAGCGCATTAATCGTGCCCGCAACACGCCCGCTAAAATCGTCGTATCCCTCCCCCGTATAGAAAGCCCATACGTAGCCCGCTGCTAGAAGCATGATGATCGGCAAGTATAGTGCGGACCAGCGGCTCGAGATATTCTGTAGAAAAGGCGTAGAAACCAGGACGATCATAATGGACGTGGTCGCGAGCCGCCCGTCGCTGCCGACCAGAAGAAATAGCGTTGAGGCGACGAAGTAACATCTCGCGGCGATGGTCATGTCTTGCCAGCAGACAATGATGAGGATCGCGGCGACGACGCAGTAATTGCCGAGCGAGACCGGCTCCAGGAAAATGGAGGACAGCCGGTGCCAGCTGACAAAACTGAAAAACCGCTCGCCTGGACGTGTCGCACTTAAAAACAGATTCGAGTCGGCGTTCCAGAACGAATTAGCGGAGAAGTCCCGCGTATTGACGTAGTAATCCAAGACCTTGAATAGATCGGCGAAGGCATCCGGACTGACGACCTCCAGAACGGCAACAAGGAAGATGATCGTCTGCAGAATGAAAAACGGCCTGATGAATGTAGCGGACTGATAGGTCATTCCCAACAGGATGAAAACCGGAATCACCAGTACGTCCCGGATATACTTTGCGTTAAGTTCGCTGCTGCCGAGCGACACCAAAAGGCCCATCAGAATGATGAAGAGTGTAAGCAGGAACCAGGGCCACATGTTCCGGTCTGCCCTGAATATGATGATCGCAAGTGCACCGGCATAGACCATGATCTCGGCAAGGATGACGTGGACGCGCGCCAGTGCCGCAACGTGAGCATCGATCAGCGAAAGCGCGGCGTTGAAGCACACCGCCGCTATCAAGACCAGTTCTGAGAGGACTGAGCTCATGGAGCGCTTTCGGGGAATTTCGGCGAATTTAGTTGCCGGACCGGCAAGAGCGACTATACTTCATGTTGAGTTTTCAGGACGGATTATTTTAGTGGCAGGACCTTTGGGCGCTCATCGATTGCCACGGCCAGGAATATAGTTCAAAGGCGCGACCTCATGAATTTTCATCGGCTTGCTTTGCCCTTGCTGTCGCTTTCATTCGCGGCCCCCCTCCTCGCCCAGGGCTATACCACCAGCGATCTCGCCGACCGGCAACATCGCGACTTTGTCGGCAAGCCCTGCCTGCAAACCAGCGGCATTGCGCGGCCCTTGGCTTCGGATCCGCATATATTGAACCACAGCGTCAGTCTGGACAATCATTGCCCTGAGCGCATCAAGGTGACGATCTGCTATCACGGCACCGACGATTGTACCGATGTCGATGTGCCCCCCAGCTCGCGCAAGGAACAGGTCATCGGGGTATTCCCGGCGATGCTCCAGTTTCGCTATGACGTCAAAGAGCAATTCTGAGCGCCGCGCCGGCCGTTCTATCGACGCGACCGGGCGCCCGGACTGCCGCGCTTTTGGCCCAGGTTGAGCCTGGCAGCCGGTGTCGTAAATATTTGGCTTTGGTGGCCTAATTCTTGCGTGTTATGGTAGTGAATATTTGAGAGTCATACCTTTGAGGGTTAAAGCAATGGCGGCAAGATGGTTTGGTCCGATCAGGCCAATGCTGACGGTTTTGACGGTACTCTTTGTGTTGGTCCAGCTGTCTACCCTGCAGGCGGCTTGCCTGGGCTCGGGTGCGAATCTGCCCCCCGATGTCCTTGCAAAGCTACAATCCAATCCGGGGTCGCTATTCCAGAATGCCCAGGGAGCTCCGCTGGGCAATGCCGAGCTGATTTCAAAAGTACGTGACCTCGTGACCTCGGATAAAGCCGCCCTGAAGCTGATCATTGAGGCGCTCAAATTCGCCAGTGCGGACGAAAAGTCCGCGATCGGCACGGCGCTGGGGCAAGCGGCACAGGCTTGCCTTACTCCAGATCCGACCTACGCCGCTGAAATCCAGCAAGCGCTGGCGGAGTCGAGCGATCAATCTGCGATCCTGGCGTTTGCGGCGGCGACCGGGAACGTTCCCATCGGAGCGGCCGGCGGCGGTGGCGGCGGCGCGGGTGGTGGCGCCGGCGGTGGCGCGGGTGGTGGCACAACCGGCAACGGGACGGGATCGGGAACCAGCGGATCCGGGACGGGCGGAGGCGGCGGAACGGTGACAGGCACCACGCTAAGTTCCATCTCAACGACGACGCCTATTACCATCACCGCTACGACGACCCCGACTACGGCGGCGGCCGGCGCCACGACGACGACTTTTATTACGGTGACGACCCCGACAACGGGGCCCGGGGGGGGGCCGGGTACGAGCGTCAGTCCTTAAATGAACGATTGTCTTAGAGATATCAGGTTTTTTAAAAGCGAAATGTCGATGCCGATACCCCCTCCGATTCCGTGATAGCCAGTTCGGCCCATTATGCTGCAAGTCCGTAACCCCAAGCCCATTGACGAATACGACGCTCCGCGCTCGACCGCGATGTCGCCCGGCGAGCTGCTGGAGGCGCTGGTCGGGTTGACGCGGCGACGGCTCGCGATCATCGTCCTGATTTTCTCCCTGTGCGTGATGTGCGGCGCCGTCTATCTGTTCACCGCGCCGCCGAAATTCCTGGCCAAAGCCGAGTTGCTGATCGACACCAAGAAGGCGCAGCCATTCCAGCAATCCATGGTCGGCGACCTCGCGATGGATTCGGCGGCGGTCGAAAGCCAGATCGAGGTGCTGAAGTCGGAAAATATTGCGACCTCTGTCATCAAGGACCTGCATCTTACCCAGGATCCGGGATTCGTTGGCGCTAAGCCCGGACTATTCGGAACCCTTCTCGGCTATCTCTGGCCATCCACGCCGACCTCGGAAACTGACCTGCAGCAACGCGCCTACAACGCTTTCGAGAGCGGACTTCAGGCCAAGCGCATCGCCAACACCTATGTCATCGAAATCGGCTTTCTCTCGCTGAGCCCCGATCGCGCCGCCGAAATCGCCAATGCCACCGCCGACGCCTATATCGTCGATCAGCTCGAAGCCAAATACCAGGCCACCAAGCGAGCCAGCGCCTGGCTGCAGGACCGTATTCAGGAGCTGCGTGAGCAGGCCTCCACCGCCGAGCGCGCCGTGCTCGATTTCAAGAAGCAGAACAACATCGTCGATACCGGCGGCCGGCTGATCGGCGAACAGCAGCTTGCCGAACTGAACAGCCAGATCGTGCTCGCCCGTGCCGCCACCGCCGAGGCCCGCGCCCGTCTCAATCGCATCAGCGACATCACCAAGCACGATATTACCGATATCGACAATATCCTGCGCGCGCCGGACCCCGCGGTCGCGGACGCGCTTCATAACGACGTCATCAACAAGCTGCGCAGCGAATTTCTCGGTCTTGCCAACCAGGAAGCTATCTTTGAAACCCGGCTCGGGCACGATCATCTCATCGTCGTCAACCTGCGCAACCAGATGTTCGAGATCCGCCGCTCGATCATGGATGAGCTGAAGCGCATCCAGGAGACCTTCAAGAGCGACTATGACATCGCGATGGCGCGCGAGCAGAGCATCCAGAAGAGCCTCGCCGAGGCAGTGTCGCAAAATCAAACCACCAACCAGGCGCAGATCTCGCTGAAGGATCTCGATAGCAAGGCCCAGACCTTCCGCGCGCTGCACGATAATTTCGTACAGCGCTACATGGAATCGATCCAGCAGCAGTCCTTCCCGTTCACCGAATCCCGTGTCATCACCCATGCGCAGAGGCCGTCGGGGAAGGCCGAGCCGCGCTCGACGCTGGTAATGGCGCTGGCGTCGGCCAGCGGATTGCTGCTGGCCTTCGGCGTGGCCCTGCTGATCGATATTTCGGAGCGCGGCTTCCGCACGCCCGAGCAGGTCGAAAGCGAATTGAAGAGTATTTGCGTGGCGGTCATTCCCCGGATCGACGCTGAGATGGATACGCCCAAGGCCTTGATCGCGGAGAGAACGGATCGCGCGGTAGCGCGCCAGCTCGATCGGGGCGGCGTGCTGTTTGGCGTGGTCGGCAGCCCATTCTCGCGCTTTGCCGAGGCCTTCCGTACCATCAAGGTCAGCATCGATGTGTTCGCGCTGGCCCAGCGCAACAAGATGGTCGGCATCACCTCGACCTTGCCCAACGAGGGCAAATCGACGGTGGCGGCGAACCTGGCGCGGCTGATCGCCCACGCCGGCGGCAAGGCCATCCTGATCGATGGCGACCTGCGCAATCCCTCGCTGACCAAGGCACTGTCGCCGGAGGCGGAGATTGGATTGCTCGAGGTGCTCTCCGGCAAAAGATCGCTGACGGAGGCGATCTGGACCGATACCGCCACCTCGCTGGCCTTCCTGCCGATGGTGGCAAAGGCGAGGCTGTCGCACAGCAACGAGATCCTGGCCTCCGTGGCGATGAAGCAATTGGTCGACGGCCTGCGCGAGGTCTACGACTACATCCTGATCGACCTGCCGCCGTTGACGCCGGTCGTCGACGTCCGCGCCACTACCCAGATCATCGATTCCTATCTCTTTGTCGTGGAATGGGGCCGCACCGATGCCAATGTCGTGGCGCGGGCGTTGGGGTCGGCGCCGCTGGTCTATGAACGATTGCTTGGCGTCGTCCTCAACAAGGCCGAACTCCATCGCATGAGCAAATATGCGGGCGGCCCAGGCTATAGCTACCAAAGCAACTATCATGAACGCTATGGGTTCGAGGACTGACGGCGCCCGCGGCCAGAAGGTTCGGTGCTGGCAAGCCTTGGTGGCCCGGCTCTTCACGGTCGGCCTCGGGCTTTTGGCGATCGGCTGGGCCGGCTTCGTCGCGCCGGCCGCTTGGCGGCAGGCCTCGGCGGCGCCGCTCGGCAACAAGATCGTGTTCGGCGAGCGCTTCAAGGCCGGCGTGCTGGAAGATTATCTGGCGTCCGCGCCGCCGGATGCGGGGGACCGGCTGTGCCGGCCGCTGACCGGACGCACACTAGCCGTGGCGCGGCTCCGGCTCGCCGAGGAAGCGCTTAGCGACGGTGACGGCGGCCTGATCGGACAGACCGAGGCCGCCGGCGAGGCGGCGCTGCGCCGGTCGCTGGCGTGCACGCCGACCGACTCCTTTCTCTGGTTCGCGCTGTTCTGGATGGCGAACAGCCGGGAGGGCTTCCAGCCCGACCACCTGAAATTCCTGCGACTGTCCTATCGCACCGGCCCCAACGAGGGCTGGCTCGCCATCCGCCGCAATCGCCTCGCCATCGCGATCTATCCGGCCTTGCCAGATGATCTCAAGCAGGCCGCAGCGGGTGAGTTCGTCCAGCTGGTCAAATCCGATCTGATCACCGAGGCCGCCAACATCCTCGCCGGTCCTGGCACCCCGATCCGCGGCCTGCTGTTGTCCCGCCTTCACGGCCTCGACGAGAAAAAGCTCCGCTTCCTCGCGCTGCTGCTGGCCGGAAGCGGCATCGACGAC
>Ga0182012_10001971_pt1 | contig 22394 bp, 16 predicted proteins | sample 612S2SmetaG_FD_120486 | JGI IMG/M metagenome (GOLD analysis project Ga0182012, IMG submission 120486) | Permafrost microbial communities from Stordalen Mire, Sweden - 612S2S metaG | ecosystem: Environmental > Terrestrial > Soil > Wetlands > Permafrost | place: Sweden: Stordalen | collected... | reverse complement strand
GTGAGCCGGTAGGGAAACCGGTTCGACTCCGTCCCCCCGCCCGCCACCGCATTGGTGCCCACCCGCGCCCCCGGCGACGGCGTCGCACCAACCGACGGCGTCACCGCCGCCACGACCGGCTTGGCGGCTGGCGTCTGCGACGCCCCCCCCCGTTGATGCTGCGGCCACCACAGCCACACGCCCAGCAACCCCGCCAGTAACACCAACCCCCATCTCAACGAACGTGCATTCATAAATTCCTTTTAATATTTAACCGCCCGGTCGCGGAGCACCCCCATGATGGTAGCCATGGGCTTTAAGCCCATGGAATGGGTGCCCCCAAGCTCCAAGCGTCGCGGAGCGACAGCCTGAAGGCGGCCGGATAATTCCGCCAACCCGGCTTGTCCGCCATAGCTTAAGCGACGGCGGAAGGGTTGCCAGACAGTAGCCGGGGGTCGAGCGTAGCGACACCCCCGGGTCTCGGCCGAAGGCGAATCGCACCCCGGCAGGGGTGCCAGAACTCCCCCATCCGGCGATGAATCCCCGTAAAAGTTTCTTCCCTGATCCCAAGCCGCGTCGCGGAGCGACGCTTGAATCCGGCCCAGAACCTCGCCTATCGGCGGAAAACTGCTTCGCCGCACACCTCGCGCCCCGCGCCTCCCCCATAAACCACGCGCACTCTTTGGAGTGTGCGGACATGTCCGCGCTTTGGGACGAGCCGACATGTCGGCTCGTCCCAAAGCGGCGTCTTGCCGCCGCACTCCAAATTTTTCACCACTGCGGTTAAAACCGGTGTTCTTCATGCCCTTTCTTTGTGTTCCATGCTCTACCATCTGCCAAATCCGTCCATTTCCACGAAATTTCCAAACCTTTGCCCCTTGCCTTAATATCTGCGTTTATCTGCGTCCATCTGCGGTTAAACTCTCTTTATTGATCCGGCGGCAACGGATTCAAATTCTTCAAAATCACGCTCGGCGTGGGGCTGTTCGGGTTCTGCACCTGCAACACCGCCCGCGTCGCGCTCTCCGACACAATCTGATAATTCGTACACATCCCCGCGTAAGCCCCCCCCGTCACCAACCCACCCGGCGCCGGCTTCAACGCCTGCCCGTAGCAATAGACCACGTAACGCGGCGTGCCCAACGTCACCAGCGACATGATCTGCTGCGGCAGCCATTCATACATTTCATCACTAATCCCTGTCGCGGCTTGATACGGATTATTCCAAGGGAGAAAAGGCGAGGCATCCGACAAAGCCGGCGTAGCCAGCAAGTCCCCCACACGCGGAAAGGATTGGTTGGGGAACAAATTGGTATTGGCCCGAGTTGCCTGAATAGAATTCCAAATGTTGCCCAGAGGATTGGTAACACTACCAACCATATAATTAGTGAAATATGGCCCAGCGGGTGGGAAAATTGTGTCATGCGACAAGCCCGTGGAATTCGTATACACCACCAGCCCGCTGAATAAGGCTGACCAAGCAGCCAGACGCGTCTGATTAATGGGCAGCTTGCCGAGAGAGGCATTTTCGTTGGGTTCAGTGGTGAATATGTCAAACAGCCATCGGTCATACGCCGGGGCATTATTTTCGGCATCAATGACATTGGTTGCATTCATGATTCCGGCCCAATTGGTCCAGGTTTTCAAACCATTTGCCGTTGGACTGTTAAGATAAAGCAGATTGGTTGACTTGAGAAAAACCGTCTGCCAGGGTGTGCCGCGATGAACACGGCCAAGCCAACCAACCGATGGGAAAAGATTCGTGGGAAACTGCCAGTAATCAGAAGTGTAAACCAACGGATCCCGGTAAGAAATGTTATATGCGTTTGTATCCGCCGGAGACATTCCCGGCCCCATTAATTGGTTTACTATGGACCAAGGTTGGTAGCGGTCATTTAACGCCATATAATTTGGTTGCGCCGGAGTTGACAAGTCACCAAATATTGGATTGATACCGGTCAGTGGCCCGCCATTTCCACCTTCAGCACCATGAAATTCCAGATCACTCAGCAGGTAATGCACTAGCGGATCATTTGCCTGATAGGAGAAATACATGGGAATTACAACTTGTGACTCATACGGAACTTGAGCCTCCAGGCTTTGCGACTCGGCTTTGTTTAGTTGGCTATTTGCAAAACTTGGAAACGGTTCGCTAAGTCCCATAAATGTTGCAAAGCCATCCATTTCACTGTAAACTTCACTCGGAGCAAATGCCGCATCCTTCCAGTATTTTGAACGGTCTACTGGATCAGTATTACTATCCGACACCTGTATCTGACTGATGATCCCCCAGGGCACCCCATTGGCATTTACGTTTGTATTCCACATGTTCCCAAAGCCTGCTCCCGTTTGATTGTTTGGCATTAGCGCATTAATATTCTGCCCTCCGTCGGGCCCATTGAGCTGCACATAATCAATAACATGGTTGCCATCAAGCATGATTAACCGCAACCGATTGGTGTTTAACAATCCAAAGTTTGGAAACGGAAAGCCGTGCAGGCTCGTTTCCCACCCATAAACATCAGGCCAGAATCCTTTCGAGACAGCAGGCGTGCCCGTCCCGAAATAAAACACCGCATTGGTGAGCAGTTGAAGATTTATTGATAACGGCATCTGAAATGAATTAGTATTTACAACCCTATTATAGGCAGTCAAGCCAGAGCCAGGCCAGTTATTGACCCTAAAATAATAGTTCAAAGGATAGTCGTAAAAAGCGACATCTGGGGCTCCATAATTATTCGTCATTCTCATTGTACTGCTGTAATTGACATAAATATCAACGGGATTGGGATAATAGTTGGCGTATGAATTCCAACATTGAACCCCGATTGAGCTGTTGACATTGAATATGTATTGTTGATTGGTATAGTCAAAATCGAATTGCTTTGTGCTGTTGCGGATTATTTGCAAATGCCGGTTGATTTGAACCGTGTTCTGAACCCCATATTTATTAAAACTGGGAAACCCTTTTTTCGCGCCAATGATCCACGGCACGCCATAAATGTTTAGATTATTAGCCGGCACATTTCCGGCGGCGAATGCAATTGCATTGGTCGGCATTCGAAATCGAGGGTCAGTATAGCCGGTGATGTTTGTAACAGACTGATACCCATTAATGAACACATTCCCATTTATATTGGTAAACATCGGCTGGAATACCGATGGATAAAAATTGGTTGTGGTCGCGTCATAAATATTCGCCGCTAGTTGGAGCAGCCGCTGCACCGACGGCGTATAGACGAACCGGCCGTTCACCCATACCGGAATATTGGTGATCCCAAATGGGGTGATACCGACGACCAACGCCGAATTGGTCGGGTTCGGATAGTTACCGAAGGTATTTGTGAAATAATAATTTAAATTAGTATAAATAACACCCCCTGAGCTATATACGTAATTAACGTTATACCAGTTCGTCGTATAGGCCTTCAGCAGCCGGTCGGCGGCGTTGGTGAAGAAATTCTGCGCCGTCCAGGTGTAATAATTCGTCTCCATGCCCGGCACCACCCCCCCGCCCTCGTTGGTGTTTACGTTCACATAATTGATGTTCAGCTTGCCGTAATCCGGCGTGGTGTCCGTGCCGAGCTGCGACAGCAGGCGGTAATACGTGTAACGGTCGTAGGTGGGGACCAGGCCATTTCCGTAGGTGTTGGTGCCGGCCTGCAGCAGGCGGTCGGTGAAGCCCGTGTAGTTGGGACTCAGGTTGCCCTGGGTCTTGGCCTTGTTAAAAAAGTCGGACGGCGTGAAAAAGTGGTTGGTGTTGTCCGCACCGGACCACGGCTCCCGATACCAGCCATTATAGACCGGGGCGGGCAAAAAATTGGTGGTCAGCAACGGCCCCCGGCTGTAATAGTCAATCGAGTAGGGCGGCGGGTTGGCGGTCAATTGGTTGACCGACAATTGATTTAAGAGATTCGTGTTATACCGGTAGCTGAGCAGTGACTCCGCATCTTGAAACGCCGCCCCTTGATTGCCATTGAACGCCAATGGGGGGACATAAAAAAGGCCGGGTGCCTGATAATCATAGCTGCCGTAGGCGGACGAATCCCATTCATTCGTGTTTAAATCCGCCAGAAACGCCGCCAGATTCAGTTCCCAGGAGCCCACGCCCTCATTCCGCAAAAAACCGTCTTCGGTCATGTTGTTATTGGGCTCCAGCGCATCATTATAAATCGCGTTCACATCCAGCGTGTTCCCCACCGGCACCGCGATAAAGGCGTAGCGGGCGATGAAATGGTTCAGCGGCCCGTGCGGCGCATCCGGATGCTCCAGCACCCCGATCCATTCCGGATCCCCCACCTCGGCCGTCGTGTTGCCGACGATGGTGGTCGTCTTGGTGGCGGGGTAATAGATCACGTTGGAAACATTGTTGTTCGCGTCAAACTGCCCGTTCCGGTTGAGATCCAGGTAAAAGCGGAAATCATAACCGCCCGCATTGTTGGTGGGCACAAACACCGGCGCGCGCGGCAGGTATTGCAGATTGGCGATATTTTGCGCCAGGTCCGCCGGCCCCAAAAAATTCCCCTGCGTGTCATAGTAACTGACATTCGTCGGGTTGCTGCCGTTGGCCGTCACGAACCCGTAGGAATTGATGTAATTCGTGGACACCAGCAAACCGAAGTTATAGGGGTTCGTGGTGGCCAGGATCGAGGCCATGATCTGCGCCTCGGCGTGGGCCAGGGCGGAATCGGTGGCCAGCCGGGCGTGCGCGGCGTCGGTGGTGGTGCTCACCGCCCCGCGCTCGCGACTGCTGATCGCCAGAAACGTCACCGCCATCACCAGCGTCACCGCCAGCATGATCAGCGTGATCACCAGGGCGATGCCCGCCCGCCCCGCTTTATCGAATTGCATTTTCATTGGTAAGCCGTGGGATCACAGTTCGGAATCGTCACCCGCTGCCGGAACACGTGAACCTTCCCCGCCTGCTGGGCCAGGTAGTTGCTGAAGCCCGGATTGGAACTGTTGCGGGGCTCCCCGGCCGTAATGAACGATGACGCCCGGGCCAGCGCGCGGTCTTCCAGCACCCCCAACTGGATTTCCACCGCCGCCGGCAAGGTGTTGCTCTCCATCAACAGGGACACCTCCGTGCCGAGCGGGGGAATCGGATAAAACGTGGTGTTGCGCACCACCCAAGTCTGGCCCGAAGTGTAACCATTGGTCAGCCACACCCCGTTCGGGTCATACGCCCGCACATTCAAATTGATTGCGCCATCCAGAAGGTGATGGAGATTGGGGTTCAAATCTGAAACCGGTTTGCCCGGAGTGGGAAGATTGGCCAGAAAATTCGTGAAAATCGGGATCGGCCCCCACCGGTTGGTCAGGGTATATACGGTCGAATCATAACGATACAGCGGGTAAATATAATTGGTGGAATAGACATCCACAAAATAGCCCACGCCCTTCCACATCTGGTTTTCGTAACTCAGAATGAAAAACGTGTCCACCTGGTTGGTCCGCACCGGCGGCGTGGGGCCGGTGCCGGCAACGAGCGACTGGAGAATGGTGGGACCATTCGTGTTCACCCAAAAATTCACCGGGCCGACCGGCAGGTGCGAGGCGATTGGGGGAGCATACAGCGGCTCAGGGTTGGGCTGAGGGGGCTGGGTGATACGAAAGGGCGGCGGCGGGCCATTCGTCCCCCCGGAGGGATACATCTGGCGGAAATCGCCGGCCATGAGGTCCATCGCCACGCGCCCGCCCTGGAGCACATCCGTCTGGGTGACACTCGCCCGGAACGCCGTTTGCGTGGCGTTAAACACCGCCATCAGCGCCAGCATGATCAGCGAAAGCAGCACCACCACCAGCATGATCTCGATCAACGAAAACCCCGCCGCCGCCCAACCCCGGAGTGGGACAGGCTTCCAGCCGGTCATCCCCATGTGGAGTGCGGCGGCAAGACGCCGCTTTTGGACGGGGTGACATGTCGCCCCGTCCAAAAGAGTGGCACAGGCTTCCAGCCTGTCCGGCTCGGGGGACAGGCTGGAAGCCTGTCCCACTCCGGTGCGGCCTGAAAAACGTTTTGGCAACTCAATATTCACGGCACGTTGTTAAAAGCTTGCGGTTGATAATAATACAACCATTGTTGCCCGCTGTCATTGGTTTCGGTGATGCCCCCGGCAATCAGCGTCCGCTGCGTCAGCGCGGGCGGCCCCCCCACCCCGATGCTGCTGTTGGGCAGCACCGGCCACACAAACGTCAGCCGCAACTCATGCAGATTGACCGCGAGCAGGCGAGTGAAAATTTGCTGGTCCGTCGGCCCGGCCGTCAGGGCCAGCAAATTGGTGTCCGTGGCCACCGGGGCGTTCACGCACAGAACGCGGTAGGTGAATGAATCGCCGACCAACAGATCATTATTCTGCGGCGGCTTTTCCACCGCCGGCCCGCTCAGCGAATGCACGTAGGCATATACGTGGTTGCTGATGCCGCCCCGGTAGAGGTTGTTGGTGGGGGTGAAACTGTTGTTGCCGTTGACCGTCAAAAACTCCGGCGTGCTCAACAAGCCGATGATCCGCGCGTTATTGGTCAGCCCGAACCGGGACCCGACCCCGTTGATGGTGGAACCGCGATAGGTGTAACCGTTGACATTGCTGCTCAGCACCTGCATGGACGGGCTGTAGCGGGTCACATAATTGGTGATGGCGTAAACATAGTTCGTCAGATCCGAACCGCTGCTCACCCCGTTGCGGATGGATTCCAGAATGACGCTGGCATCCTGATTGATGATCGTTTCCTCCCGGTTGTTCTGCTGCACGTGCATCCCAATGGGCAGCACATGCATGATGGCCACCAGCGCAAACCCCACCACCGCCAGGCAAATGGCGATCTCCACCATGGTGAACCCCGCCGTCCGGCGGGTGGCCCCGGGTACCCGCACCTTATGCGCACTTATGGTTTTCAAAGGTAGCGGCCGGGACGCGGCGGCTTTTATGTGCCGCAGACTTCCAAGTCTGCTGTCTCGCAGGTTTCCAAACCTGCAGGCTGCACTGCCAACGGGCGCATTCGATCCTGGGACGACCGACCGATTGGAAATCGGCGATACCGCAGGTTGTCCCGCAAAGCGGGATGCGGTACGACTTGCGCAAGCTGCGTGTAAGTTGCAGTCCCCGCCCCCCGGCCGCGCCACCGTCGCAAATATTTTCCGCAAAATGTTCATTGGATCTGTTGGCGTTCCTCCCGGGCCCGGCCGGTCAGCCAGTCAATGTGAATGACGTTATAACTCGAATTCGTGCTGTTCCCCGGCGGGAGTTCCGTCACCGATGGGCTCTGCGCCTTGTATCCCACCCGGTATTGCTTGTTCAGATCCATGTCCGGCGCCACCGTCCCCTGCGCCAGCGGGATGTATTCATCCTGCGGCGACGGTGCCGGGCTGAGCGATTCCGTCGTCAACTGCCCCAGATAATTAAACGCAATATACGGCAGATTCACCGTCAACCCCGGGGCGGTGACCGACGGATACGGGATGAAGTTCACGCTCGTCCGGGAAAAACCCGGGATATTGTAGGTTTTGCCGGAAATCCGGTCCGCAAACGTCATCGTCTCGTTGCGCGGCTGGAATTTCCATTGCGGGATGAAATTGCCATCCGGCAAACTCTGCCACTGCGCCAGATAATTCGTCGTGCCCCGCCCCGGCTGATCCCCCACTGAACGCAGGCTTACAAACGTGTAGCCGCTCAACTGCTTGCCGCACAGATTGGTGACGGCGGCCAGGGACACATAGCTCTCCTGCGGCGAGACCCCCCAATTCGTGGTCCAAAAACTGGCATCCACAAAAATCATATAAACCGTCGTGTGCTGGCTCAGCGCGAGCTGCCGGGCGCGAGCCACGTCATCCAGCATCTGCCGCGCCGCGCTCACCGCCACATTGGATTTGCCCAGGTTCTTGATCGCCGGCATCGCCAGCCCCGCCAGCAGCCCCAGAATCGAAATCACCACCAGCAACTCGATGAGGGTGAACGCCGCTCCACCCCCCGCCCCCCGGCTCAGCCCGAATATGTTTCGCGCACACTTCACAAAATCACTGCCAACTGATGACGTTATCCTTGTTGAACGTCTGGATCGCCGAATGCCCTATATCCACCTTTTTATCCGGCCCGGCCGACCATACCATGACCTTGCCGTGATATTGAAAATTGGAGCTTTTGCCGCTGGCATCCACATTGTTAAACAAGCCGTTATAACCAGTGGCCCCCGTTTGTTGGGAAACCTTGCTCGTTCCATAAAACGAATCATCGCATTGCTCGTCGTAATTCAGGTCCATCGTGATGACATAAGGATCACCCCAGGGATCGCGATACACCAAATCCGGCCCCACGCCCCCCAGGGTGGTGTCGGTCACCACGGTTGGATTCAGAAATTTGGTCTGTTGCGGGTTTTTTTGATAATTGGTGTTACTCGTAGATTGCATGGGATTGCCCGGATAATTGGTGATGTCCATCAGGATGGCGATCACCTCGTTATTGGAAAGAACGTTCCCCCCATTATTAGCCACCGCCGTTCCGACTGGGGTTGTGCCGGCGCCGGGCCAGGCAAAATTGCCGCCATAAGTGAAATCCCCATTGTTCGATAGTTGTGGATTGCCGGCATTATCACCCGCCTGGGTTTGTGCGGCGGCGGACACCGGAAACCGGCCATACGTGGAATCGTAAGCCTCAATGGCCTGCACCAGCGCGCTCATCTCCAGTTTGGCTTTGTTCTTTTGCGCCATGGTTTTCACATGCGCGATCGCTGGCAGCAGCATCGCGGCCAGAATGGCGATGATGGCGATGACCGTGAGCAGTTCCACCAACGTGAAACCCGAACACCGGCGGCGGAACGCCCGTCGGCACCCGCTTTGGGGCAGGAAGAAGGAAGGATGTTTCATAAAAGGGGAACTAGCCGGGAATCTCGTTCCGACCGGCCCCACGGTGGTACAGGCTTCCAGCCTGTCACCTCCCACCTTGGGCCTGGGACATTGGAGCATCACTGGCAGACTGCAGGCGTTGTCATGCCAGTCCACCTTCAGGCGGCGTTGGGTCTGGCACCGTGGGAGGATCAGGTTGAGGCACATGGGAGGTTCAGGGTAAGGGGCTGTTGATCGCGTTTTGCTTGCTCCAGTTGCAAACCAGGTATTTTTTGCCATTGATTTGCAGTTGCACATACAAATCGTAGCTGCCGGGATTGTTGGTGGGGTTGACCGAATTATACCGCCACGGATTAAAGCTCGGCGCATTCAACGGCTGGTAGTTTTGATCCGGCCCCCCCACCGAAGTGATCAAAATGGCCACGTTATTGTTCGTGCCCACCTGATTCGCCTTCAAATCGTGGAGATAAGTTTTGGCCGGCACCGCATCCTCACCACTTCCCCGCGTGCAATTGACCAATCCATTCACACCAAACTGGGCCAGAAGTTGGTTCGCCGTGACCGGTTCCGCTCCGTCCAGCGACTGGTAAGCGGGATTGACTGCCGCCGGATTGGTGCAGCTCACGCCCACCAGCTCAAAATACAGGGGGTTGACCAGCACATCATTGGGATTGCTGGGCGAATTGGGGTTGCTGGGGGGATAAACCCCATAGACCGCCTTGTAACTTTCCAACGCCGTTTCAATCGCCGCCATTTCCGACTTGGCCACGCTGATGTATTTGGTCTTGGCCACCCCCGACCCCACCGTGATGACAAACGCCGCCAAAACCCCGATAATGCTGATCACCACCAGCAACTCAATCAGCGTAAACCCCCGCCCCGCCCACCGGTCAAAGCCGTTGGTTCGCGCGTTCCCCGCCCCGACCCTGTTCATAAATGCTTTCATTTGTCCCTCAATTCTTGTTCCATGCGTTCACTCAGCCACTGCTTGATCATGCTTTGATAGTTCAAATACCGCGACCGGGCCAGCCGCTTGATCCGCGCCAGCATCCGCGGATCAATCCGCAGCGTGATCGTCACCGATTCCGACGCCTCGCCCGCCCCCGCCGTGGCCGCCGCCATCAACCGCAGGTCCGGGCGGTTTTCCGCCCAAAACACCGCCTCGGCCACTTCGCTGTCGAAAAGCGGCACCTCTTCCCAATTGGCAAACGTTTGCACGGCAAAATTTCCGTTATAACTGCGTCACCACCACCACACCGTTTCCGCATTCCGGTTACTGCGCCAGCGTCTGATCCACTTTCCGCTGATAAAAAAACCGTTCTTCCGGCTCAAACGCCCGCGCATGCAGCACCCGGATCAACCGCCCGTTCGTGCGATACACGCTGAAAATCCCCGTCCCGCCCGCCGACACCCCCAAATTGAAGAACCGCGCCTGAACCGTGAACCGCGCTGAATCCGGCAACAACCGGATGGCAAACGCATCCTCAAACGATTCCTCAATTTCCCGTTGAGTCAAAGAACCATCCAATTCAAAGGGCGGGTTATTCCAATCAAACTCCATATCGCCGGGTTAATTGTAAATAGAACGCCCATGCATTGTGTTTACTTTGTATTTACACAATCTCTGGGCCATTGTCAACTTTTTATTGCATTTAATGGTTTTTTAACGTTTTCGACATTTTCAACGCGTTATTAACGTTTTTAACACTTTGCAACGCGTCTCCCACCGCCATCCCTCCCGTCCTCCGATCTCTTCTAACGCCTGATTCCCCCCCCGACCACTCCCTCACTCAAACACCCCGCCCCTAAACGCCGACGGACCCGGGCCACATAAGTCCCCACCGGGACCGCCCGAGTCCGCCCGCCGCACCGGCCTTAAACAACCTTAATTCCAGCCACCCGTATCATCACCGCTTCAAAGGGTTGATCATGCTGATCAACGACCGGGACACGGCAATGATAAGGCTACCCATTCTTACCCGAATCATCACCGCTCAAATTGGTGATCATGCTGATCAATGGCAGGAACATGGCGATGACGATGCTGCCCACCACCACGGCCAGAAAGACAATCATAATCGGCTCCAGCAGCGAAGTCATGGCCGACACCGCGTTATCCACCTGTTCATCATAATCATCCGCGATGCGCATGAGCATTTCCGGCATGGCGCCCGTTTGCTCACCCACGTCCACCATGCTGCACACCATTGGCGGAAACACCCCCGAACTCTCGAGCGGCGCCGTGATCGTTTCGCCCTCCTTCACACTCTCGTGGATTTTGCCGACCGCGTTGGCGATCACCACGTTGCCCGCCGTCTCCTTCACAATCGTCAGCGCCTGCAAAATCGGCACACCGCTGCTCACCAGGGTGCCCAGCGTGCGCGTGAACCGGGAAATCGTCACCTTGCTGATGACCGGACCGATGGCCGGCATCTTGAGTTGGAAATGATCCCAGCACAGCCGGCCAAACTTGGTTTTGATGAACAACATGAAAATCACCACGCAAACGGCCACCACCCCCATGGCCACGAGGATGTGATCCTTGATGATTTCGCTGACCCCCAAAACGAACAACGTGAACCAAGGCATCGTGATGTTCATGCCGGCAAACACCTCCTTGAACTTGGGCACCACGAAAACCATCAGCAAAAGCAATATCCCCACCGCCACAATCATCACCGCCACGGGATAAAACATGGCCGCCTTGACCTTGCCCTTGATTTTTTGGGCCTTTTCCGAAAACTCCGCCAGCCGTTTCAACACCACTTCCAATACACCGCCCAGTTCCCCGGCCTTCACCATGTTCACAAACAACCGGTTGAACACCTTTGGATGCTGGGCCAGGCCCTCGGAAAATGTGCTGCCACCCTCGATGGAAACCGCCAGTTGCGCCAGAATTGACTTGAGCGCCGGACTCTTCTCCTGCTTTTCCAACACCCGCAGACCGCGCAGCAGCGGCAGACCGGCATCCACCAGCGTGGCCAACTGCCGGGTGAAGGTCGTCAGCACCTTGGGTTTTACCCCGCTGCCAAAGCCGGGGATTTTGATGTTGATGCTCATCGCCCCCCCCTTCTTGCCGCCCTTGGCGCCTTTGGCCGCCCCCTTGGGCGCCGCACCTTTTTTCGCCCCCTTGGCCTCCTTTTCCGCCTCCACAATTTTGACCGGGAACAAATTCATGTCCTTGACGCGGCCGATGGCGTCATTCTGGTTGGCGACTTCCACCGTCCCCTTGGTCTCGTTGCCGCGGGCGTCCAGTGCGGTGTAATTATATTTTGGCATGGCGTTAAGGTGTTGACGGTTAAGTATATTTGACGACTTCTTCGATGGTTGTATCTCCTTCAAAGATACCACGCAAGCCGTCTTCGCGCAATGAGGTCATCCCCAGCTCGACGGCTTTCTGCCGCACCACCACGGTCGGCGCGCGCTCATTGATCAGCGTGCGGACCTGGTCGCTGATCACCAGCAGTTCATAAATGCCCTTGCGGCCCCGGTAACCGCTGTCATGGCAGGTCTGGCAACCCCGGCCATAATGGAACACCTTGTCCCCCAGGTCGTGCGGCGAGAGGTTCAGCATCGCCAACTGGCTTTCCGTGGGCTCAAACGGGGTGCGGCAATTCTTGCAAATGGTCCGGACCAACCGCTGGGCCAGCACCGCCATCAGCGTCGAGGAGATCAGAAACGGTTCCACCCCCATGTCCACCAACCGCGTCACCGCCCCGGCGGAATCGTTCGTGTGCAGCGTGCTCAGCACCAGGTGCCCGGTGAGTGAGGCCTGAATGGAAATCTGCGCCGTTTCCAAATCGCGCATTTCCCCCACCATGATGATGTCCGGGTCCTGCCGCAAAAACGACCGCAGCGCCTTGCCGAAGGTCATCCCCGCCGACTCATTGATGGCCACCTGCATGATGCCCTCAATGTCAAATTCCACCGGATCCTCGGCCGTGAGCAGCTTTGAATCAATCGTGTTCACCCGCCGCAAACAGGAATAGAGCGTGGTCGTCTTGCCGCAACCGGTCGGCCCCGTGACCACGAAAATGCCGTTCGGGCGCAGAATGACCTCGTTCACGAAGTCGAAAATGTTTTTGGGCAACCCCAGCGACTCCAGTTCCAGATTGACCGACGACCGGTCCAGCACCCGCAACACCACCGATTCCCCAAACGCCGTCGGCAGCGTGGACATGCGCAAATCCACCTGCCGGTTGTTGATCATCACCGTGATGCGACCGTCCTGCGGCATGCGCCGTTCCGAGATGTTCAAATTCGCCATTACTTTGAGCCGCGAAATCACCGGCAGCGCCAGGTGTTTCGGCGGCGGGGCCATTTCATACAGGGCGCCGTCCACCCGGTAACGGATGCGGAATTCCGTCTCAAAGGGTTCAAAATGAATGTCGCTGGCCCGGTCCTGCACCGCCTGTTGCAGCACCACGTTCACAAATTTGACGATCGGCACCTCGTTGGCCAGGTCAATCACCAGCTTGTCATTTTCGCCCTCGCCCGCCTCCGACACCTCGCGCGCAATGTCCGTGTCCGTGCCGATTTCCTTCAGAATTTCCGAAAAACTTTCCGATTCACTCTGGCCGTAGAGCCGCTCCACCGCCTTGTCAATCTCCACCGGATCGGCCACGCAGATCTGCACATCACATTTCGCCGAATAGGCGATTTCATCCGCATGGCCCGGGTCCAGCGGATCCGCCAGCGCCACCGACAAAACCCCGTCCTTTTTGGCGACCGGCACGCACCGATACATGCGGGCGACATTGCTGGTCAACGCGCTCACCAATTCCGGCGCGAATTCCCGGTCCCGCAGCGACACCACCTCCGCCCCCACCGCCGCCGCCATGACATGCAGGATGTCATTGATCTTCATGATGCCGAAATCCTGCAAGATTTGAATGGCCGGCGCGTTGCTCCGCTGCAGTTCGCTCACCACCTCTTCATATTGCAGATCGTCAATCAGCCCCTGTTCCCGGATCAGGGACAATAATGGGTTGGAAATTTCTTCGGCCATGATGCAAATTTATTTCTTACCTTGTTTGACCGCCGCCGCCAGCTCCAGTTCCTGTAATTTTGCAAGAATCGTCGTCGGGTCCTGCGACTTCGTGATCACTTCCTCGCGCGCGATCAGACCGGCCTGGTATTTCTCCATCAGGAACGAGTCCAGCGTCACCATCCCGTATTTGGAACCCGTCTGAATGTCCGACTGAATGCGGAACGTCTTATTATCCCGGATCAGCGCGGCGATGGAGGGCGTGTTGACCATGATCTCAAAGGCGGCCACCCGGCCCGGTTTGTCCACGCGCGGGATGAGCAATTGGGAAATCACCGCCTGCAGCACCGTGGAAAGCTGAATCCGGATGGTTTCCTGCTGGTTCGTCGGAAAGGCGTTCGTCAAACGGTCAATCGTCTTGGCCGCCCCGGTGGTGTGCAGCGTGCCGAACACCAAGTGGCCCGTTTCGGCCGCCGTAATGGCCGCCTCGATCGTTTCCAAGTCGCGCATTTCACCCACCAGAATCATGTCCGGATCCTGGCGCAGCGCCCGGCGCAGGGCCTCCGCAAAACTCGGCACGTCCACGTGAATTTCCCGCTGCGTGATCAGCGCCTTCTTTTGCTTGTGATAATACTCAATCGGATCTTCGATCGTGATGAGATGCACGTCATCCCGCGTTTCATTGACGATGTTCAGCAGCGAGGCCAGCGTCGTCGTCTTGCCCGAACCCGTCGGCCCCGTCACCAGAATCAAGCCGCGGGGCTTGAACAGCAGTTCCCGGACGGTCTCGGGAATCCCGATTTGTTCAAACGTCAGCATCTTGCTCGGAATCTGCCGCAGCACCATGCCGAAAAAGCCCTTCTCCTTGAACACGCTCACCCGGAACCGCGCCGCCTCGCCGAAAGCGAAGGCAAAGTCCGCCCCGCCGTTTTCGCGCACCTGCTGGATGTGTTCCTCCGAGGTGATGCTGCGCATCAACTCCTCGGTGTCCTCCGGCTTGAGCGACGGCCCCTCCACCCGGTGCAGCGTCCCGTGAACCCGGATCGTGGGCGAGCAACCCACCCGGATGTGGAGGTCGGAAGACCCCTCGGAGACCATCAACTGCAACAAATCCGACATCGAATATGACATAATTAAAATTATTCCGCGTCGCCCACCGTTGAACGAATGACCTCTTCCGGCGTGGTCAGGCCCGCCAGCACTTTGCGCACCCCGTCCTCGCGCAGCGTGCGCATCCCCATTTCCCGGGCGCGGGCCCGGAGCACCGAGGTGGGCACCTGATCGTAAATCAATTTGCGCGCCTCGTCATCAATGACGAAAATTTCAAAGATGCCAAACCGGCCCCGGTTGCCGCTGTTGTTGCAATTATTGCAACCGCGGCCCTTTTGCGGCGTCGCCGTCTTCAACTCCGCCTCCGTGATGCCCAGCGCCCGCATCTCCGCGTCCGTGGGGATGTAAGGGCCGGCGCACTTTTTGCAAATCTTGCGCACCAACCGCTGGGCCATCAGACAGCGCGTGGACGAGGCCACCAAAAACGGCTTCACCCCGATGTCCACCAACCGCGTCACCGCCCCGGGCGCGTCATTGGTGTGCAGCGTCGAGAACACCAGGTGACCGGTCAGCGAGGCATTGATGGCGATGCTGGCCGTCTCCAAGTCGCGAATTTCCCCGATCATCACCACGTTCGGCGCCTGGCGCAGAATGGACCGCAGCGCCATGGCGAAGGTCAACCCCACCGCTTCCGACACCTGCACCTGGTTGATGCCCCCGAGGACATATTCCACCGGGTCCTCCACCGTGATGATCTTCCGGTCCGGCCGGTTGATGAAATGGAGGCACGAATACAACGTCGTGGTTTTGCCGGAACCCGTCGGCCCCGTCACCAGCAGAATTCCGTCCGGCAGGGCGATCAGGCGTTCAAACGTCTTCTGGTCATCCTGGAAAAAGCCCAGTTCCGGCAACCCGAGCTTCAGCCCTTCCTTGTCCAAAATACGCATCACGATGCTCTCGCCGTGATTGGTCGGCAGACACGAGACGCGCAAGTCAATCAACTTGCTGCCCACCTTGGTCTGAATGCGCCCGTCCTGCGGGATGCGATGTTCGGAAATCGAAAGGTTGGCCTGGATTTTCAACCGCGCAATGATCGAGGCCTGCAACCGCTTCGGCGGCGACTTCATCTCCTGCATCACCCCGTCAATCCGGTAGCGCAGCCGGAACCGCTTGGCCAGCGGTTCCAAATGGATGTCCGACGCCCGCAGTTTGAACGCATCCACGATCAGTTGGTTCACCAGTCGGATCAGCGGCGCATCGGCCTCCACCGCGCCCCCGTCATCCCCCAGTGCGGCGGCCTCCACCTGCACCTCGTTCATGGTCAACTCCTGCACCGCCTTGGCCATCACCGAATCCGTGGCCCCGCCGCCGTAGTAGCGGGTCAGCGCCGCTTCAATATCCGGTTCCGAAGCCACCCGCGGTTCTATCTCCGCGTTGAGCAGATGCGTCAGCGAATCAATCGTGTTCAAGTCCGAGGGATCCGCAATCGCCACCACCACCTTGCCGTCGCTTCGCATCAACGGAATGACCCGGTATTTCTTCGCCACATTGCGCGGGATCAGCGACAGCACGTCGTCCTGAATCTGCGTCCCCGCCAACTGGGCGACCTCCGCCCCGAACTGCGCGGCCTTGGCCTGGGTGACGTCGCCCACGCGGATGATCTTGTTCGCCACCAGATAATCCACCACCCCAACCCCGCCGGATTCCGCCCGCGCCTTGGCCACCTGCCCTGCGTTCGCAAAGCCGAGGTCCACCAGCAGGTCCAATAAGTAATCGTCTTTTTCAGCCACAATGGTTTTTGTGCCACCGGACTTTTCGTAACAGTGGCGGCCCAAAAGTTTTCATTTACCCGCCCAAATGTCAATGCAGAGTCACAAACATTTGACCGGCCTCCCCGCCCTCCCTCACGTCCGATCTTTCCCGCCCGACGCGAATTACCCATTTTGCAGAACCCATCGGCGCCCCCGGCCCAACCAAAAAATGCGCTGCGAATGCCAAAAAGCACAAAGCCACTATCCAAGCGGGCTGGTTTATGCTATTCACCATGTCGCATCGCGTTACCATGAGTCCAACCATCGTCCAGCCCCCGCCCACCCGCCGGCAGCGGTTCCAAGCCGCCTGCCGCTGCCAGACCACGGACCGGCCGCCCGTCTGGCTCATGCGCCAGGCCGGCCGCGCGTTGCCCGAATATCGCAAACTCAAGGAGACCCACACCTTTGTCCAACTCGTGCAAAACCCCGAGCTGGCCGTGGAAGTCACCCTGCAACCCGTCCGCCGGTTTGGGTTCGATGCCGCCATCCTCTTCAGCGACATCCTCGTGATTCCCGAGGCGCTCGGCCAAACCTATCATTTCCGCGAAACCGGCGGGGTGGTCATGGATTTTGCCATCACCTCGGCCGCCGACATCGCCCGCCTCTCGGTGGAGCGGGTCGTGGAACGGTTGAGCTATGTGGACCGCGCGCTGCGGCTGCTGCGCCGGGAATTGGGCGACGAAACGGCGCTGATTGGTTTCAGCGGCTCCCCGTGGACGCTGGCCACGTTCATGATGGAAGGCGGCAGCGTGCCCCAATACAGCCGCGCCCGCGCCTTGTTCCGGGAAGACCCGAAAACTTATTTTGCCCTCGCCGAAAAACTGACCGCCGCCGTCACCGCCTATTTGCAGATGCAGGCGGACACCGGGGTGGATGCGCTCCAAATCTTTGACAGCCACGGCGGCCACCTGGCCCCCGGGGAATTTCAGGAGGCGTCCGGCCGCTGGATGCGGGACATCATCACGGCCTTGGCCCGGCATCCGGCCGCGCCGCCGGTGATTGCATTTTCGCTGGGGACGCACGATAGTTGGGCGGACCTCGTGGCGACCGGTGCCAACGTGATCGGGGTGGACTGGCAAACGCCGCTGGCGGAGGCGCGCGCCCGGGTTCCGGCGCATATCGGTTTGCAGGGCAACCTGTCGCCGGCGCTGATCTGCGACGCCACCCCCGAAGTGGTGGCGCGCGCGACCCAAGCCGTGCTGGAAGCCATGCGCGGACGGCCGGGCCACATTTTCAATCTCGGCCATGGCCTGACGCCGGGCGCCAAACTGGAAAACATCGCCGCCCTGGTGGAAACCGTTCAACATTTTAAAGCATGAGCACACTCAAAGTGGATCTCGATTTGGTCCAGAAATACAACGTGGCCGGCCCGCGCTACACCAGCTATCCGCCCGCCACCAAATTCAGCAACGCGCTCGGCTGGGACGAACTCTCCGGCCAGATCGAGGCCAACAACCGCAGCCCCCGCGACCTGTCCATTTACTTTCACATTCCGTTTTGCGAGACCCTCTGCTGGTTTTGCGGTTGCACCACCGTCATCACGCTCAACCACGACAAGGGCCGCGACTACATTGATTATCTCGGCCGCGAAGTCGCCCGGCTCGCGCCGCGGCTCAACCCGGACCGCAAGGCCGTTCAACTCCATTTTGGCGGCGGCTCGCCCACTTTTTTGCGACCGGACGAAATCCGGCGGCTGGGCGACATCATCCATAAACATTTCACGTTCGCCCCGGACATCGAAGCGAGCGTGGAAGTGGACCCGCGCCGGCTGACACGCGATCATCTGGTGGCCCTGCGCGAGATCGGCTTCAACCGGGCCTCGATGGGCGTGCAGGATTTCAACCCGCAGGTGCAGGAGGCCATCCACCGCATCCAACCCCGCGCCATGACCCAGCAGGCGATTGACTGGATGCGCGAACTCGGCTACGGCTCCGTGAATCTGGACCTCATTTACGGGCTGCCGCACCAGACCGCCGCCTCCTTCAACGAAACGCTCGATACCGTGCTGGAAATGGGCCCGGACCGGCTGGCCGTCTTTAGTTACGCCCATGTGCCCTGGGTGAAGCCCGCGCAGAAGATTCTGGAACAAAAAATCCTGCCCCCGCCCGAGGTCAAGTTGCAGTTGCTCAAAAACGTCATCGAGCGCCTCACGGAAAACAACCGCTACATCTACATCGGGATGGATCACTTTGCCAAACCCGATGATGAACTGGCCGTCGCCCAGCGCCGGAAACAGCTGCAGCGCAATTTCCAGGGCTACAGCACCCGCGCCGGCTCGGATATATATTCCTTTGGCATGTCGGCCATCTCGCAGACCCCGGAGGTTTATTGGCAGAACGAAAAGGAACTGCCCGAATACTACGCCGCCGTGGACGCCGGCAGAGTGCCCGTCCAACGCGGCTACGCCGTGACCTCCGAGGACAAAATCCGCCGCGAAACAATCATGCGCGCCATGTGTGATCTGTCACTGGATTACGCCGCGATGTCGGCGAAACTCGGCCTCAACTTCACCGAACACTTCGCCGCCGAACTGGCCGCCCTGGCGCCCTTCGAGGAAGACGGCCTGGTCAAGCGCTCCGCCACCGGCCTGGAAATCACCGATGCCGGCCGGCTCTTCATCCGCAACATCGCCATGTGTTTCGACAACACGCTGGCCCCGACAACGGAACGCCGGCATTCGCAGACGATTTGACGCCGGCCCCGGCGGTCCGGCGTCAAACCGCCCTGCTCAGTTAAATCGCACCTTCACGGCATGGCCGTCATAACTGACGGCCTTGTCCGGCGTGACCATCGGCGCATAACCCGCGGGCTTGTCCTTCGACACCAGCACGATTTCGAAGGTGCGCTTCGTCAACATGCCTTTGAATTTGCCGGCGCGTTTGCCGATGGTGAGGGTCTTGCCCGCATTGTCCCACTGGAAGGGAATCGAGGTGAACGCCCCGTGGTCGCAGTTGTAGGTCAGGCCGTCATCCTCGTAAAGCGAGAACTGGCCGTCCGCCCCCGTATAAACATAGAGCGTGATGGGGTCGGCGGGTTTTTCCCCCGTGTATTGCAAATCCGGGCCGAAGGGAATGATCGCCCCGGGCCGGATGAACAGCGGAATGGCATCATACGCCGCCGCCGCCGTGACGGACTGTCCGCCCGCCGCCGCCGCACCGGTCCAGAAATCATACCAGCCGGCCGCATTTTGCGGCAGATAAACCTGGCGGTCGCGCGCCTGATACGTCGTGACCGGGGCCACCAAAAAGGCCGGGCCGAACAGGTATTCATCCGCCAGTTCCCGGGCCGTGGTGTCCTGCGGAAAATCCATGACCAACGGGCGCATGATCGTGCCGGACTGGTGGGCGGCCGCGCCGGCCAGTGAGTAGATATAGGGCATCAGGCGGTATCGCAAGTGGTCGAACTTGACGATGGCCCGGCAAGCCTCCGACTGTTCCCCCCCAAAAGCCCACGGCTCGCGCGGTTGCAATTCGCCGTGCAGGCGCGTGAACGGACAGAACGTGCCGAACTCAAACCAGCGCGCGTTCAGCTCCTGCCATTCGGCCGCGTCTTCCGGGGTTTGATCCCGCGCGGAAAAGCGGTTTTCCATCGTGTAACCGCCAATATCCATCGTCCAATAGGGCGTGCCGGAAACCGAATAACCCAGGCCGGCGGCAATCTGCTTGACCATGGCGCCCCAGGTCGAGGTCGTGTCCCCCGACCAGGTGACCGTGCCGTAACGCTGGATGCCCGCAAAACCCGAACGCGTGAGGATGAAGACGCGCTGGTTGGGCGCGGCACTGCGCTGGCCTTCATACATGCCCATGCTGTTCATCAGCGCATAGCCGTTGATCACGCGCGAGGCCGTGCCCTGGGCGGTGGTCAGGATGTGCGCGCGGGACCGTTCCAGCGTGGGCGGCGACGACGTGACATCGGGTTCCGTGGCATCCTCCCACCAGGCATCCACGCCCTTGTTGAACAGGTTTGTGTTGATCTGCGACCAGTAAAGCTGGCGGGCGGCGGGATTGAAGGCGTCGTAGAAAGTGTAGCGGAAACCGATCCAGTCCTCCGCCCCTTCGGTCAGGTCGGGCTGATAGAGGAAACCCGCCTTGTTCATCGCGTCGAAGTTCGCGGTGCCGGGATAAAATTTCCCCCACACGGAAACCATCAAATGCGCGTGCTGATCGTGAATGGCCTTGATCCAGCCGACGGGATCCGGGAAACGCTGCGGGTCGAACTGGTGCGAGCCCCAGGCGTCGCGCGGCCAGTATTGCCAGTCCTGCACGATGTTATCCAGCGGGATGGCGCGGCGGCGGAACTCGTCGAGCACGTCCAGGCTTTGCGCCGCCGTTTCATAGCGCTGGCGCGACTGCCACAGCCCGAACGACCATTCCGGCAGCATGGAAGCCGCCCCGGTCAGTTGCCGGAAACCCGCCACCACCTTGTCCAGCGCCGGGCCGTAGATGAAATAATAATCCACGCCGTCACCCACTTCCGACCACAACGTGGTGCTGTCGTCCGGCGGCGGGGTTTTCCAAGACAACTGCATTGTGGTGGCCTGATCGCCGCCAAACTCGATCTTGATGGCATAATGATGACCGGCTTCCAGCGTGACTTTCACCTGGTCATTTTCCGTCAACCAACCCTGCCGCCAGCGGTCCGCCACCAACTTGCCGTCCAACCACAGTTTGATGCCCCCATTCGAGTAAGTGCGGAATTGATACACCCCGCTCGTCGGGGCCGCCACTTCGCCCACCCACCGCGTCCGGCCGCCGCGATTGCGCCCGCCCGCGCCGCGCTCCGGCCGTTCTGCCGTGATGACTGGTGCCACATGCGCATTTTGCAACTCCCCGGGATTCTCCGCACTGAACGTCCCGGTGGTCAGCCCCCCGGGCTGGCCGTTGACGTCATAAAGGCATTCGGGGGGAACCGGCGTCCAGGGACGCAGATCGCCGAAGCGCGTGAACGAAAGGTTGTCCCAAAAAACCCCGTAACCCCGGCTGGAAACCAACAACGGCACCACCACACAGGTGTTATGCTGCCACAAATCCAGATCATAACCCTTGATGTCCGTGATGCCGAATTGCAACTGGCCGAGACCGTAAAGCGACTCATCGGCGTTCGGCGTCCATTGCTGTTCCACATGGAAGGTGTTTTCACTTTGCACCGAAGCCGGTGTGATCTGCCGGCCGCCGGTCTTTTCCGCTAGAATCGGCTGGTTATTCGTGTCAAAAAACGAAACCGCGCCCGTGGCCAGATCCACGCGCACCCGCAATCGGGCGGTGCTGAGTGTCGCCACCTGGTCCTGCGTGGTCAATTTCCACCGGGTCTTCTCCTGCCGTCGAACCTGCGTCGCCGGCGTGCTGTGCGTGAAAAAGGCACGGTCCTTGCCGGCCACCACCCGCACCATGCTATCCGACCAAAACTGCACCTTGAGGAAATGATCCCCGACGGGAAGAATGATGCCATCGGCGACTTTTTCCGGCGCGGCGGGTTGATCCGCCCGGGCCGGCCCGGAGACCGCCATTAAAAACAGTGCGGCCAGGAGGGGGATATTGAAGTATTTATTCATGTGCTTTGCCATCAGGTGACATTGTTTTTTCCGCCGTCAAACCGGCGTCAATTCAGACCCCGCCCATCACGTCACGCCCGGGGGAAAACCCGGCGCGTCACTGATGGCGGAATGGCGTATAACATGAAGGGATTTTCCACCGTCGTCAAACGCCTTTTTTTGAACTCGTAGAAGACG
>Ga0182012_10001969_pt1 | contig 22398 bp, 14 predicted proteins | sample 612S2SmetaG_FD_120486 | JGI IMG/M metagenome (GOLD analysis project Ga0182012, IMG submission 120486) | Permafrost microbial communities from Stordalen Mire, Sweden - 612S2S metaG | ecosystem: Environmental > Terrestrial > Soil > Wetlands > Permafrost | place: Sweden: Stordalen | collected... | reverse complement strand
CGAAGAACGGCAGAAGCACATCGGCAGGAATGCGGCGCGTCTGCCCTTGCAGCGTCGCCACTTCCACCTCGGCCAAGACACCGTCCGCTCCGTGCAGCGCCTGAAGCTGATAGGGGATCACCATTGCTACCTCCCCGCGCCCGGCAGCGGTATCGAGCAAGGCGGCGCTCTCCGGCGCGGCACGGAACTTCGGCCGGCGATGCACCACCGACACCTGGGCGATCTCCTTTAGCGCGAGCGCCCAGTCTACGGCGGAGTCCCCCCCGCCCGCGATCACGACACGCTTGCCGCGCAAATCTTCGCGCCGACGCACGTAATATTGGACCGCTCCGGTAGACTCATAAGCTGCCAGCCCCTCGATTGGCGGACGGTTCGGTCCGAACGCGCCGGCGCCGGCCGCGACAATCACGGCCTTGGCACGTACGGTGTCGCCCTGGTCGGTCGTCACGGTGAACCCGCCAGCGGCGCCGGACAACGCCTCCACCCGGCGCCCGAGCAGCCGCGGCGCGCTGAACGGCGCGATCTGCTGCTCCAGCCTCTCGACCAGGTCGCTTGCCAGGATCGCCGGATGCGCCGGGATGTCGTAGATCGGCTTCTCTGGATAAAGCGCGGTGCACTGGCCCCCGACTTCGGTCAGCGCATCCACCAGCACGCTGGAGAGCTTCAGCATGCCAAGCTCGAACACGGCGAACAGCCCGACCGGGCCCGCGCCGACGATCGCCACGTCGGCCTGGATATCCTGTGCCATGCATGGCCCCTAGCCCGGCGGCGATACAGGATCAAGCCGGACGCTGCGTAGACTGCTCCAAAGCCCGGATTGGCTGCGAAAAGGACAAACGCCGATGCCTGCCAACACCCCTTCGATTGACCGGCTGATTTCCAGCATTCATGCCGTTGTCGGCGATCCTGGCCTGCTGACCGACCTGTCCGACACGGCCCCCTACGCCGAGGACTGGCGTCGGCTCTACCGCGGCCGCACGCCGGCGGTGGTGCGCCCGTCGCGCACAGACGACGTTGCACGAGTGGTTCAGCTCTGCGCGGAAGCGGGCATTCCGATCGTGCCCCAGGGTGGCAACACCTCCATGGTCGGGGGCGCCACTCCGGCCGCGGACGGCAGCCAGATAGTGCTCAGCCTCGCGCGCATGCATCGCGTACGCGCGATCGATGCCGTTGATCTCAGCTTGACGGTGGAGGCAGGGGTGACGCTTGCCGCAGCGCAGACTGCCGCAGCCGAGGCGGGGTGCCTGCTGCCATTGTCCATGTCGTCCGAGGGCACCGCACAAATCGGCGGCGTGCTGGCAACGAACGCTGGCGGCAACACGACCGTCCGCTTCGGCAATGCCCGCGATCTGGTGCTTGGGCTGGAGGTGGTCCTGCCGGACGGTTCGGTGTGGAACGGACTGCGCCGGCTGCGGAAGGACAACACCGGCTATTGCCTGCGCCATCTGTTTGTTGGCTCGGAGGGCACGCTTGGCATAATAACCGCGGCGGTGTTGAAGCTCGCACCGCAGCAACGCGAGGTCGCGACGGCGCTGTGCGCGGTGCCTTCGCCCGAGGCGGCGCTGGACCTGTTCGCTCGCTTCCAGGCGGACGATCCCGCCTCGCTGCAGGCTCTGGAATACATGTCCGGTCTGGGCGTCGATCTGGTGCTGAAACACATCCCTGGGGTTAAGCTGCCGCTGGCCAAGCCGGCGGCCCATTATGTCCTGGTGGAACTCGCCTCGCCCCGCGCCGACGCCGGACTGCGGGCTGGGCTGGAGATGGTTCTGGGAGCCGCGTTCGAAGCCGGGATCCTGCAGGATGCCGCAATCGCCGACAGCAAGGCACAGCGTGCAGCGCTCTGGCGGCTCCGCGAGGAGCATTCGGAGGCGCAGAAACGCGAGGGCGCGTCGGTGAAAAACGACGTCTCGGTCCCAGTCTCCATGGTGCCGGCCTTCATCCGCCTGGCCACGGAAGCCTGCGAGCGGCTGATCCCCGGCATCCGCATCGTGCCGTTCGGCCATCTCGGCGACGGCAACATCCACTTCAATCTTGAGCAGCCGGAGGGCGCTGACCCGGTTGCGTTCCTTGCCCGGGACCAGCAAATGATGGACACGGTCAACGAGGTGGTGCGCGAATTCGATGGCAGCTTCTCGGCCGAGCACGGCGTGGGCCAGCTCAAGCCCCACATGATGCCCGACTGGCGGGGCGGGGCGGAGCTGGAGGTGATGCGCCGAATCAAAGCCGCGCTCGATCCCGCGGGAATCATGAACCCCGGCAAGGTCTTGCCATAGGCGCGGCATCTGTCCGTTGTCGACATGGCCGGCGAGGCTCCGGCTCTGGAACGTTCGAGACACGTCGGCTAGCATGGCGACCGGATTATCCGGCGGCGTTACGGGCCGACGGCGTTAGGGAAGGAGCGGCGGTGACACAGGCCTGGCTGAACAGGATCGGCACCGCTGTGCCGCCGCATGACATCCATGCCGAGTTTATCGATTTTGCCCTCTCCGCCATGCCGGACGAGCGTAGCCTCGCCCTGTTCAACCGCATGGCCGGGCTGGCCGACATTGAGCACCGTTTCTCTATCTTCGAGGCGGCCCCGGCGCCACGGGAGATCACTCTCGACATGGGCGGCTTCTACCGCCGCGGCGCCTTCCCCTCCACCGCCGACCGGATGGCGCGGTACGAGCCCGAGGCCCTGGCGCTCGCCATGCGAGCAATCGAGTCACTTGATATCGGGCAGGAGCGGAATGCGATCACACATGTGATCGTCGCGAGCTGCACGGGGTTCACCGCACCGGGGCTGGATTTTCAGATCATGCGGGCAGCGGGGCTGCGAAGCTCGGTCGAACGCACCATCGTCGGATTCATGGGCTGTTTCGCTGCCGTGAACGCCCTGAAGCTGGCCCGTCACATCGTTCGGTCCGAACCGCACGCCAAGATCTTGGTTGTCAACCTGGAGTTGTGCAGCCTGCATCTCCAGGAGAATTTCCAGGACTTGCCGAAAATGCTGAGCTTTCTGTTGTTCGCCGACGGGGGCGCGGCGGCGCTCGTTTCTGCGGAGCCAGTTGGCCTGGCGCTGGACCGCTTTCAGGCTGTGGTGTTGCCGGACACGAGCGAAATGATCACTTGGCACATCCGTGACCAGGGCTTCGATATGTACCTGTCAGGTCAAGTACCCGGCCGCATCCGCCGCTTCCTGAAGGCGCACGGCGCCGACCTGCTCGGCAACCATGGGCCGCGCGACGTGCCACTTTGGGCCGTGCATGCGGGTGGCCGCACGATCCTGGACGCAGTTCAGGAGGGACTCGATCTCGCGCCGGATGCGCTACGTCACTCGCGTGCCGTGCTGCGCAGCTTCGGCAACATGTCCTCCGCCACGCTGATGTTCGTGCTGGATCGGGTCTTGCAGGGCTCAACGAGCGGTGACGGGCTTGCCATGGCGTTCGGCCCCGGACTCAGCGTTGAAAGCTTCGCCTTCCGTCGGGCGTGACCGCCGCGACAAAGGGAGTGCAGACAGGCATGGACTTCTCCCAGCGCAGCACCGAACCCGAACTGATGGACACGCAGTGCGCGGACTACCAGGACTATGCGCGCTGCCTTGCCGACCTGGAGCAGGTCAACAAGGTCACGCTGACGCACCGGCCCGTGCTGGCATGGCTGGCGGAGCAGACCAAGGGGCTGACCTCGTTTTCCCTGCTCGATGTGGCCTGCGGACACGGCGACCTGCTGCGCCGCATCGACGCTTTCGCGCGTCGCCGCGGCCTGACCGCGCGGCTTGAGGGCATCGACCTCAACCCCTGGAGCACCGAAGCGGCTCGGGCGGCCACGCAAGATGCGGACATCCGCTTCCACACCGGCAACGTATTCGACTTCGAGCCAGAACAGCACTTCGACTTCATCGTCAGCTCGCAGTTCCTCCATCATCTGACCGACGAGGACGTGGCCCGCTTCATCCTTTGGCAGGAGGCACATGCCGACCGCGGCTGGTTCATCGCCGACCTGCACCGGCATTGGTTTCCGTATTACGGCTTCGGTGTTCTGGCCACGGTGGCGCGCTGGCACCGGCTGATCCGCTACGATGGCCGCGTTTCGATCGCCCGCGCGTTCAAAGCCGATGAGTTGCGCCGTCAGCTAGAGGCGGCGGGCGTCCAGGCCAACGTCGCGTGGCACCTGCCTTTCCGCCTGTGCGTCTCACGGACGCGCGTGCAGGAATAGGCGCGTGGAACTGTCCGCGCCCCTGATCGTCGGCGGCGGCCCAGCCGGCTCGGCCGCAGCGATCCAACTGGCACGCGGCGGCTGCCGGCCGACCCTGATCGAGCGCCAACCCGGTCCGATTGACAAAGTCTGCGGCGACTTCCTGAGCGCCGAGGCGATCACCATCATCACGGCGCTGGGCGTTGACCTCGCGGCGCTTGATCCGGCGCCGATTCGGGCGCTGAGGCTCGTCCATGGCGGCGGGGAGGCGGAGACCCGGCTGCCGTTCCCCGCGATGGCCGTGTCGCGGCGCATGCTGGATGAGGCGTTGCTGACCCGCGCCGCGGCGGAAGGCGCCGTCGTTCATCGCGGTCATGCGGTGCGGCGGGTCGAGGTTGACGGGCTTCGTGTCGACGCAGGCGCTTTGGGCACGTTCAAACCGCCCGCCGTCTTCCTTGCCACCGGCAAGCATGATTTGCGTGGTTTGGCCCGCCCGGGGCGCACCGGGGGACCGATCGGGCTTAAGAACTACTTTGTTCTGGCACCGGCACAGCACGCCGCGCTTGCCGGGCATGTGGAATTGGTGATGTTTCCGGGCGGCTATGCCGGACTGCAGCCGGTCGAAGCCGGACGGGCGACGTTGTGCCTGATCGTCTCGGCAAGGCGGTGGGAGCAAGTCGGCCAACGCTGGGAGTCACTGCTGGACGCGCTGACCGCCAGGTCGCCGCACCTGGCTGGCAGGCTCGCGGGCGCCATGCCGTTGCTTGAGCGGCCGCTGGCGGTGGCCGGCCTGCCTTACGGCTACCTGCATCCTCCGACCGCACCGACGGGGCTTTATCGCCTCGGCGATCAGGCGTCCGTAATCCCGTCGCTAACTGGTGACGGCGTGTCGATCGCGCTGGCGAGCGGGGCGCTGGCAGCGGAGACCTGGCTGAAAGCGGGTGACGCCGCGCTGTATCATCGGCGCTTATACGACCGGCTGCGCGGCCAGATGCGCCTGGCCGTGCTGATTCACCGTGCCGCCTTGGGCTCCGCTCAGCCTCTGCTCCTGGTCGCGGGCCGTGCGGCCCCTGCACTGATGCGGCTGGCCGCCACGCGAACCCGGCTGAGACAGGAAATGATCACAATTGGGGCAATTTGAGCGGGAACCTTAAAGACGGCCGCTGGATTTTCCATATCCGGCCAGCTAAGGGGGGAAGAAAACGGATGACTTTAAGAAAAAAGTTCGCGTGGCTTGCCGTGACCCTCCTGGGGACGATAGCTCTTGGTGTCATAGCGCTCACGCGGGGCGAGTCTGTCGATGCAGCGTGGCTCGTGGTTGCGTCTCTTTGCGTCTATGCAATTGCGTATCGGTTCTACTCGCGGTTCATCGAAAATCGGGTACTTGGAATAGATACGCGTCGACCCACGCCGGCGGTTCGGCACAACGATAGCCTCGATTATGTGCCGACCAATAAGTACGTACTGTATGGGCACCATTTCGCCGCGATCGCGGGAGCCGGACCGCTTGTTGGCCCAGTACTTGCCGCCCAGATGGGGTATCTGCCCGGCACGCTGTGGATACTGGCGGGTGCGGCTTTCGCCGGCGGCGTCCAGGATTTCACCATCCTGTTTCTCTCCGTCAGGCGCGATGGCCGGTCACTCGGCGACATGATTCGTTCGGAGATGGGGCCGTTCGCCGGCGGCGTTGCGCTGATCGGTGTGTCGCTGATCATGGTCATCCTGCTGGCCGTCCTGGGGCTTGTCGTGGTCAAAGCCCTGGCAGGCAGCCCATGGGGCACCTTCACAGTGATCAGCACGATGCCGATCGCGCTACTGATGGGCGTCTACAGCCGGTTCATCCGGGTTGGCCGCATCGCCGAAATGTCTGCGATCGGTGTCGTATTGCTTCTCACCGCGCTGTTTTATGGCAAGATCGTGTCACAGAGCCCGACGCTGGCGCCGTTCTTCACGTTCTCCGGGGAAACGCTCGCGCTTGCCCTGATCGGCTACGGTTTCATCGCCTCGGTTCTGCCGGTTTGGCTGCTGCTGGCGCCGCGCGACTACCTCTCGACCTTCCTGAAGGTTGGCACCATGACCCTTCTGGCGGTGTCGATCGTCATCGTTCGGCCCTACCTGCTGATGCCTCCGGTGACCCAATTCATAGACGGGACCGGCCCCGTGTTCTCCGGCAACCTGTTTCCCTTCCTGTTCATCACGATCGCCTGCGGGGCCGTGTCAGGTTTTCATGCCCTGATCGCCTCGGGCACGACGCCGAAAATGCTGGAGAACGAGGGTCAGGCGCGATTCATCGGATACGGCGGCATGCTGACCGAGTCGTTCGTGGCCATCATGGCGATGATCGGTGCCTCGGTTATCCACCCCGGTATCTATTTCGCGATGAACAGTCCCGCCGGGCTGATCGGCACCGATCCGGCGCAGGCGGCTCAGGTCATTTCCGGCTGGGGCTTTCTGCTCACGCCCGACATGCTGACGCAGATCGCCAAGGATGTGGGCGAGACGACCGTGATGTCTCGAACCGGGGGAGCGCCGACGCTGGCCGTTGGCATGGCGCAGATTCTGTCCGGTGCGCTCGGCGGCACGGCCCTGATGGGCATCTGGTACCACTTCGCCATCCTGTTCGAGGCCTTGTTCATTCTGACCACCGTTGACGCCGGAACGCGGGTGCTGCGTTTCATGCTCCAGGACATGATCGGCACCATTGTGCCGGCCTTCCGCCGGACCGATTCGTGGGCCAATACGCTCGCAGGTTCGGCGCTGGCGGTGGCGGCCTGGGGCTGGTTCCTCTACCAGGGCGTGATCGATCCGCTGGGCGGGATCAATCAGCTTTGGCCGCTGTTCGGCATATCCAACCAGATGCTGGCCGGCGTCGCGCTGACCCTCTGCACCGTGGTGCTGTTCAAGATGAAGCGGCAGCGGTACGCCTGGGTGACAGTCGTACCCACAGTTTGGCTGGTCGTATGCACGCTGACGGCGGGGGTGCAAAAGCTGTTCGATGCCCGGCCAAGCGTTGGGTTCCTGAGCCACGCCGCCGTCTTCGGTGACGCCCTGTCGAGCGGCAAGGTCCTCGCACCGGCGAAAACCCTGGCCGAGATGAGCCGCGTGGTGACCAACGACTATGTGAACGCCGCGTTGGCCGCAGCCTTTGTCGCGCTGGTTGTGGTGATGGTCGCTTTTGGACTGGCCGGCATTCGCAGGGCGCTTGTCAACCCACACTCGACAGCGATGGAGGCGGATGCCCTCGGCGCCATGGCCGGAGATGACTGACACGAAGATGACTGACACGAATCAGCGCGAAGACGCGCCAGCATGCTCATTGGCACGTCCCGGCGGCGGCGGTGAAGCGAAGCCGCCGGCACGCCGGCTGCCCGCGCTTGCCCAGGCCCGCCTTGTCTGTGACGCAGTGGCGCGGACCGCCCGCTTGATGGTAGGTCTCCCGGATTACGACGCCTACGTGGCACATCGGGAGTGCAATCATCCGGGCGAACCCGTGATGAGCTACGAAGATTTCTTTCGCGATCGCCAGCAAGCCCGCTATGCCTTTGAAAAGGGCCGGTTTCGCGGCTGTTGCTGACCGTCCCACCGGTGGTCATTTGCCATCGAGCGAGCGACGTAAACCGGCTGCAGCCGGAGAACTGCCGAACTCATTGTGCTGACGATCCGGATCGACCGCCATCCCGGCCGTTTGGACGGGCCCGCCGGGAAGGGCGTTGCATCCGCGCCGAAGCTGCCGCAGAAAACGTCTGCCAGCCTTGCCGCGGTCGCTCCGCGCCGCCGCGGCGCGACAGGAGAGTCTTTCCGGCCCATGCGATCCGGCCCGCTGATCACCCGCCTCGACCGTTACATCTTCCGCCAGCTCCTCACCGCGCTGCTCGCGGTCACTGGCGGCTTGACGGCGCTGATCTGGCTCACCCAGTCGCTGCGCTTTGTCGAGCTGGTGGTGAACCACGGCCTTTCCATGGGCGTGTTCCTTCGGCTCACCGGTCTGCTGATCCCAAGCTTCATTGCGGTGATCCTGCCGATCACGACATTCGTGGTGATCCAGTTCGTCTATCAGCGCCTGGCCGGCGACCGTGAACTGACGGTGATGCGTGCGGCCGGCCTGTCGCCGGTCGCGCTCGCCCGTCCGGCGCTCGCGGTTGCATCGCTGGCGGTCGCTGCCGGCTTCGTGCTCACGCTCTGGCTCGTGCCGATCAGCCTGGCGGCGTTCCGCGACTTCCAGTGGGAGATCCGCAATCGCATGGCCGCCTTCATGCTGCAGGAGGGCGTTTTCACCCAGGTATCCGAGAAGCTCACTGTGTACGTCCGCTCGCGGGACCCCGACGGCACGTTGCGGGGCATTGTTGTCGATGACGGGCGCGACCAGAATGCGCACGCGACGATATTGGCTGAGCGCGGTCGCCTGCTGGAAGGGCCGAGCGGGCCAAGGGTGCTGTTGCTGAACGGCAGCCGGCAGGAGATTGACCGGCAGACCGGACGGCTGGACATGCTGACGTTCCGGCAGAACGAGATCGACCTCGCCGACAGCCAGAATGGCGAGCACCAGCGTGTGCTCGATATGTCGGAGGTCTCGCTCGGCGAGTTGCTCAACCCCCATCCGACGAACGCGCTGGACATACCGAAATGGATCGCCGAGGGGCATAAGCGGATGACAAGCCCGCTCACCGCGCTATCCTTTGGCTCGGTCGCCTTGCTCTCCGTGCTGACGGGAACGTTCCGTCGCCACGGCGGCTTCGTCAGGCCGCTGGTCGCCGTGCTCAGCGTGGTCGTTTTGCTTGCGCTGCAGCTCGCATTCGGAAATCTGGCGGCACGCGATAACGCCTTGCTGCCGCTGGTTTGGGTCCAGGCCATCGTTCCTGGTCTGGTCTGCTTATGGCTGCTGCTCGGCCCGCAGCTCCTGCCGCAGCGGCCCCGCCCGGCCGGCGGGGCAGCCTGAGCGCATGACTGCCCCCATCACGCTGTCGCTCTATATCGCCCGGGTATTTACGACCGCGGTAATGGGGATGCTGCTCGCTCTGGCGGGGCTGGTCTCCCTATTCGACTTCATCGAGCTGTTACGCCGCTCCGCCAGCAAACCAGACGCGACCTTTGCTCTGGTATCGCAGATCGCTGCGCTCCGCCTGCCGTACATCTCGATGCAAATCCTGCCGTTCGCCGTTCTCCTGGGTGGAATCTTGTGCTTCTGGCGGCTGACCCGCTCCTCGGAGCTGATCGTCGCGCGCGCGGCCGGCATTTCGGCGTGGGAATTCCTGGCCGCCCCTACGTTCTGCGCTTTCCTTTTCGGGGTGCTGGCCACCGGCGCTGTAAGCCCTCTGTCCTCGGCGATGTATGCCCGTGCTGAAGCGCTCGACAATGCCTATCTGCGCACCGGCGGCGGGCCACTTGCGCTGGCAGGAGGGCAGCTATGGCTGCGCCAGTCGGATCGCGGCATCACGGCACAGGGCGTGTCGATCATCCACGCCCGCGGGGTCCAGGTTCAAGGTAAGCGGCTGAACGCCACCGAAGTAAGCGTTTTTCGGCTAGACGGGGGCGACCGGCTGCTTGAGCGCATCGAGGCGAGCGACGCCACCCTCGGTTCGGGCGTTTGGCACTTGCAGAACGCTCGGCTGATCCGTCCTGATGAACTTCCTGCGCCGGCGCAATCGATGATTCTGCCCACCGACCTGACCGTCGCGCGGGTGCAGGAGAGCTTCGCTTCGCCCGATACGCTATCGGTATGGGCGCTCCCCGACTTTATCGATCTGCTGGATCGCTCAGGCTTTTCCTCGATCCGCCACCGGTTGCACTTTCAGGCCCTGTTGGCGTTGCCACTGCTCTGCTCAACCATGGCGCTGGTTTCCGCGGGTTTCTCCATGCGACCGGCCCGGCGCGGCGGCGTAGCACGCATGATCGGCAGCGGCGTCGCCGCCGGCTTCGCGTTGTTCGTTATTTCGAAAATTGCCGAGGAATTTGGCCAATCCGGCGCCCTGCCGGTAGCAATGGCCGCCTGGGTGCCGGCCGCCGCGGGCCTGATGATGGCGTTGGCACTGCTCTTGCATGTCGAAGACGGTTGAGTATGGCCCGGGCGCCTCGTATTGTTTTCTGGTTGGTCGCGGCGCTTTTGTTGTTGCCGGTCGGCGCGCGCGCCCAGCTCAGCCAGCTCACGTCAGTCGGCGGCGCCAAAGGGCCAACCGGCAACCAGCCGGTCACCTTTACCGCCGATTCTGTCGAGTATGACCGCGAACATGCGCTGGTTATCGCCCGGGGCCATGTCGAGGCCTGGCAAGACAACCAGGTGCTGCGCGCCGACCAGATCACGTTTGACCGCAATACCGGGGTCGCAGCAGCCAAGGGCAACGTCGTTCTCTTGTCCCCGGACGGCCAGGTGATGTTCGCCAACTACGCGGAACTGACGCAAGGGATGAAGGAGGGCGTTCTGACCGACATGCGCGCCATACTCGCCGAAAATGGCCGGCTTGCGGCCAACGGAGTGCGGCGAACCGGCGGCGAGATCAACGAGCTTTCCCGTGTCGTTTATTCGACATGCAATCTTTGCGCCAAACACCCCGAGGCACCGCCGCTTTGGGAACTCCGCGCTCGCACGGCGGTACAGGACGTCGAGCACAAGAAGATCGAATATTGGAACGCTGTCATGGACATGTACGGCGTCCCGGTGATTTTCATGCCGTATTTCTGGAATCCTGACCCCTCGGTCAAGCGAGCCTCCGGCCTGCTGATGCCCTCTGCCGGCGTATCCTCGAGTATCGGCGCCTTCGCCAGGCAGCCCTATTATTGGGCAATCGACGACCAGTCGGACGCAATCATTACGCCTATGATGTCATCTCGCGCGGGCCCGAATCTAGAATTCGACTATCGTTATCGGTTCAACAACGGGTATCTGACACTGAATTCTTCTGCCGGCTATGAAGCTAACTCTCCCCAGGGAACGATATTCGCAAGGGGGCAGTTCAACGTGAATGACACCTGGCGATGGGGCTTCGACCTGGAGCGGGCTTCGTCGTCGAACTATGTGCGGGACTTCAATTTTGGCTCTTTGCTGGAGCCCACCTATACGATCCTGACCACCCAGATCTACGCTGAGGGGTTCGGCGAAGGAGCCTATTCCCGCATCGACACGCGGTTCTACCAGGGCCTGACGAGCACCGTTGTTGACAGCAAGCTACCGGTTGTGCTTCCCCGCTACACCTATAGCTATTTCAGCGAGCCGGATGAATGGGGAGGCCGTCTGTCGCTCGACACCGGGGCGTTCAATGTCATGCGCACCGACGGCACGAGCACACGGCGCGCCAGTCTGACGATGAACTATGCCGTGCCGTTCACCGGTCCGGTGGGCGATCTGTGGAAAGTGCAGCTACATGGCGATGCCGCCGCCTACGACGCCGGCGACTTCAACGATCAGCCGAACTGGGGTACGAGCAATTCCGTCAGCACCGCACGAGGCCTGCCTCAGGCAGCCGTGATGGTGCACTGGCCGTTTATGCGTGACGCAGGTGCCTGGGGTACACAGGTCATTGAGCCGATCGCACAGATCATTGTTGCGCCACAAAGCGGCAACAGCCAGTACAATAAATATCCCAACGAAGACAGTCTGGATCTGGAGTTCACCGACCAGAACCTGTTCGCCTTCAACCGGTTTACCGGAATCGACCGGCTGGAAGGCGGGCAACGGCTGAACGTCGGGCTGCACGGCGCCTGGTACCTGGGGGGGACTGCCTTCGACGGTCTGATCGGCCAGTCCTACCAGCCGGGAAAGAACAACTTGTTCCCCGAAGCCACCGGCTTGCACGACCAAGTGTCCGACGTCGTCGCGCGGACCACCTTCACGCCAACAAATTGGCTCGACCTGACGTACCGCACGCGGCTCGATCATCGGAACCTGGCCGTGCAGTTCGCCGACGCCACCGCCAGCGTGAGCGGTCCTCATTTCAGCGTGAGCGGCGGTTATCTTTATACTGTCAACAGCCCGTACACGTACTACGACCAGCCACCGACTCCCCCTGCCCCTCCGCCGGCCGGAAACGCCTTTTACACCCCCCGCAACGAAGTGACGCTGGGCGGGCAAACAAACTGGGGCCATTACCGGTTCGCCGCCTATGGGCGGCGTGATTTGCAGCTCAACCAAATGGTTGCGCTGGGAGCCGACGCTATCTACGAAGACGAGTGTTTCATCGTGGACCTGAAGTACAACCGCCGCTATACGAGCTTCAATGGAGATTCCGGCTCGCAGAGCGTGATGATCCAGCTCACGTTCAAGACCGTCGGGACATTCGGTTTCCGCGCACATTGATGTCTGGACACAGGCCCATGTCGACCTTCCTCCCCGCTCCACGCCTTGCAACGGCGGCCTTGGTGTTCGTCGTAGCCTCGCTTCCAATCACGAGCATGGCCGCGGTACCTGCGAAGCCGGCACCGCCGGCGGATACGACCGCCACACGGATCGTCGCGACCGTCAACGGCGATGTGATCAGCAACGACGATGTTGAAAGTCGGACGCGGCTGTTCGCTCTCTCCACCGGTCTGCCGATGTCACAGGACGTGCTAAATCGCCTGAAGCCTCAGATCACCCGCCAGCTTGTCGACGAGCGCCTCCGCATGCAGGAACTTCAGCGGCGCAAGATCGTCGTCGCTGACAAACAGATCGCGAGCGCAATTCGAGACGTCGAGGAGCGCAACCGTATGCCAGAGGGCGCTCTGCGCGCCAAACTCATCGCCGACGGGGTCAGTCTTCGCACGCTGATCGACCAGATTCGCGCCCAGATCGGGTGGATGCTCGTGCTGCGTGAGCAACTCGGGGAGAAAACGCAGATTACCGACGCCGAAATCGCCGAGCAGGAGCGCCTGCTGGCCGCGGAAACCGGTAGGCCGGAGTATCGCGTCGGCGAGATCTTCATTGCGGTAGACGATCCTGCGAACACGGCCGACGCGCAGCACTTTGCGGAGACCGTGATCAGCGAGTTGCACGCGGGCGCGTCGTTCCCGGTCGTTGCGGCGCAGTTCAGCCAGAATCAGACCGCATTGGAAGGCGGGGAGTTAGGCTGGGTGCAGCCAAACCAACTCGATCCGGATGTCGCGCGCATCGTCGCACAAATGCCGGTCGGCGCCATCAGCAACCCGGTGAAGGTACCGGGGGGGTTTTCGATTGTCATGCTGCAGGCAAAGCGGGAGATCGGCCGCGACATGGGCACGCTAGTGACGCTGCGGCAAACATTCCTGCCATTCTCCAGTCCGCTGAACGCTCAGGCGCCAACCGAGCAGCAGAAACAGACGCTGGAAAAGGCGCGCCAGATCAGTGCCAGCGTGCATAGCTGCGAGCAGATGGAGGCTGCATCCAAGGCCGCCAACTCTCCGCGTCCGCCCGACCCCGGTGAGGTGCGGCTGGAAAGCGTTAATCCGCCCGCCTTTCGACAACTCCTGGCAAGCTTGCCGCCGGACCGCGCCACGCAACCGCTGGTTGCCAGCGATGGAATCGCAGTGTTGATCGTCTGCTCCCGCGAGCAGAAGAATCTGGCGGAGATGAACAGGCAGGGAATCCAGAACCGGCTCCTCGCCGAACGGGTCGAACTTTTATCTCGCCAAATGCAGCGAACCCTTCGCCGCCAGGCTGCAATCGATATCCGCGGCTCCAACGGGGCATGATGCGGGCAACACAACGCTTCGTTCTGGACAACCCGGCCTGGCCTGCCCCTTCATGACCCCTCCGCCGCCGCTGCGGGACATTATCGCACGGCACGCGTTGGACGCCAGGAAGTCGCTCGGGCAGCACTTTCTTCTTGACGGCAACCTGTGCGCCCGCATCGTGCGTTCGGCAGGGCCACTGGCTGGACGGCACGTGGTGGAGGTCGGGCCTGGCCCGGGCGGACTGACACGGGCTCTGCTTGCCTCGGAGGCGGCGAGCATCACGGCCGTGGAAATTGATCCACGTGCGGTATCTGCGCTGCATGAGCTTGCGGCTGGTTCAACCGGGCGGCTAAAGGTGATCGCGGCGGACGCGCTTTCGACGGATATCCTAGCACTGGCTCCCCCGCCGCGGGTGATCGTGGCGAACCTCCCTTACAACATCGCAACGCCGCTTCTTGTAACGTGGCTGCGTCAGGCTGGCGCGATCGAGCGGCTGACGCTGATGTTCCAGCAAGAGGTCGCGGAGCGGATTTGTTCGGCACCTGCCACCCCGGCCTACGGACGCCTTTCGGTGCTGGCTCAGTGGATCTGCCGGACCGAGTTGTTGCTGCGGATCCCGCCCGCGGCATTTGTCCCGCCGCCGAAGGTCTGGTCGGCGCTGGTCGGGCTGGCACCTTTCGCGGAGCAGCCATCCGCTGCGCTGTTCGCGGCCATGGAGCGGCTGACGGCAGCGGCGTTCGGACAGCGGCGAAAAATGTTGCGCGGCGCGTTGAAACCGCTCGGCGGCGAAGCGCTGCTTGCGGCAGCAGGCATCGCACCAGACCGCCGGGCGGAGACACTAACGGTGGCCGAGTTCAAAACAATCCTCGCCGAGATCCGCGGACATCTATGACCAGGCGGCAGGGGGCCGTCCGACTGCCCCGGTCGCGGTATGACCACTGGCGGCGAAGCGCGCCGGGGCTTGCATCCTGGCCCCCGCGTTGTCCTGATGTCCTGCGAACCAGGAGGGGCGTATGATGCAGGGGTGGCAGTTCTGGATCGATCGCGGGGGCACCTTCACCGACATCGTCGCCCGGCACCCCGACGGCCGGCTGTCCACCCACAAGCTGCTTAGCGAAAAGCCCAGTCGCTATTGCGATGCCGCCATCGCCGGCATCAGGTCTGTGCTGGGCCTCCCGCCGGACGCCCCCATCCCACCCGGAACCATCGAGTCGGTGAAGATGGGCACCACCGTTGCCACAAACGCGCTCCTGGAGCGCAAGGGGGAACGCACCCTGCTGATCGTCAACCGCGGCTTTGCCGACGCGCTGCGCATCGGCAACCAGGCCCGCCCAAGGCTGTTCGACCTGAAGCTCACCCTGCCGTCGATGCTGTACGAATCGGTCGTCGAGGTCGCCGGCCGCATCGGCGTGGACGGCGAGGAGATCGAACCGCTTGACGAGCATGCCGCCAAGATCGCCTTCTCCGAGGCGCTCGCCAGCGGGATGACCGCCTGCGCGATCGTGCTGATCCACGCCTGGAAATACCCGGACCATGAACGCCGCCTGGCGGACTTGGCGCGAGCAGCGGGCTTCAGCCAGGTCTCCGCCAGCCACGCTGTCAGCCCGCTTTTGCGCCTGATCCCGCGCGGCGACACGACGGTGGTGGACGCCTATCTCTCGCCGATCCTGCGCCGTTACGTGGACCAGGTCGCCGTCGAACTGCGGGGCGTGCGGCTCTATATCATGCAGTCGAACGGCGGGCTCGCTGAGGCGACGAACGTCCAGGGCAAGGACGCGATCCTGTCCGGGCCCGCTGGCGGCATCGTCGGCGCCGCTCGCACGGCAGCGATGGCCGGTCTCGACCGGATCATCTCGTTCGACATGGGGGGTACGTCGACCGACGTAGCACTCTATCAGGCCGGCTTCGAGCGCACTTTCGAGACCGAAGTGGCCGGCGTTCGCATACGGGCGCCGATGATGGCGATCAACACGGTGGCGGCGGGCGGTGGCTCTATCCTGCATTTCGACGGAGCGCGGATGCGCGTCGGACCCGACAGCGCCGGCGCCGATCCGGGTCCCGCCTGTTATCGCCGCGGCGGCCCACTCTGCGTGACCGACGCCAATGTCTGCGTCGGCAAGATCCAGCCGCAGCACTTCCCGGCGATCTTCGGGCCGAGGGGCGACCTACCAGTGGACGCCGATATCGTGAAGGAAAAATTCGCCACGCTGGCCGAGGAGATCAGTCAGGCGACAGGCGAGCGGCGCACAGCGCAGCAGGTTGCGGACGGGTTCCTCCGCGTTGCCGTCGCCAATATGGCGAACGCGATCAAGCAGGTCTCGGTGCAGAAGGGCCACGAAGCGGGGCGCTTCGCGTTGAATTGCTTCGGCGGCGCGGGCGGCCAGCATGCCTGCCAGGTCGCGGATGCGCTGGGGATGGAGACCGTATTCATCCACCCGTACGCCGGCGTGCTGTCCGCCTACGGCATGGGTCTCGCCGACCAGACGGCGATGCGCGAGCAGGCGGTGGAAATCCCGTTCGAGCCTCACGCGATGGCGGAGCTGACGGAGGTCGCCGACCGACTGGCGGCCGCGGCGACGGCGGCGCTTGCTACGCAGGGGGCCGATCCGGCGCGCGTCACCGTGCAGCGCAGCCTGCATCTCCGCTACGCCGGGACCGAGGCGGCACTGATCGTCGCCTTGCGCGACCCGGATGCGATCGTGACCGACTTTACGTCCGCACATCGCGCGCGCTTCGGGTTTGCGACCCCGGAGCGCCCGCTGGTGGTCGAGGCGGTGGCGGTGGAGGCCCTGTCCCCCGGAGCAGCGATCGCGGAGCCGATCCTGGCGCCACGCGCCAGCGGAGAGCCGGCGCCGATCGATATCGTGCGCATATTCTGTGGCGAGACCGCGCACGAGTCCCCGGTCTTCGATCGCGATGGCCTGCTCGCCGGGTATCACATCATCGGCCCCGCGCTGATTCGCGAGGCCAACGCCACCACGGTCGTCGATCCTGGCTGGACCGCCGAGATCACCGCCCGCAACCATATGATGCTGCGCCGTACCGCGCCGCTGAAAACGCGCGCGCCGGCCGGCAGCGAACGGCCGGACCCGGTGCTGCTGGAGCTGTTCAACAACCTGTTCATGAACGTCGCCCAGCAAACCGGGGCGGTGCTGCAGAACACCGCGATGAGCGTCAACATCAAGGAGCGGCTGGATTTTTCCTGCGCCATTTTTGACGAAGAAGGTGGGCTGGTCGCCAACGCCCCGCACGTGCCGGTGCATCTCGGCGCCATGGGGGAGAGCGTACGCACGGTGCTGCGCAATCGCCGCGGAACGCTACGGCCTGGCGATGTGGTCGGGCTGAACAACCCGTTCAACGGCGGCACGCATCTGCCGGATGTCACGGTGATCACCCCGGTGTTCGACGGTGCCGGGCGGGATATCCTGTTCTTCGTCGGCAATCGCGGCCATCACGCCGACATTGGCGGCATTACCCCCGGCTCCACCCCGCCGCACTCTCGCACGCTGGAGGAGGAAGGCGTGGTAATCGAGGACTTCCTGCTGATCGATGCTGGACATTTCCGCGAGCAGGAGTTTCGCGCGCTGCTCGGCGGCGCAAAGTACCCGGCGCGCAGTCCGGACGTGAACATCGCCGACATCAAAGCGCAGGTCGCCGCGAACGAGAAGGGCGTTCAGGAGCTGCGGCGAGTGGTCTCCCTGTACGGATGGGACACTGTGCGCGCCTATATGCGTCATGTGATGGACAATGCCGAGGCCAGTGTCCGCCGCGTGATCGACCGCCTTGGCAATGGCGCTTTTTCGTACACGATGGACGATGGCGCGCCGCTGTGCGTCGCCGTCAGTGTGGATCGCGAGGCGCACACCGCCGTGATCGATTTCACTGGTACCGGACCGCAGCGCCGTGACAGCAACTTCAACGCCCCGCCGGCGGTGACCCGCGCCGTCGTGCTCTATGTCTTCCGCTGCCTGGTGGGCGATGACGTGCCCCTGAACGAAGGGTGCCTGAAACCGCTGAAGCTTGTCATCCCGCCGAATAGCTTTCTGTCACCCGAGCGGGGCGCAGCGGTGGTGGCGGGGAACACCGAGGTCTCGCAGGCGGCCTGTAATGCGCTGTTCGGCGCGCTCGGCGCCATGGCCTGCTCGCAAGCGACGATGAACAACTTTCTGTTCGGCGATGCTCATCGCCAATACTACGAGACCATCTGCGGCGGCACAGGGGCAGGACCTGGCTTCGCGGGCACCTCAGCGGTGCAGACGCATATGACCAACACGCGCATGACCGATCCCGAAGTGCTGGAGCTGCGCTATCCGGTGCGATTGGAACGCTTCTCCATCCGCCGCGGCTCCGGCGGCGCCGGACGCTGGTGCGGCGGCGACGGCGCTGTTCGGCGGATCCGCTTCCTGGAGCCGATGACCGCTGTGCTTGTTTCATCGCGGCGGACAGTGGCACCGTTCGGACTGGACGGGGCCGAGGATGGTGACGTCGGGCGTCAGTGGGTCGAGCGCGTCGACGGCACCCACGACATCCTGTCCGGGACCGACAGTGCGGAACTTGGGCCAGGCGACGTTTTCGTTATCGAGACCCCTGGCGGTGGCGGCTACGGCGAGGTGGCCTGATCCCGAAACCATCGATCATCCCGGCGACACGCACGGATGACGTCACCGTAGTCGGCTTCCCAAGGTGTGATGAGCTGGCGGAAGCCGGGCGGACTGCCGCGCCCTCGCAGCCGCGGCTCGCCGGTCGTCAAACACCTACGTCGAAAGAGAGTGCCTGATGACCGTCCAGGCCAGTATCCCCCGCGCTGGGATCCTGGGCGTGCCGTGGACGTTAAAATCGACGAGCATGCCCTTTCATGCGAGGCGATGCTGTTTCGATTCATCCCACCGAAGCGTTGCAGCGGGCGGCGATGGCGCTTCGCTTACCAGCCGTTAAGCCGGTTCAGCCGCCCTCGCTGCCCAGCAACCCACCGCGCGGCGTGGTGGCGTGTTCCTTCAGGACCGCGTCGGTCGCCGGATCAATCTCCTTCAGCAGCACGTCGTATCCCCAAAGATCGGCCAGGTGCTGCAGAACGTGCCGAGCGTCCCGCTCGTCCAGCGTGATCCGGTTCAGTGCGCGGTGGTGAAGGATCAACTTGCGGTCACCGGCCAGGTTCACATCCACCACCTGGATGTCGGGCGCCGTCCATGCCACGTCGTACTGCCGTGCCAGCGCACGCTGGATCTTGCGGTAGCCGCGCTCGTCGTGGATCGCCTCAACGCTTAAAGTCGGCTCTGCTGCATCGTCCATTACGTGGAACAGCCCGAACTGGCGGATCAGGCGAGGGCTGAGGAACTGCAGGATGAAGCTCTCATCGCGGTAGTTTGCCCAAACGTCGCGCAGCACCGCTATCGCGTCGCCCTTCCCGGCAATGGCGGGGAACCAAATCTCGTCCTCGGCGGTGGGCTCGGCGCAGATCCGCTGAATATCCTGCATCATCGCGAACCCCAGCGCGTAGGGGTTGATCCCCGAGTAGCGCGGGTCGTCAAAATCTGGCTGGAACACCACGTTGGTGTGTGAGCGGAGGAACTCAACGTACGCGCCATCGGTCAGCAGGCCCTTCTGATGCAGCCGCTGCATGATCTCGTAATGAACGTAGGTAGCACAGCCCTCATTCATCAGCTTTGTCTGCGACTGCGGATAGAAATACTGAGCAATGTGTCGGACTATCCGCAGAATTTCTCGCTGCCACGGGGCAAGCCGCGGAGCGGTCTTTTCCAGGAAATAGAGAATGTTCTCCTGCGGAAGCTGCAGCAGGGCGCGGCGGCGCTCCTCCGCCGTCGGGTCGGATCGCTGCATTCCCTTGCCAGGGACTGTACGCCAGAGGTCGTTGAAAACCTGCTCGTCGTGCAGGCGGCGCTCTCGCTGCCGTTCCTGCTCCATGCGCAGACTGGTCGTGCGAGGACGCGGGTAGCGATGCACGCCGTGGCTCATCAGCGCGTGCGCCGCATCCAGGAGGCGCTCGACCGCCGCCTCGCCGTAGCGTTCCTCGCAGTCCATCACGAATCCGCGGGCGAACTCAAGATAATCCAGGATCCCGTCCGCATCTGTCCACTGCTTGAACAGGTAGTTGTTCTTGAAAAAGTGGTTGTGGCCAAAAGCGGCGTGGGCGATGACCAGCGCCTGCATCGTGGCCGTGTTCTCCTCCATGATGTAGCTGATGCAGGGATTGGAGTTGATCACGATCTCATAGGCGAGGCCCTGCATGCCCGCCCTGTACATGGCCTCATGGCGGGCGAAGTGTTTGCCGAACGACCAGTGTTTGTAGAACAACGGCATACCGATCGAGGAATAGGCGTCCAGCATCTGCTCGGCGCCGATCACCTCGATCTGGTTCGGATAGACATCAAGGCCCAGCTCATCGAGCGCAACCCGCTGGATGGCCTCATGGGCGCGCTGAATGGTCGAAAATTCCCAATCCGCGCCTTCGAAGATCGGGTGTTCGACACGGTCGGTGTTGAACGTCAGGGCCGCGTCATTGCCGCTGCTGACGTCCACGGGCTGTTCGGCGCCGGTATTGCTCATGCCGTCTCCGCCTGGTTCTTGCGGGCGAACAGTTCGCGGAACACCGGATAGATATCCCGCCGGTGCCCCACTTTGCGCATCGCCATCGGCACCCCGCTGCGGCAAATCGCGGTATAGGTCTGCCACAAATCCGAGTCACGCCGGATGAAACCGGGCGGGAAATGCTCCGAGTCGCGACCTACCTCCAGATAGGCGTAGTATTGGCACGCCGGCAGGATGACATTGGTCAGCAGGTTGGCGGTCCGGTCGTTGTCCGACGCAGTGTTGTCGCCGTCGGAGGCCTGCGCCGCGTAGATGTTCCACGCATCCGGGCTGTAGCGCTCCTCGACAATGCGCTGCATCTCGTCCAGCGCGGTGGAGACCACCGTTCCACCCGTCTCCGGCGAGTGGAAGAATGTGTCCTCGTCGACCTCCTGCGCTTGGTGGGTGTGACGGATAAACACCACGTCCACGTTCTTGTAGCGGCGCTTCAGGAAAATGTACAGCAGCACATAGAACCGCTTGGCGAGGTCCTTCATGTGCTCTGTCATCGAGCCGGATACGTCCATCAGGCAGAACATCACCGCCTGCGCTACCGGCTTCGGATGCGCTTCGAAGCGCTTGTAGCGCACGTCGAGAGGGTCGATGTACGGTATCAGACTGGTGCGGCGCAGCGCCCGGCGAAGCTGTTCTTCCAGCTCCAGGCGGCGCTCCTGCGCGTCCTCATCGGCGCTGAGCGCGGCGATCTCGTCGCGCAACCGCTGGATCTCCTCCGCCTTGGGCCGCCTTAGCGCGATGCGCCGCGACAGGCTGTTGCGCACGGTCCGGTTCAGCGCGAGATTGGTCGGCGAGCCGCTGACGGAATAGCCGGCGCGATGCCAACTCAATTGTTCGGCGTCCACCACCTTGCGCTTGGCCAGGTCGGGAAGCTCCAGATCCTCCAGGAACAGATCGACGAACTCGTCACGCGACAGTGCGAACCGGAAATCGTCCTCACCCTCGCCGTCCGGCGCGCCCTCCGCCCCGCCGGCGCCGCCCCCACCCGGCGGCCGAGGGATCGTGTCTCCCTCGACATAGCGCTTGTTGCCGGGAAGCAGATGGTCGCGGATACCGCCGGATGAGCCGCGGCGGAACGACGGCTCATGCACCCCGTGCGCCGGGAGGGAGACTTCGCCCGCCTGGTCGGCGTCTTTGATGCTGCGGCTGGCCGAACTTTCGTGCACCGCCTTGCGGATCAGCGCCTTGGCGCGACGCATGAACCGCTGGCGGTTGGCAAGGTTCTTGCCGCTGGGATTGAGCCGTCGATCGACGATATTCATCGAGTTGCCTCTGCAAACCTCCGCTCAGCCGGCCTGCTTCACCCGCATGTACCACTCGACGAGCCGGCGAACCTGCCGCTCGGTGTAACCCCGGGAGGTCATGCGTTCCACGAACTCCCCGTGCTTCTTCTCGCTCTCGCTGTCCTTTTTGGAGCCGAAGCTGATCACCGGCAGCAATTCCTCCACCTGGCTAAACATCCGCCGCTCGATCACTTCGCGGATCTTTTCGTAGCTTGTCCAGGACGGGTTCTTGCCGTTGTTGTTCGCCCGTGCGCGGAGGCTGAACTTGACGACCTCGTTGCGGAAATCCTTCGGGTTGGCAATTCCGGCAGGCTTTTCGATCTTGGTCAGCTCCTGATTCAGCAACTCTCGGTTGAGCAACTGCCCGGTATCTGCATCCTTAAAATCCTGGTCTTCGATCCAGGCGTCGGCGTAGGCGACGTAGCGGTCGAACAGATTCTGTCCATAATCGTGATAGGATTCCAGGTAGGCTTTCTGAATCTCGTTGCCGATGAACTCAGCGTAACGCGGTGCCAGCTCGCCTTTGATGAACTCGAGGTAGCGCTTCTCGGTTTCCTGAGGGAGCTGATCACGGCGGATCGACTGTTCCAGCACGTACATCAGGTGGACCGGATCGGCCGCCACCTCGATGGTGTCATGATTGAACGTCGCCGCGAGCACCTTGAAGGCAAATCGGGTCGATGCCCCATCCATGCCCTCCTCGACGCCGGCCGCGTCCTTG
>Ga0182012_10001967_pt1 | contig 22422 bp, 21 predicted proteins | sample 612S2SmetaG_FD_120486 | JGI IMG/M metagenome (GOLD analysis project Ga0182012, IMG submission 120486) | Permafrost microbial communities from Stordalen Mire, Sweden - 612S2S metaG | ecosystem: Environmental > Terrestrial > Soil > Wetlands > Permafrost | place: Sweden: Stordalen | collected... | reverse complement strand
CGGAAATTCCGCACGGCGCCGCCTACGTCAACGCCAGCCAATTTCTGCTCGACAAGCCATGGTTCACGCGCTGGCTGGCGGCCCGCCCGGACGTCAAGCCGGTGTTCTTCGTGCACGACCTGTTGACCGTCGACAATCCGGAATTTTTCTGGCGCGACGAGGCGAAAAAGGGGCCGCGCCGTCTGCGCGCCATCGTCAGGCTGGGCGCGGGCGTGATCGTCGCCTCGCATGCGCTGGAGAGGCGATTGCGCGCCTTCGCGGCCAGCCAGGGTCGCGCGGAGCTTCCCATCGGCGTGGCGCGCCTTCCGGTGGCGCCGGTCTTCGCGCAGCCCGCGGAACCCGACCCTCGCCTGAGGGACAAGAACTATTTCGTTGTTTGCGGCACGATAGAGCCGCGCAAGAACCACATGACGCTGCTCAATGTCTGGCGCCGACTCGCCGAACGGCCTGGTCCGGCGACGCCGAAGCTGGTCGTCGTCGGCAAGCGTGGCTGGCTCAATGAGAATGTGACTGACCTGATGAGCAGAAGCCCTGCCCTGCGCGCAAGCGTCATCGAGGCGTCGGGCCTCTCCACCCCCGCGCTAAGACGACTGCTCGCCGGCGCAAGAGCCTTGCTCATGCCTTCCTTCGCGGAAGGTTTCGGCCTGCCGGTCGCCGAGGCGCTGGCGGCGAAAGTTCCCGTCATCGCCTCCAACCTTGAGGTTTTTCAGGAGTTCGGCGGCGATGCGCCCGTGTATCTTGATCCGCTGGATGGGCTGGGCTGGCTGAGCGCCGTCGAGGCCTTCGCCGCGCCGGAGTCGCCCGCGCGGGCGCAGGCGTTGGCCCGGATCCAGCGCATGGGCGGAAGCGAGAGCGGAGACTTCTTCGCCGCCGTCGACGAGTTTATCGCGGGGCTGTGAAGGTTCACGGCCGAATAATTCGCGGCGCGCCAATCGCGGGCCGCGCGGGAAGCTGTTAAAAGGCTCGAATGACCGCCAAGCAAAAATCTCTCGGGCCGGGGAGCCACGTCTTTCTCGTCGACGGCTCTTCCTTTGTGTTTCGCGCCTATTTCCAGTCGATCCGGCAGGACGCGAAATATAACTACCGCTCCGACCGCCTGCCGACCGGCGCGGTGCGGCTATTCTGCACGAAGCTGCTGCAATTCGTGCGCGAGGGCGCGGCGGGCATCACGCCCACGCATCTCGCGATCATCTTCGACAAATCCGAAAACTCGTTTCGCAAGGAGATTTATCCAGAATACAAGGCGCACCGCCCCGATCCTCCAGAAGACCTCGTCCCGCAATTTCCCTTGATGCGCGCGGCGGTGCGGGCTTTCGGCCTCACGCCCATCGAGCAGGATCGCTATGAGGCGGACGACCTCATCGCCACCTATGCCCGCCAGGCGCGCGAAAAAGGCGCGGATGTTCTGATCATCTCCGCCGACAAGGATCTGATGCAGCTCATCGGCGACGGCGTCGCCATGTATGACCCGGCATCCGGCGAGCAAGGCAAGTTCGGCGCGCGCGCCGAGCGTTTCATTGGCGAGCAGGAAGTCGTGGATTATTTCGGCGTGCCGCCATCAAAGGTCGTCGACGTGCAGGCGCTGGCCGGCGACAGTACGGACAATGTGCCGGGCGCGAAAGGCATTGGCGTCAAGACCGCCGCGCAGCTCATCAATGAATATGGCGACCTCGACACGCTGCTGGCGAAGGCGAGCGAGATAAAGCAGCCCAAGCGCCGCGAGGCGCTCACTGATCCCGAGAGCGTGAAGCTTATCCTCACTTCGAAGAAGCTTGTGGAGCTCGTGCGCGACGTGGACATCGCAACGCCGCTCGAAGACCTGGCGCTGCATGAGCCGGACGCCAAGAAACTCGTCTCCTTTCTGCAGGCGATGGAGTTCACGACCATCACGAGGCGCGTCGCCGAAACCTATGACGTGGACCCGCAACAGATCGAGCCGGACCCGGCGTTCCTTGGGCCCGGCGGATGGCGCGGCCGCAATGGCGATGTCGCCGAACGTGCGGCCGAACCGCCCTCCCCCGACGCTATCGCGCCCGTCATCAATGCGAACGCTCCGACGCCTCAGGCCCATGCCGCGCAGCGCGCGAAGGAGGCGCTGGCGACCCCGATTGATCGGTCCAAATATGAAACGGTCGGCACTGTGGAGCGTCTCGCCCAATGGATCGCGGAGGCGCTTGATCTCGGCTTCGTCGCCTTCGACACCGAGACGACATCGCTCGATTCCATGAGCTGCGATCTCGTCGGCGTGTCGCTCGCCCTGACGCCCGAGCGCGCCTGTTACATTCCGCTGGGGCATCGCTCGGAGGGCGCGAACGACCTTTTCGTCGGCGCGGAGCTGGCGCCGGGCCAAATCCCGCTGCGCGAGGCGCTGGATCTTCTCAAGCCGATGCTCGAAGACGCCTCCGTCCTCAAGATCGCGCACAACATGAAATATGATCTTCAGGTGCTCTCGCGCTATGGCGTCAAGGTCGCGCCGATCGAAGATACGATGCTGATTTCCTATTCGCTCGACACGGGCCGCAACAATCATGGCCTCGACGAACTCGCGCTCAAGCCTCTCGGCCACAAGAACATCGGCTTTGGCGAGGTCGCGGGGACGGGCAAGAACTTCATCGGCTTTGCGCGCGTGGCGCTGGACAGGGCGACGGAATACGCCGCCGAGGATGCGGACGTCTGCCTGCGCCTGTGGCGCGCGCTGAGCCCGCGCCTTGTCTCGGAGGGCATGACTACCGTTTATGAGACGCTGGAGCGGCCGATGGTCGCGACGCTCGCGGCGATGGAGCGGCGCGGCGTTTCCATCGACCGAGCGATACTCTCGCGGCTTTCCGGCGAATTCGCGCAGGCCATGGCGCGGCTGGAGAACGACATCTTTGAAGCCGCAGGCGAGCGGTTCAACCTCGGCTCGCCCAAGCAGCTCGGCGACATCCTCTTTGGCAAGATGGGACTGCCCGGAGCCAAGAAGACCGCGACCGGCGCCTGGTCCACATCCGCGAGCGTGCTCGACGAACTCGCCGAGGGCGGCAACAGCTTCGCCGCGCTGATTCTGGAATGGCGCCAGCTTTCCAAGCTCAAATCGACCTATACCGACGCCCTCCCCGGCTTCGTCAATCCCCAGACGCATCGCGTGCATACGTCCTATGCTCTTGCCGCGACGACCACGGGGCGCCTCTCCTCGTCCGAGCCGAATTTGCAGAACATTCCCGTGCGCAACGAGATGGGCCGCAAGATACGCACGGCCTTCGTCGCCGATCCCGGCCGAGTGCTGATCTCGGCGGATTATTCGCAGATCGAGCTGCGTCTGCTGGCGCATGTCGCCGACATTCCGCAGCTCAAGAAAGCGTTCGCAGAGGGCGTCGACATTCACGCCATGACCGCGAGCGAAATGTTCGGCGTGCCGGTGAAGGACATGCCCTCCGAGGTGCGCCGCAGGGCCAAGGCGATCAACTTCGGCATCATCTACGGCATCTCGGCCTTCGGTCTCGCCAATCAGCTCGGCATCCCGCGCGAGGAGGCCGGCGCCTATATCAAGAAATATTTCGAGCGTTTCCCGGGCATACGCGACTATATGGACGCGACGCGCAAGACCGTGCGCGAACATGGCGTCGTGACGACGATCTTCGGGCGCAAATGCCACTTTCCGAAGATCGCGTCGTCAAACGCCTCCGAACGCGCTTTCTTCGAACGCGCGGCGATCAATGCGCCGATACAGGGCGCCGCCGCCGACATCATCCGCAGGGCGATGGTGCGCATGGACGCGGCGCTGCTACAGACGGGCCTCGCCGCGCAAATGCTGCTGCAGGTGCATGACGAACTTGTGTTCGAAGCGCCGGCCGATCAGGCCGATGCGACGATCGAAGTGGTGAGGCGCGTGATGGTCGACGCCCCGCATCCCGCCGTGCAGCTCTCCGTGCCGCTGCAGGTCGACGCAAGGGCGGCGAAGAACTGGGACGAGGCGCATTGAGGGGGGCGCCCGGATATTTGCATCCTTCCGAGAGCGTCATTCCCGCGCAAGCGGGAATCTAGAATCAAGGGCGGGCTTTATCTCGTTGCCTTGGATTCCCGCTTGCGCGGCAATGACAAGCGGCTGAAGAGCTACCCCCCTCACAGCCCCACATCGTCCGGCGGGAGCGACGGCTCTTCATCCGCTCCATTGATGCCATATTTGCTGCGCGACCAGACTCGCTCATGCAGATAATAGGCGGCGATCTTTATCAGCGCCTCGGTCGCGGTGATGGCGGCGGAGAGGCCCAGATTTTCGGTAAAGCCGAAGACGACGGCGAAGGTCAGAATGCTGCCCAGCACGCGCCATGACAAAGCCTTCACGAGACTGCGCCGCCGCGTCTGCAAGGATATGGGCGGCGTCGGCAGGCCCTCCATCGAGGCATAGCTCGCCTCCAGCAGCGCGGGCGCGCCGCGCTCGGAAGCTGTCGCGCTTTCCACCATACCGACGGCGACCGTCTCATTGGTGATGCGGTCGATGAGGATGAAGCCGCCAGTCTCGCGGTTCTCAAGATAGGGGTCGCAGACGACGACGGAGTCGAGCGTCAGCTCCGCTTCGCCGATGGCGTTGAAGGCCAGCGTTTCGCCTTCTTCACGCAGCGGCGCCGCAAGGCCGCTCTCGATCTCGATGCGGGCCGTCACCGCCTTCACGGTCGCGGGCGTCGTCTTGGCGCCGATCTTCAACAGATAGCTCTTGCCGAGCGTCAGCGGCTCGCGCACCAGCCACAGCAGCTTCGCTTTGAGCCGATCGCCGACCTTGGCCGGCGAGACCGGCGAGCACAGAAGATCGCCGCGCGAAATGTCGATTTCTTCGGTCAGCGTCAGCGTGACCGACTGCCCGGAGAACGCGCTGTCGAGATCGCCGTCATAAGTGACGATGCGGGCTATCTGAGTGTCGCGGCCAAGCGGCAATATGCGCACGATGTCGCCGGGCCGAATGTTGCCGCCGCAGATGAAGCCGGAGAAGCCGCGGAAATCATGGCTGGGGCGATTGACCCACTGCACCGGATAGCGGAAGGGCGCGATGATCGAGCCGTCCTCGATCGCGACGCCTTCCAGATAGGTCAGCAGCGGCGGCCCCTTGTGCCACGCCATTTTCGCGCCGGGCCTGACGAGATTGTCGCCGTCCTTGGCGACCAGCGGAACGACATAGATCGACAGGAAGCGCAAATGCCGCGCGAATTCGGCGAAGTCCCGCTCGATCTTGCGAAACACGTCCTCGCTATAGTCAACGAGGTCCATCTTGTTGACCGCGACGACGACATGCCGCACGCCGAGCATTGACACGATCACGCTGTGGCGCTGCGTCTGGCTGAGGATGCCCTTGCGCGCGTCGACGAGAAGCACGGCGAGATCGGCGGTCGAGGCGCCGGTCGCCATGTTGCGCGTGTATTGCTCATGGCCCGGCGTGTCGGCGACGATGAACTTGCGCTTGTCGGTGGCGAAATAGCGATAGGCGACGTCGATCGTGATGCCCTGCTCGCGCTCGGCGGCGAGTCCGTCGACCAGCAGCGCGAAGTCCAGTTCGTCGCCCTGCGTGCCGTGTTTCTTGGAATCCTTCTCCAGCGTCTCCAGCAGATCGTCCTGCGCGAGACCGGCGTCATAGAGCATGCGCCCGATCAGCGTCGACTTGCCGTCGTCCACCGAGCCGCAGGTGATGAAACGCAGCAGCGGCTTCTCGGCGACGGAGCGATGGGAGGTCGCCTCCGGCGGCGTATTTGCGGACACGCCGTGCATTTAAAAATATCCCTCTTGTTTCTTCTGCTCCATCGAGGTGGAGCCGTCATGGTCGATCAGGCGTCCTTGCCGCTCCGAAGAACGGCTGTTGCGCATCTCGTCGATGATCGCGTCGAGATTGTCCGCCGAGCTCTCGATCGCGCCAGTCAGCGGATAACAACCGAGCGTGCGGAAACGCACCATCTTCTGCTCCACGACTTCGCCGGGTTGAAGCTTCATGCGGTCGTCGTCGACCATGATCAGCGTTCCGTCACGCCGAACGACGGGGCGCTCCTTGGCGAAGTATAGCGGCACGACGGGAATATCCTCGCGCGCGATATAGTCCCACACGTCAGCCTCGGTCCAGTTGGACAGCGGGAACACGCGCAGGCTTTCGCCTGGCCCCTTGCGTGCGTTGTAGAGACGCCAGAACTCGGGCCGCTGGTTCTTGGGATCCCAGCGATGCTGCGCCGTGCGGAACGACAACACGCGCTCCTTGGCGCGCGATTTTTCCTCGTCGCGCCTCGCGCCGCCGAATGCCGCGTCAAAACGCCATTTGTCGAGCGCCTGTTTCAGCGCTTCGGTCTTCATGATCTCCGTGTGCAGCTTCGATCCATGCACGAAGGGACTGATGCCCATCTCAATCCCTTGTGGATTGGAATAGACCAGCAAGTCGATCCCGAGCTCCTTCGCGCGTCGGTCTCGGAACTCGATCATTTCGCGAAATTTCCAGGTCGTGTCGACATGGAGCAAGGGGAACGGCGGCTTCGAGGGATAAAAGGCCTTCATCGCAAGATGCAGCATTACCGCTGAATCCTTGCCGATGGAGTAGAGCATCACCGGCCGTTCGCATTCGGCGACGACCTCGCGCATGATGTGGATGCTCTCGGCCTCCAGCCGGTCGAGATGGCCCAGTTTGCGAATTGCGAGAGTGTTCATTGCGCCGCCTCGCTTTGCGCAGCCGGACCACGACGCAGCACGCCGTTCTCGTCAACATGCAAGCCGCATTCCTTCTTCGCATCTTCTTCCCACCACCAGCGGCCGGCGCGTTCGCTCTCGCCCGGCGACACCGCGCGCGTGCAGGGCGCGCAGCCGATGGAGAGAAATCCCTGCGCGTGCAGTTCATTCACTGGCACGCTGAATTTTTCGGTCTCGGCCACGATAACTTCTCTGCTGTAGTCCAGCAGGGGGTTGACCTTCAGCAGCTTATGCGCGGCGTCGAACTCGGCGTATGCGATGTCGGCGCGCGCGGCGGATTGATCCGCGCGAAGCCCGGTGATCCAGGCGGAGGCGCCCGCCAGCAGCCGGCTCAACGGCTCCACCTTGCGCAGATGGCAGCAGGCCTTGCGGTTCTCGACCGACTTGTAGAATCCATTCACGCCCTGTTCGGCCACCCATTGCTGCAAGGGCTCTGCCTGAGGATAGACGGCCGTGATGCGGCGGGCGTAGCGCGCTTCGGTGCGCTCCCAGAGATCATAGGTTTGCGGAAACAGGCGGCCAGTGTCCAGCGTCGCGACTTCGATGTCGAGCCCCTGCGTGAAGATCGAATGCGTGATCCACTGATCCTCGATGCCGAAACTCGTCGTGAAGACGATGCGTCCGGGAACGAATTCTCGGACAAGCTGCAAGCGATGATCGAGATCGAGGGGAGCCAGACGCGGCTCCAGAACGTCCATCAGCGATGGCTTCATGATGCAGCCTTTCGGCGCCGGTCGAGAATCGAACCACGCGTTCCGTAACCTTGTTGATAGGTCTCGCTATAGGTCGCGAGCGCTCTGGTCCATTGCGCCTCGTCCTGGCGAACGGCCAGGTCATGGGGAATTTCGATCGTGTCGAATCCGCACTGGCGCGCATGGACGATCTGATCGGCGACGACGCGTCCGCTGGCCCGCAATTCTCCGGCATACCCCGCCCTGCGCAGCAGACGCGCCAGCGAAAAGCCGCGGCCGTCGGTGAAGGCCGGAAACGCGATGGCGATCAAGGCGAGGCGCGAGAAATAGGGCGCCAGCGCCGCTGGCTCTACGTTGTTGGCGACCAACACGCCGAGTTGCACGCCGGGGACTGATGCCGCCAGCGCCTCGTCGAGCCGTATTTGCGAGACGATGATCTTTCCGGCTCTGGGCAGATCCTCTTCATCGGATAGGCGCCGCCAATCGTCCTCGACGAATTTCCCGTCAGATATCAGCGCCATCTTCGCCCTCCCGCCGCACTGCGTCCTTGAAGCGGGCGTGGCCCAGTCGCCGCCATGTGTCGATGAAGCTCTCTCCCGCGAGCCGCTCCGAGAGATAGAAATCGACAATATGTTCGATCACATCCGGCACCTGATCGGCGGTGACGCCTGGGCCAACCAGTTCGCCGATGGAGGCGGAAAGCGTCGGATCGCCGCCCAGCGTGATCTGGTAGGATTCCTGGCCCTTTTTTTCGAGGCCCAGAATGCCGATGGCCCCGACATGGTGATGGCCGCAGGCGTTGATGCATCCAGAGATCTTGATCCCCAGCTTGCCGATGAGGCGCTGGCGCTCCGGATCCTTGAAGCGCCGCGCAATTGCCTGCGCGATGGGAATGGAGCGCGCCGTCGCCAGCGCGCAATAATCGAGTCCGGGACAGGAGATGATGTCCGTCAGCAGCCCGGCGTTGGCGGTGGCCAGCCCGGCCGCGTCCAGCATCCTCCATAGCGCGAAGAGATCGTCCTTCTTCACATGCGGAAGGATGATGTTCTGCTCATGACTGACGCGCAATTCGCCAAAGCCAAATTTCTCGCTGGCTTCCGCAAGCACACGCATCTGCTCGGAAGTCGCGTCGCCGGGAATCCCGCCGATCGGCTTCAAGGAAACAGTGACGATCGCATAGCCGTCGATCTTGTGCGGGGAGACATTCACCTCCTCAAAGAAGGCGAAGGCAGGATTCTCTTTCTTGGCGGCTTCCAGCCGGGACGACCGGGCTGGCAGGGCTTCGTAGGGCGGCGGGGCGAAATAGCTGGCGATGCGCGCGAACTCGCTGTCGTCATGCGCGAAAGGCGCGCGATCCATGGAGGCGAACTCGCTCTCTATCTCCGCCCTGATCTGGTCGAGGCCGGTCTCATGCACCAATATCTTGATGCGCGCCTTGTATTTGTTATCGCGCCGGCCGTAGCGGTTGTAGACGCGCAGGATCGCTTCGAGATAGGCGAGCAAATCCTCGCGCGGCAGAAATTCGCGCACCAGCTTGCCCACGAATGGCGAGCGGCCCAGCCCGCCGCCGACAATGACCTCGTAGCCTGCTTCGCCATTCTCGCCCGCGATCACGCGCAGGCCGATGTCATGCACCTTGATGGCCGCGCGATCATCCGCGGCGCCGCTCACCGCGATCTTGAACTTGCGCGGCAGGAAGCTGAATTCCGGATGCAGGCTGGACCATTGCCGCAGAAATTCGGCCGTGGGGCGCGGGTCTTCATATTCGTCGGCGGCGACGCCAGCGAAATGGTCGGCGGTCACATTGCGGATGCAATTGCCGGAGGTCTGGATCGCGTGCATCTCGACGTCCGCGAGAGCCTCCAGAATGTCAGGCACATCGACCAGCTTGGGCCAGTTGTATTGCAGGTTCTGCCGCGTCGTGAAATGACCGTAGCCGTTGTCCCATTTGTCGGCGATGTCGGCGAGGCGGCGCATCTGCCGCGCCGTGAGCGTGCCATAGGGGATGGCGACGCGCAGCATATAGGCGTGCAATTGAAGATAGAGCCCGTTCATCAGGCGGAAGGGCCGAAACTCGTCCTCGGTCGAAGCGCCCGCGAGGCGGCGGCGAACCTGCTCACGAAACTCGGCGACGCGCTCCCGCACGAAGGCGGTGTCATAATTATCATAGAGATAAGTCGTGGCGGGCGTGTTGGGGCGCGCGGCCTGCAACGGATCATGCGCGGTCATGCTGCGTCTCCCGCCCGCTCAGTACCGGACTGCTTGCCAAGATCTGGCCTCACGCTTGGCCCCTTGATCCGCATCTTCTCGCGATAATGCAGCGGCTCTGGCGCCCCGTCCGCATCCACCGCGACATCGGCGAGATAAACGTCGACAACGCGATTGGTGGCGACCTCGGCCTTGCCTCTGGCTTCCAGCGCGGCGGCCGCGGCGCTGTCTCGGGCGACGACCGCGGCGCGGTGGTCGCGCGTCCAGCCGTCGGCGCCAAGGAACAGCACTTCGCCGTCACGAAGATCGTTGGCGAAAAGGATTTGCGGATTTTTCAGGACTGCCATCAGAGCGCCTTGGCGATTGTCAACCGGAGGCCGTCAAACTCGTCCGACCAGATGATCTGGCAAGAAAGACGGGAGTTCTCGAAGATCAGCGGCAAATCGTCGAGCTTGTCGAGTTCGTCTTCTTGCGGCGCGGGAAGCCTGGCGACCCATTCGGGGTCGATCAAAACGTGACATTCGGCGCAGGCCAAAGCGCCCCCGCAAGTGTTGTCCATGCCCATTCCGTAATCGCGAAGAATTTCCATCAATCGCCAGCCTTCGACGGGCTCGATCTCGTGGATCACGCCTTCCCGATCCTCGACACGGATCAAATTCGTTGGTCTGTCCAAGCTTGCTTCAGCATTCCGCATCAGCCCGCTCCCCTCCCGCTTCAATCAACATTCAGGCCAACGGCCGCCAATCACGGCGCAACATCAGACGTCTCCCGAACGTGCTGATTTCCTTTCCATCGGCGCCGGAAAATTCGCCGCACGCCGAAGCCTGGGTGTCGCAGCCTCGCATTCCGGCGTGACGGGCGCGAACGGAAATGATCCAGTTCGTTGACCGTTACATACTGATAGCAGCAGGAAAGTCAATTCACTTTGTTTTGACGCGGATTAGGATTATACTACAAATTAATTACGTTGTTTTCCTTGGCGATTGCGAACAAGGCGAGAAGCTTTCGGCGTTCACCATCTTTGGTAAGTTTGCGTCAATCATTGGTGCGCTCCACATCATCCAATGCTATAGGGTCTTCTCATGGCGAAGAAAGCGATAGACAAGAGAAAACAAGTAACTTCAAAAAACGCCGAGGAGGCGCGCAAGCCGCTGGCCGAAATTGCGCCGGCGCAGGGAGTGAGACCGGAAATGAAACCATCAGTAATCCTAGTCGGCGCAGACAAGGGCGGCGTCGGTAAAACCACGATTGCCCGCGCTGTCCTGGATTACCTCGCCTCCAACAACGTTGTTACGCGCGCCTTCGATACGGAATTTCCGCGCGGCACGCTGCACCGCTTCCATCCCGACCTGACAAGCGTCGTCGATCTGACCGCCACGTCGGACCAGATGCGGATTCTCGATACGTTGAACACCGAAGACGTCAAGGTGACAGTCATCGACGTGCGCGCCGGCGGCCTCACTCTCGCGCTTCACGCGCTGGAAGACACCGGTTTCCTTGACGCCGTGCATGAGGGCGAATTCAACTTTCTGATATTCCACGTGCTCGGTTCCTCGATCGCCTCTCTCGACGAGATCGAGGAGATCGCGCCTTATGTCGAGGACGGACATTATTTCCTCGTGAAGAACCACGTCAATGACACGACCTTCTTCGAGTGGGATCCGATAACCCACGGAAAATATTTTGAGAAAGTCGTAACCACCGGCGAACTGACCATCCCCAAGCTCAATGAAATGTCCTATGAGCAGGTGGAAATCGCAGGGGTGCCCTACTCCACCTTTGTCGCGGACAAGACAGCGGAAGGCCACCCGGCCCGTCAATCCTTTGTTCTGCGCGGCTATGTTCGCACATGGCTGAACAAGATCGCCGACGAATTTGATCGGGTGGATCTGCTTGGCCTCGTCGCGCCGCGCAACAACGCCAAGTCCGGAAAAGCTGGCAAGTAAATATCAGATTTCAGACACAACCATTTCAGAGGGCGTCGACGGCGAGAGAGATGAAGCGGCGAGCCAACGTCTTTTTCGTCTGCTCGCCCTCCGCAAGGGTTGGCGTTTCCACGACCGCTCGCCTTCTGACCGACTATCACATCTTCACCAATGCTCCTGTCATCGGGTTTGAAACCGATCCGCACGAACCCCGGTTCGCGGCCTTTTTCCCCGACTATGTGCAGGTGATCGACGTCTCTGACATCAAGGGCCAGATCACGCTCTTCGACAGTCTGCTCGCCCCGGACGACACTACAAAGATCGTAGACGTCTGGCATCGCTCCTTTCCGCGCTTTTTTGAAACCGTGCGGGACATCGGTTTCATCGAGGAGGCGGAACGCCTGGGAATTGAGCCGATCATCCTGTACCACGCCGACGCGAGCAAGATCGCCCTTGAAGGCGCGCTGGCTCTGCATGAGCAGTGGCCCGGCGTGACGATGATGCTGGTCCACAACGAAGGCGCGAGCCCGCTGGAGCCGCAGGGGCTCGAATTGCTGAGAAATTACCCCGCGCAGGGCAATTTTGTTGTCGCGCCCTTGCCTGCACCGGTGGCGAAGGTTCTTGACGATCCAAACCTGTCACTGGCGACGTTCTTGCGCGACCCGCCAATGGACATGTCCATTGTCGTGCGCGCGGCCTTGAAAGCATGGATTGGCCCGGTCTTCACGCAATTTCAGAGCTTCGAACTCCGCCAGAGGCTCGAGTCCAGCGCCTATTTGCAATAACCCCTCAGCCTCGCCAATAGCGAAGCCGAGCGACAGGAAGCATCATGGAATATCGCCAACTGGGACGCACCGACCTGTCCGTTTCCGCGCTTTGCCTCGGGACCATGACCTTTGGCCAGCAGAACACGGAGGCCGAGGGCCACGCACAGCTCGACTATGCTCTTGAGCGCGGGATCAATTTTATCGACACCGCCGAAATCTACTCGATTCCTCCTCGCCCGGAGACGCAAGGATCGACCGAACGGATTGTCGGCTCCTGGCTCAAAGCCCGCAAAAATCGGGACAAGGTGATCGTGGCCACCAAGGTGGCCGGGCGCGGGGAAATGAACTGGCTGCGCGAGAACAACGTGCCGACGCGGCTGGACAGGAAAAACATCGCTTTCGCAATCGATGCTTCGCTGAAGCGTTTGCAAACGGATTGTGTCGACCTGTACCAACTGCATTGGCCGGATCGCTCAGTGCCATTGTTTGGCGCGGGCGGCACGGTGTGGCGTCGGCCATCTCCGCGCCCGGAGGTCGGCATCGAGGAAACGCTATCGGCGCTGGACGAACTGGTGAAGGCCGGCAAGGTCCGCCATGTGGGATTGTCGAACGAGACGCCTTGGGGCGTCGCGCAATTTCTGCGCGCGTCGGAACTGGGCTTCGGCCCGCGCGTCGTCTCCATCCAGAACGCCTATCACTTCCTCAACCGAACTTTCGAGATGGGCCTCGCCGAATTCGCCTGGCGCGAGAAAGTGGGGCTGCTCGCCTATTCGCCGCTCGCGCAGGGCTATCTGACCGGCAAATATCAGAAGGGCGCGCGACCGCCGGGCGCCCGAACGACGCTGTTCGAGCGCGGCCAGAGATATGAGACCCCGGGCTCGGAGGCAGCGATCGACGCATATCTTTCGCTTGCGCGCGAACTTGGCCTCGACCCCGCGCAATTCGCCATCGCTTTCGTAACCTCCCGGAAATTCGTCACATCCAACATCATCGGCGCGACCACAATGGCGCAGCTGAAGACCGACATCGATTCCGTCAATGTGAAGATCACCCCGGAGATCGAGGCGCGCATCGACGCCATCCATGAAGTCCACAGCAATCCGGCGCCGTGAAGAGGCGCGGAAGCCATTGGGTTCTGTCAATGGATCTTATTTCCTGGTCGCCTGAATTCGCTTAGGCATGACCGGCGGTCGCGGACAGGCTGGCGAGATCGATGCCGATTGAGCGCAGCGCGCGCAGATATTTGCTGTCGAGATCGTGGTCGAACAATATCGCCGGGTCGGCGGGGCAATGTAGCCAGCCATTGTGCTGGATTTCGTTTTCGAGCTGCCCTGCGTCCCAGCAGGCGTAGCCGAGCGCCAGCACCGCGCGGTCCGGCCCCTGCCCCGCGGCTATCGCGCGCAGAATGTCGACGGTCGCCGTCAGGGAAACGCCATCGTCGATCGGCAGGGTCGAGTTGTCGATGAAAAAATCCGCCGAATGCAACACGAAGCCTCGATCCGTCTGGACCGGGCCGCCGGACAGAACCTGAACGTCCTTGGCGGCCGCGGGAAGGCTGATCCGCTCCTTGGGATCAATCACCTTCAACTGCTCAAGCAGATCAGGGAAATCGCGCACCCGCGCGGCCCGATTGAGCATGATTCCCATGGCGCCGTCAGCGGAATGAGCGCAGACATAGACCACCGACCGGGCGAAACGCTCGTCTTCCATGCCGGGCATGGCGACAAGCATCTGGCCTTCAAGAAAGGGGCTTTTTCGCGCGGCGTTCTTGCCCTTGCGCTTGGCCGAGGAATCTTGCGTCTTTGCGGTCTCGCTCATAGGTTCATGCTACGCCTGCCCACCGCTGGCGACAAGAGTTCCCGTCGTGTGGTCACTTACCTAACTAAAATTTAATCATGGCCTTTCAATGGTTTCCCGAATGAACACCAGATGTGTCCGTGGCTTGGCCTTTGTCGCATTTCTCCTTTCTGCGCAGGGAGTTGGCATAGCCAACGAGGATGCCGCATTCGCCTCGGCGCCAGCAAAAGCTCAAACCTCCAGCGCGAGGCTGCTGGCGGGGGAGCCGCCCAAGGACATTGGCTACACCGCCGGGCTGCAAATCGAGCTCGCCCCGAAAACCATCACCTATTGGCGCCAACCCGGCGACGCTGGCGTGGCCCCCGTCTTCGATTTCTCGCGCTCCGAAAATGTCGCCGCCGTCGAGGTGCTCTACCCGGCGCCAAAGCATATCGAGGAAGCTGGCAGTCTGGTCGCCGGCTATGACGCCAAGGTCACGTTCCCGCTACGCGTCACGCCCCGCGACCCGAAGGAGCCCGTATCGCTGAATCTTTCGCTGGATTACGCGGCTTGCGGCAGAATATGCCTGCCGGCGCGCGCGAAGCTCTCGCTACTGCTTCCCCGCGCCGGGGCGTCTCCCTATGCGCCGGAGATAGCCGAGGCGCTGGCGCAAACACCCAGGAAAATAGCTCCCGCACAAGCAAAAGACCTGTTCAGTCTGTCGCGGCGGCAAGACAAGCCGTTTTCCTGGCGCCTGACCTATCATGGCCAGGGCAAGGCGCTCGACCTCTTCGCCGAGGCGCCCGCCCCGCTGTTTCTGGACAGCGCCCGCGCGGCGGATGGCGACGGCTTTGATCTGACGCTGGACACAAATGGCGCCGCCAGGCCATCCGGGCCTGTTACGGCGACGCTCACCATCGTCACGGACAAGGGCGCCATCGAGGCGCCGCTGCTGCTCGAATGAATTAGGCCAGCATCGCCGCCGGATGCTCGATGAAGCGTTTGAAGGCAGCGAGCAGATTGGCGCCGAGAGCGCCGTCGACCGCGCGGTGATCGCAGGACAGCGTGACCGTCATCATCGTCGCGACGGCGGGCGCGCCGTTTTTCGCGAGGATGCGCTGTTCGCCCGCGCCGACCGCGAGGATCGTCGATTGGGGCGGATTGATCACCGCGGTGAAATTCCTCACGCCGAACATGCCGAGATTAGAGACGGCGCTGACGCCGCCTTCATACTCCACGGGCTTTAGTTTTCGATCCTTCGCCCGAGCGGAAAGCTCCTTGATCTCACCCGAAATCTCGCGAACGCTCTTGGCCTGCGCATTGCGGATGATCGGCGTCACCAGACCGCCGGGGATAGACACGGCCACGCCGATGTCGCTGGCCTTGTGGCGCAGCATGGCTTCGGGCGTATAGGTCACATTGGCGTCCGGAACCTCTTGCAGCGCCAGCGCCAGCGCCTTCACGATGAAGTCATTTACCGAGATTTTCCACGCAGGCTTGCCCTCGGCCGCGCCAGGCGCGGCGGAGTTGAAATCCTCGCGCAGCCGCAAGAGCGCGTCGATGTCGCAGTCGCAGGTGAGATAGAAATGCGGAATGCTTTGCGCCGCTTCCGTCAGGCGCCGCGCAATGGCCTTGCGCATCGAGTCGTGCGGGATTTCCTCATAGGTGTCGAGCGCGTAGAATTTTCGCGTCTCCGCGATCGAGGGCGTCGAAGCGAAGGCCTGCGGCGCGGCGGCGCGAGCGCGCCCGGACGAAACCGCCGCCTGCACGTCGCGCTCGACCACGCGGCCATGAGGACCGGAACCTGCAATCGCGCCGAGGTCCAGCCCCGCTTCCTTCGCGAGCCTACGCGCGAGCGGCGAGGCGAAGACGCGGCCAGATGAATCTTGCGTTGCCAGCATGGCGGTCGTCATTGTCGCCTTCCCCGTATCATTCACGTCACCCGCCCGCCGTCGTGCCGCCGGAGAGCCCGAACAGCGCCTTGATGAGATCGCCCGCCAGTTCGCTGTCGCGCGAGAAGGCGTAGACCGCCGTCAAAAGCGCAGCGGTCAGCGTGGCGGCGAGCAAGAGGACATTTCGGCGCTCGGGCGTCATGTAGCGACCTCCTCTACCGATACATCACAGCCTTTGCCGCCGCGATCACCTCGGCGACGGACGGCAGCGCCAGCTTCTCAAGATTGGCGGCGTAGGGCATTGGCACGTCCTTGCCGGTCACGCGCAACACGGGCGCGTCGAGCCAGTCGAACGCCTCCTCCTGCACGCGCGCGGCGATGTCGGCGGTAACGCCGCATTGCGGCCAGCCCTCCTCGATCGCGACGCAGCGGTGCGTCTTCTTGACTGACTCGATGATCGCCGGAACGTCCATCGGCCGCAGCGTGCGCAGGTCGATCACTTCGGCGTCGACGCCTTCCTTTGCGAGTTCCTCCGCCGCAGCCAGCGCATAGGTCATGCCGATGGAGAAAGACACCAGCGTCACGTCGCGGCCTACCCGCGCGATGCGCGCCTTGCCTATCGGCACCAGAAAATCGTCGATCGCCGGCACGTCGCCGGTCTTGCCGTAGAGAATTTCGTTTTCCAGAAACACCACTGGATTGTTGTCGCGAATGGCGCTCTTCAGCAGGCCCTTGGCGTCGGCGGCGTTGGAGGGCGCCACGACCTTCAGCCCGGGCACCTGCGAATACCAGGCCGCGTAATCCTGGCTGTGCTGCGCGCCCACCCGCGCGGCCGCGCCATTGGTTCCGCGAAACACGATCGGGCAATGGATCTGCCCGCCGGACATGTATAGCGTCTTGGCGGCGGAGTTGACGATATGGTCGATCGCCTGCATCGAGAAATTGAAGGTCATGAATTCTACGATAGGCCGCAGGCCGGCGAAGGCCGCGCCGACGCCCAGTCCCGTGAACCCATATTCGGTGATCGGCGCGTCGACCACGCGGCGCGCGCCAAACTCCTGCAACAGCCCCTGCGTGACCTTATAGGCGCCCTGATATTCGGCGACCTCCTCGCCAAGAATGAACACATCGGGATCGCGGCGCATTTCCTCGGCCATGGCGTCGCGCAGCGCTTCGCGCATGGTCATGGCCATCATGGTGGTTCCGGCGGGAATTTCGGGCTCCGCCTCCACCTGCTGAGTCACCGAAACGGGAACGGTCGGCTCGGCGGAGGGAGCCGGAGTCGGCGACGGCGCGGCGACGGCCGCCGGGGGGGGGATGGCTGAAGCGTCCTCGCCCTCGGCCGCAATCACCGCGATAGGCGAATTGACCGGCACATTTTCCGTTCCCGCCGGGACGAGAATGCGCGCCAGCACGCCCTCGTCGATAACCTCGACCTCCATTGTGGCCTTGTCGGTCTCGATCTCGGCGACGACATCGCCGGATTTTACGCTGTCGCCCTCGGCCTTGAGCCATTTGGTGATCTTGCCGTGCTCCATCGTCGGCGACAGCGCGGGCATCAGAACATTGACGGTCATCGTCTCAACCCCGTAGCGTGCATAAATTCACCGACGGCCCGATTTCGTTCATGCGCCACTTAAGCCACCACATCCGTCCACAATTCGCTCGCGTCAGGCTCCTTATCCTGGGTGGCGAAATCGGCCGCTTCCGCCACGATCTTGCGCGTTTGCGCGTCGATTTTTTTCAGCTCTTCCTCGCTGGCGCCGCTCGCGAGCAGCCGCAGTCGCACCTGCTCGATCGGATCGTGCTCCTCGCGCATGCGCGCCACTTCTTCCTTTGGACGGTATTTGGCCGGGTCAGACATGGAATGGCCGCGATAGCGATAGGTCTGCGCCTCGATGAGATAGGGTCCGTTTCCCTTGCGGCACCAGTCGATGGCGAATTCAGCGGCGGCGCGCACGGCGCGCACGTCCATGCCGTCGACCTGCGCGCCGGGTATGTTGAAGGCCGCGCCGCGCTTGGCGAAATCCCCCTGCGCCGACGAGCGCTCGACCGACGTGCCCATCGCGTAGTGATTGTTCTCGACGATGAACACGACCGGGAGCCGCCATAGCTCGGCCATGTTGAAACTCTCGTAGACCTGCCCCTGATTTGCGGCCCCGTCGCCAAAGAACGTCAGGGAGACGCGGTCCTCATGACGGTAATTATTGGCGAAGGCCAGTCCCGCGCCTATGGGGGCCGGCGCGCCCACGATGCCATGACCGCCGAAGAAATTCTTCTCCCGCGAAAACATGTGCATCGAGCCGCCCTTGCCCTTGGAAAAGCCGCCACGCCGACCTGTCAGCTCCGCCATGACGCCCTTGGGGTCCATGCCGCAGGCGAGCATATGGCCGTGATCGCGATAGCTAGTGACGAATTGATCGTCGGGGCGCGACGCCATTCTCACGCCGACGACAACCGCTTCCTGCCCGATGTAAAGATGGCAAAAACCGGCGATCAGGCCCATGCCGTACATCTGGCCGGCCTTCTCTTCAAAGCGGCGAATGAGCAACATGTCGCGATAGGCCGTGCGTTCTTCCTCCAGAGTGAAGGCGAGCGGCGGCGACGCGTTCTGGGCAGGTGTTTCGACATTTTCCGTCATATCCGCACTCCCAAAGCGTCGATGCGAAGAATAACCTAAAACGCAGCTGAAAACGAGCGTCCTGACAATTGCCGCGCACGGAAGATTCGGACCCGTTGCCGGCGTGTCTCCTAACGCTGATCGACCTGCGCCTGCAGTTCCTCGGCGAAGCGGGCTATACGCCGCGCGTTGGAGCCGAAATCATGCCGGCCATGGCGCGAGGCGGCGCGGATGTCGATGCGCGTCTGGCCCGCCAGCGGCCGCAGCCGGACGGTCACATCTTCGTCCAATCCCATCAAGGTCGTGCGATCCATGAAATCCATATGGGCGTCGCCGGAGCGCGCGCTAGCGGGTCGCTGATCGACCAGGCGCCAGCCGCGTGCGGTGGCCGCTTTCAGCGCGACCGCCGAAGCTTCGTCCAGATCGAGATCCAGAAGGATGGGCGCCACGTCGGGATAAGCCGCGCGCTGCTGCGCGCGCTCCGCGTTGGGCGGGCTGGAAGGCGTAAATCCGCCTCTCGCCTTGAGAGCCACGAGCGAGCGGGAGAAATCCGGTGGATCCTGGATGTCGGTGGAAATATCCGCGAGCACTGGCAGCCGGACCGCCTCGAATGAGAGATACGCGGGATAGGCGAGCGTCGCGGTCGCCAGGAACATGCCGGCGACCGCCGCGCCCACGCCACGACCGCCCCAGCGCCAAATGCCGACGCAAGCGGCGCAGAACATCAAAACGGCTGTCAACGCCAGCGCCACCGACGCGCCGAGCGCGATTAAGGCCGGCTGCGCCTCCAGCTTGTGAGCGCGCGCGAGCCCGACGGCTAGCGCCGCGACAAGCGCCGCGAACAGCCCGAGGCGTCTACTCCAGATCGCGGCCCGAGATACGGGTTCAGGAGGAAGGTGGCGACGCATCAGGCGAATTTTTCCGGTTGAGGAACCGCCGCGTCAAGGAGACTCGAAAACGCGACTTCCCAGCATTATCGCGGCGGATGGCGCCCCGTAAAGCGCCACATCGCGATCCCGTACGGAGCGCGAGACGCCCAGCCTTAACGCGGATTTAACTCGATAAGGACAAATTGACGCCAAGAATGCATCGCAGTTTTACCAAACCATCAAGCGAGTAGCGTCATGTCGCAACAGTTCGTCGCCGAGTTTCAGCAGCTGCCCGACCAGAGCCCCGAGCACGATATGATGGCGCGGCTTTATCGCGAAATCGGCCTCTCGGCCGTGGCCGCTGCGCTCGAAGTCATGGACATGCCGTCGCCTGCGACGACGGTCGCCCCGGTCGATCAGCGTCAAATCCCGGCGTTCCTGCAAGAAGACAGCCTGGCGGCCTGAAGCTTGCCTTGCGCCACGACGCCCGCGGCGCATATGGTACGTAGATGATCACCAGACGAGCCCTGATGACCCGAGGCGGCGCCCTGCTGCTAGCTGGCGCGGGGCTGGCCGGTTATAGCGTCGCGATAGAACCCAATTTCATTATCGACGTCACAAAATACGCCGTTAGGCCCGTCGGCTGGCCTCCTGGCCTGCGCTTGCGCATCGCCGTGATCTCCGATCTTCACGCCTGCGAACCCTGGATGCCTGTCTCGCGCATTCGTCAGATCGCGGCGGTCGCGAACGCGCTCGCGCCCGATCTGGTCGCGTTGCTGGGGGATTTTTCCGGAGGCACGATATTGGCGTCGGCTGTCATGCCGGAGCAATGGGGCGAGGCGCTCTCCAGCCTGCGCGCGCCGCTTGGCGTGCACGCCATTCTTGGCAATCACGACTGGTGGCACGGCGCCCTGCCCCAGACCCCAGGCGACGGAGCCGAGGGCGTTCGGCGAGCATTGCGCGCAATGGGCGCCAATCTGATGGAAAACGACGCTGTGCGCCTTGAAAAGAACGGCGAGCCATTCTGGCTGCTAGGCCTCGGCGATCAGATGTCCATTCAGGAGGGGCCCGGCCGCTGGCGCGGACATGACGACCTACCGGGAACATTGAACAAGATCTCCGATCACGCTCCGGCGATCCTGCTTGCGCATGAGCCATTTGTCTTTTCGCACGTCCCGAAACGCATCGCGCTCACCTTGTCCGGGCATACGCATGGCGGCCAGATCAACCTGCCCTTCGCCGGTCCGATCTTCGCGGAACTTCGCTTCAAGTCGAAACATATTTACGGACATATCGAGGAAGACGACCGCCATCTGATCATCTCGGGCGGATTGGGAGAATCTATCATTCCCGCGCGCTTCATGCGGCCGCCCGAAATCGTGCTGGCGACCGTCGAGGCTCCAACGCTCACGGGCGAGGCCTCCGACGAGATATTGCGGTATAATTGATCGTCCGAAATCAGGCGCCCCCACGCCAGCGAGCCGCTCAGCCGTGACCCAAAATCCTATGAAAGACTACCGCCCGCGCGCACAAACCGGGGTTTTTGCGGGTTTGCTCATTATCGCCGCCCTGGCGCTCCTCGCCTGCGCTCCGGCGCGCGCGGCCGAAAGCTACGCCTGGACCCAGTTCACGTCTTCGGGACTGGAAGCGCGCGCGGCGACGAGCGACGCCTCCTGTCCCAAAGCGACGCTCGACGGGCGCGAAACGCCAATGCGGGTCAGAGCAACACCCAACGAAGCCTTTCCGGTTCTCGTCTGCACGCTTGCGATTCCCAAGGGCGCTGGCGCGGCAAGCGTCAACGGCCGGCCATTGGCTTTGGCGCCGCCGCGCGCAAACAGGATTGCGCTGATCGGCGACACCGGATGCCGGCTCAAGGCCATGATCTTGCAGGGCTGCAATTCCATCAAAAGCTGGCCGTTTCGTCTTGACGCCGATGTGGCGGCGGAGATGGAGCCGGACCTCGTCGTTCATGTGGGCGACCTCGTCTATCGCGAGCGACCCTGCCCGGAGTCGAGCAAGGGCTGCGCTGGCTCGCCTTACGGCGACAACTGGGAAAGCTGGAAGGCGGACGTCTTCGAGCCCGCGCAGGCGCTGCTCGGCGCCGCGCCCTGGGTTTTCGTGCGCGGCAATCACGAAATCTGCGACCGCGCCGGTGGAGGCTGGGGACGCCTCGTCAGCCCGCTCGATTTCACGGAAGGCGCCTGCACGCCGCAGGAACCGCCCTATGCGATCGATCTTGGCGGATTGACGCTCTCCGTCCTGGACGTGACGCGCGCGGAGGACCGCGCCGTCGACGACGCCGTGGCTGCCGCATTGAGGCGGCAGTTCGCGGACCTCGCGAAGGTCGAAGGCCCGCTCTGGATAGCCATGCACAAGCCGATTTACGCCTCCGTCCGGATCAAGGACGGCGTGAACGAGGGCGATAACAAGACGCTGGTCGCCGCCACGCGCGGCGCGATCGGGCCGAATACGCAGCTTCTCCTGTCCGGCCACATTCATACGTTCCAGGCGATGAGCTACGACGGCGATCATCCCGCGCAGATCGTCGCGGGGCATGGCGGCGTCGTTCTCGACGCCTTCGCGCCTCAAAAGCTGGACGGACTCGCGATGGGCGACGCGAAGGTGGACCACGGCGTCGGCCTGACCAATGTGTTCGGCTTCGCGATGCTGGACCGCCGCGAGGCGGAATGGCAGCTCACCGATTTCGACACGCATGGCCAGCCGCTGGCGCGCTGCCATCTGCGCGGGCGCAAATTCGCGTGCGATCCTTGAAAAAAAAGGCCGCCTTCGTGATGAAGGCGGCCTTGTTTCAATTCCTTTTGTCGTCGATCACTCGATGATCGACGCGACCACGCCGGCTCCGACCGTGCGGCCGCCTTCGCGGATGGCGAAGCGCAGCTTCTCCTCCATGGCGATCGGCACGATCAGCGCCACTTCCATCGCCACATTGTCGCCCGGCATCACCATCTCCACGCCCTCG
>Ga0182012_10001963_pt1 | contig 22431 bp, 15 predicted proteins | sample 612S2SmetaG_FD_120486 | JGI IMG/M metagenome (GOLD analysis project Ga0182012, IMG submission 120486) | Permafrost microbial communities from Stordalen Mire, Sweden - 612S2S metaG | ecosystem: Environmental > Terrestrial > Soil > Wetlands > Permafrost | place: Sweden: Stordalen | collected... | reverse complement strand
TTTCAGGCGGAGATTGCCAACGATCCGTCGAATGTGGAAGCGACGCTCTATCTGGCCGATGCGGAAATGCAGACGAGCCAGATAGAGGCGGCAACGTCACTCCTGGAAAGGGTCGTGAAAATGAGCCCCGCTCTTTCGCTGGCTCACATGGACCTGGGAATTGTTTATAGCGACGCCGGGCGCAATGAGGACGCGCTGGAAGAACTGCTAGTGGCCGCTAAACTGGATCCGGACGATACGAATGTCCATTGGCGGCTGGCGCGGCTCTATCAGGCTATGGGGAGAAAACCTGAAGCGAAGGCCGAGTTCGATAAGTCCAGTAGCCTGCACCGGTCCACGATCGACGCTCTCGTCAACAAGATGAATCCTCAGACCAAGCCCGCGCCGCCGCCGCCACCCGACAAGTAGCCGGAAGCCTTCGTTACACAGTTTCTGTCCACAAATGGACACCTACATTCGAAATCGAACGTTGAGTTCTCGCTGAGTTCCCGCAACCCAAGGTAAATGAGCGATCTCTGTGGCACTATAATTGCTCGCGAGCCAGGGTGATCTTCCCAAGAAGTCTTCGTGCAATCCGTAACTCGACGAGAGCGTTTGTTCGGGCGCCGGCGCTGTCGCTGGCTCTGCTGTTCACGATCGCGCTCGGGGTCGGCAGCAATGCTACCGTTTACGGGTTTGTCCAGGGGCTTACTCACCCCGACTCCGCGCTCAGAGGCACCGAGGGGCTGGTTTCGATCTTGGGGCAAGACCGGTCGCGCGAGCCAGGACCGCTCTCCCGTGGCGAATATCGGTTGCTCAAGAATGCCTCGAATACATTTGACCCCGATACATTCGATTGGATAGACGCGGCCCGAATTCGACCAGGCGATATCACTATTGGCGACAACAAAAGAATTGCGATGGTCGCCGATGTTACTCCGAATCTAGCAAGGGCGCTCGACCTTCCGTTGCGAGGCGGGGTCGTTATCAGCCACCACATGTGGCAAAGCGACCTGGGAAGTGCCAATATTATTGGCGATCGGATCCGTGTCAATAACCTGGATCTTCCGATCACTGGAGTTGCACCGAGTACGCTTGCAGGTCTATACAGCGACCAGACTGTCGATCTCTGGATGCCTGCGCACGATGAGAACCTGCAAAGTGTGGATTCAACAAATATGGATTCAGGCGTACAAGATTTGTGGGTGCTTGCGCGGATTCGGCGCGCCACTTCAATCAGTCAAGCGCAGGCAGCTGTCCGCCTGAAACTCGGTAATTCCGATGGAATAAGCCTGGTCCCTTTTACGGGCGCAGCACCGAGGATGGTTTTCGGACTGTCGCGCATTGGAGCAGTCTTGAATTTCGCGGCCGGCGCCGTATTTTTTGTCGCTTCTATCAACGTTGCTTCGTTCCTGTTTGGACGAGCTCTCAAGCGGTCGCATGAAACATCTCTTCGCATCGCGCTCGGCGCAACGCGTGCCCAGTTACTGGGGGAGTTGTTGTCGGATAGCATCGTCATCGCCGTTGCAGGGGGAGCTTTGGGTGCGCTGCTAGCCTTCTTTACCGCGCGGGCTCTCCCGGCTCTCCTCTTTGAAAAGGATGCGGAGCGACTCGTCTTCGCGCCTCATCTGCTCCCCATCGTCACGGCCTCAATGTTATGTGTTTGCCTTACCGTCCTATGCGGAATGATGCCGGTGTTTGCAACCGTCACTGACCGGCCGTGGATCGTTCTCGGGCGAGAGAGCGGGCTGCCATCGAAACAGACGGAACGTATTCGAACTGGCTTGGTCCTGGGACAGATTACGTCCTGCTATGTGCTCGTAATCTGTGCGGTATTTCTCTTCGAAGGTCTTCATTCAGCGCTGGAAACGGGCACCGGACAGCATCCAGGCCATCCGATTCTTGTGACCGTACAAGCACTGACACAACCTGCGCTTCACATGGAGTATTTCGGTGCAGTGGAGCGCGCGGCGAAATCGGTAACCGGCCTGGCGCCGCTGGCGTGGGTGGCTCGACTTCCCGGCAATCAACCAATATGGAGATCTTTCAGAATCCAGCCGCCGTCTTCACCGCTTCGCGATTTGAATATGGACGTTGTCTGGCTTCCCACTGACTCGCTCATACCCTTGGGTAACCGGCTAATCGCCGGACGAATATTCGGGTTCAGCTATCCAACGCGAAGAGATGTAGTCGTCGATGAAGACGCAGCCCAGGAACTCTTCGGCCGGGAGACGGTTGGCATGACGATAAAGGACGCGTCCGGTCAGCCTGTCGAAATTATCGGCGTGGTCAAGAGGAGTTCAACTCATCTATCCAACGAAAAACGCGCCACTGTCTATTACTATACGGATCGTTCAAAGGTACCCGATCCCACCCCAGGTGCGCATTTTCGCGTGCCTGTCGTCGCACCGCTCGCTAGCGCTGAACTAAGTATGAATGTTGTTTCACCCGGCTATTTCAACGCACTCGGCTCTTCCCTGGCCGATGGCCGCCTGTTCTCTGAGCTGCAAATGCCGGGCCGGGTTCGTGTTGGCGTAGTCAATCAAGAAGCTGCCGATCTCTACTTCAGCGGTAAACCGGTGGGCGCCGGCATCATCGACGACCAAGGGGGCAGAACAGAGATTATCGGGGTAGTCCGGTCACGAGCGTTGGGGACATTCCAGCAACACGCGGAACCTGCAATTTACTTTCCTATGCAGCAAGATTGCCTGGCGCGCATGACGCTGATTATCGAAGGCTCAAAGATGAACACGCATCCACTGGCCGACCTGCGACGCAAGATTGAGTCGCTTCCAGGAGGCGATTCAGTTCCTGTTGTAATTGAATCCCTCGATGCGTACCTCGCTCGAACTGCCCTCGCCCCGTTGCGCATCGCGACACTGCTGAGCAGCGCGCTAGCCCTGCTGGCGTTGGTACTCAGCGTTCTTGGTTTATTCAGCGCTCAGCGCGATGCAGCGCGTGAGCGCCGACGCGAGTTGGCCCTTCGTATCGCACTTGGAGCTCAGCGCTGGCGTATTGTCTTTGGCGTCATAACAAGCGCAATTGAAACTGGCCTCGCAGGCACCGCAATAGGTACCTTGGTTTCTCTTGTGTTCCTGCGGGTGGTGGCAAGTGAGAGCGCTCTCTTCAGTTCGCCACCAGTCCGGGTATGGTTGATGGTCGCACTGTTGCCGACAGCGACGGTATTAATCGCGGGCGCGTTTCCCGCGCTTCGCGCCTCCCTTGTGGATCCTCTTACTATTATGCGCGATGAACATTGATGTCTTACGTGCCTAAAAGTTGGGGCGGCCCGGCTTCGATTGATCCAGCTCGAATTGGCCGGTAACGTCATCAATTTTCCGAATGCAATCATGAGGCATAATTCCTCCGCGCGGATTTTTGAACGAGGGCCTCGAACGTAGCGGTCCACGGCGTCTCCACCTATCGAATGAGCGGACGCATCCATCGATCTGCTGAAGACGGATGACCGAAAAGAAGCTAAAGTTCGAAGTGACTTCAGCGACGGCACTCTCACAGTCTGAACGATGGCCCGCCCGTGCTTGCAGAACCGGGCAATGAGTGACACGTCACAAGAGAGAAGCGGACCGGACTCACATGCTTCCGACTGGCCTGTGAATCTGTGCGCCCACTATGTCACGGGGAGAAGGAACGGATGTCAGGCAAAGAATGCAGGGAGTTAAGCTTCAACAGGTTCGGGTTCACATTCGTACTCATTGTAAGCATAGCGGTAGGATTAGTGGGAGCACTTGGAGCGCAGCAACAAAGTAATTCACCAAGCCTGGAATTGGGAATCATTGTTACCCCCACTGCCGAGCAAGCCGAGAAGGTGATCAAGGAATTAAAAACGGGCACGGACTTTGGTGTGTTGGCGAAAGAAAATTCCATCGATGCGACAGCAGACGACGGTGGGTACCTGGGACGAATGAACCCCGTACAGTTGCAACCTGAGTTGCGTGATGCAGTGAATGCAATCAAGACGGGTCAGATTACGGGTGTGGTTCGCACGCCAAGTGGCTTTGCCGTTCTCACTATCCTTTCCGAGGCTCCGCACCCTCAACATCTGACAGACCGGGCACAGTTAAGCGCGCTCATTTCCTCTGGCGCAGTACGCACCAACGGGGATGTCGGGGGATTTGCAGATGTAGACAATCTCTTCACGGCCTCTCAGAAGCCGGAGGGTTGGAATCGCGATCTTCACCAGATGTGCGAGATCCGCAAGCAGTCTTATGGCGACGGGGTGTCCCGCATGCATGACTTGCTCGCGTCGATCGATAGTGAGCATGCCGGCGACCAGAACCCTGGCAGAATGTTGCGAGCCCGGCTCACCCTGTCCCAGTTGTACGCCTTTGGGGGAAAGATGGAGGAAGAGATCCAGCAGCAGAAACTCGCTCTGGATATTGCTCAGAAATATTTCCCAGAAGCCGCGCCACTCATTGAGCAGATGATCGGTACGGCGTACCTTCATTACTCCGAGATGGAAAATGGCACATACCACAGCGCGGGAAACCAGGGTATCTGGCCTCCGGTCCCCGGTGAACATTATGCGAAGCAAGAGGAATCAAGACTCGCGATCCAGTACCTTGCGAAATACCTTGAACACTCGCCAGATGACTATCAAGTGCGGTGGCTGTTAAACGTCGCGTATTCGACATTGGGTGAATATCCCGACAAGGTCCCGCCAGCGCAACTCATTCCATTGAGCGTGTTTCAATCGGCGCAGAATGTCGGGCGCTTCAAGGACATTGCAGCTACCGCGGGGACAGATGCCTTTCTTGAAGCGGGCGGCATCATCGTGGACGACTTCGAAAACGATGGGTTGCTCGATATTGTCGCGTCGAGTATGGACAGCTGCGATTCACTCCACTTCTACCATAATAATGGCGATGGAACCTTTACGGATCGAACCGCGCAGGCAGGCCTGGCCGACCAGTTGGGCGGACTTAATCTCGTGCAGGTCGACTATAACAACGATGGATGCATGGACATTCTTGTCCTCCGCGGTGGTTGGGAGTTTCCCATGAAGAAATCGTTGCTGCGCAACAATTGCGACGGGACTTTCACCGATGTAACGGACCAAAGCGGATTGGGAGCTAGCGTCACAGAAACAAACTCCGCAGTGTGGGCGGATATTGACAATGACGGCTATCTCGATCTGTTTATAGCCAACGAAAACTCGCCGAGCCAACTGTTTCGGAACCGGGGCGACGGGACATTTGAAGATATCTCGCACGCAACGGGCATCGACAAGACCGCATACAGCAAGGGAGTTACAGCAGCGGACTACGACAACGATGGGTATGTCGATTTCTATGTATCGAACCTCACCAGCCCCAATTATCTCTACCATAACAACCACGATGGAACATTTACGGAGATAGCCAAGCAGGCCGGAGTACAGGCTCCCGGCACCGGATTTGCCACGTGGTTTTTCGACTACGACAACGACGGTTGGCCGGATATATTCGTGACGAGCTATCCCAGCATTTCTCCGGACGACGTCATACGCAGCTACATGCAGCTGCCGTATCACATGGATACGATGAAGCTCTACAGGAATCTCCACAACGGCACATTCGAAGATGTAACTGCGCAGGCCGGTCTCGACAAAATCTTCATTCCGATGGGCGCAAACTTCGGCGATGTCGACAACGATGGGTTCCTGGATATCTATCTGGGTGTTGGCCAGCCTTCGTTTGGCGCGATTCTGCCGCACGTCTTACTGCGCAACGATGGGGGCAAGAAATTCGTCGACATCACGGCTTCATCTGGAACCGGCGACATGCACAAGGGCCATGGCATTGGTTTTGCCGACTTGTTCCGGAGCGGGCATGAAGACATTGTTGCGAACTTCGGTGGTGCGATCCCTTCCGACAGGCACTCGTTGCGGCTGTTCAAGAATCCGGGAAACGACAACGACTGGATCAATGTGCGGCTTGTCGGCGTCAAGAGCAATCGGGCTGCGGTGGGAGCCAGAATCAAGGTCACCGTCGAGAACGACGGGCATGCCTCGCGATCAATTTACCGCACGGTTGGATACGGCAGTTCTTTCGGCGGTAACCCGATGGAGCAACATATCGGACTCGGTCACGGAGCGCGCATCGCGAGCATCGATATCTGGTGGCCCGCGTCCGACTCTCGACAGCACTTTTCAGATGTCGCCAAGAACCAATTCATTCTCGCAAAGGAGTTCGCAAATGATTACACAAAACTCGACAGGCAACCGGTGCACATGGGAACGGGCAACATGGCGGCCGGGTCAAAGTGATGCGCGGGAATCGATTTCAATTCATGGCGGCGCAATGATGCGGTACGGGATTTGGAACGGAAGCATTTTGTGAGAGCGGCTTTCTTCATCGCTCCAACGCTTGTGCTCTGCTGCGCAATATTTCTATCTGCGCAGGACGCAAGCCAGGGGCATGGTGCGCCGACACCGCTTTCCGATGCGGTTACGGAAGCAGAAAACAACAATGCCCAGATTGCGGCGGCAGATCATACGTGGAGTGCTTCAGCACATATCGCGCGGCAGGTTCGTGCGTTGGCCGATTCGCAATCTACCGCGCGGAATGGCCACGAGGGTAGTCGAAATTTGCTTGCCGGATCAGGCAACAGCGATCCAGCCTACACAGGGATTGGAGCGCCGCAAAAGCCGTCGCATCCCGGTGAACTGCAGCTATGGAGCGAAGCTGCCCGGCGCGAAGCAGAGACGCAGCACGCGCAGGTCGATGTGTTCCGTAGCAACATCGTCGATCAAGTCAAGACAATCTATCTCCGGCTTGCGTATCTCTACCAGATGTACGATCTGGATGACCGCGGGGCCGCCGATCTGGCCGCCCTGATTCAAAATGAGGCGTCGAAGTACAGCCTGGGTATGGGAAGCCAGGCAGCGGTGCTGCAAGCGCAACTGGAGCGCACCAAACTGCTCCGTGAGACCACCTTGCAACACGAAGAAGTGGGAGGCTTGCAGGCGAATCTGAAGGCGCTTTTGCATCGTCTTCCAGACTCGCCCGACATCATTCCGGAACCGGTCGCCGTCACTCCGCTCAAAGTGTCTGCAGGCGATCTTCTTCTTAAGGCCGCAACACGAAATCCCACGCTGACAGCCGATAACAGGATGATCGACGCACAGAGCGCACAACTGGACGCAGCCAAGGCCGACACCAATTCCGAGTTCAATCTTGGATACACCTTCCCGCAGACCGGAGATGGCTATCGCGATGGATATGTCCTTACGTTCAACAGGCAGCTTCCACGTGGTCCAGGCGAAGATGACCGGATAGCCGCAGCTATTGAGCGGGTTGAAAACTCGCACTCCCAGGCGAGTGAAGATCGCCTGCGGCTGCTTGCGGAGGTGCAGAAACAATATGTTGTCGCCGCGAGTTCCGATGAATTGATGAGCGAGTGCAAGGAAGGTCTCATTCCCCAATCCAAAGCTGTTTACTTATCGAAGTTAGCCGGGTACCAATCCGATCGGGAAAAGTTCAGTGCCGTAATTGGGGCTTTTCTGGACGAATTAGCCTTTGAGAACGATTACTTGCAGGCTCTTCTCGATCATGAAACGGCCTTGGCGCATCTTGAAACTCTGACGGGAGAGAAATTGCGATGAATAAGACCATTGTGCGTACGTCATTGGTGTGGCTGACGATCTTCGCCATGGTTGCGGTGTCGGTTATTCTTCACGAACATAACGACCAAGGCGTGAAGGCGGGATCGAATGAGATTATGCCCGTGGTCATGGGACCGGCAGCTTCCACAACATCCGGTCCGCCAGCTATGGAGCCCGCGATGGATGCGCCGCTGGCGCTTTTCCAGCTTTCGCCGGAGAAGATGCAGAGCATCGGAGTGAAGACAGGAGCGGTCGAGTACGCGGAACTCAGTGACGGCGTTCGCGCCACCGGAACGGTCGATATCGACGAACGGCGCGTCTCCTATGTGCAACTGCGTTTTCCAGGATATATACGCCAGGTCTTCGCGAATGCGACTTATCTCCTGGTGCAAAAGGGGCAACCTCTTTTCACGGTTTACAGTCCTGACCTGGTGCAGACGCAGAAGGAATATCTTCTGGCGCAGCAGAACCAGTATGTGTTGAGAGGCAGCAATGTGGATGGCGTAAAATCCGGCGCGGCGTCGTTGAGTGCAGCGGCGGAAGAGCGACTGCGGCAATGGAATATTCCTGAAAGCGAAATCACAAAACTCGAGCAAACAGGCAAGCCGACCTCGGACGCAACAATCTATTCTCCCGCGTCCGGCTATATCACCGAACGGAACGCGCTGCCCAATATGTATGCCGATCTGTCCACTCGCCTCTATACTATCGCCGATCTGTCACAGGTGTGGGTGAACGCGCAGGTGTTCCAGGACGACATCGGACGCGTGAAATCGGGAGACAGCGCCAGGGTAACGATCGATGCTTATCCGGGCCAGGTATTTCAGGGCAAGATCGAGAGCATTCTTCCCCAGGTAGATACAGCAACGCGAACGGTGAAAGTACGGTTGGAGGTAATGAATTCGGGGTTGAAACTCAAGCCAGGAATGTTTGTCAACGTGGACCTGAGCACCAAGCTTGGACGGCAACTTGTGGTACCCGCATCGGCTGTCTTTCAATCGGGATTACGCCAGATTGCATTTCTCGATCATGGCGATGGAAATCTGGAACCAAGGGAACTCTCGCTTGGCGCTCGTATCGGCGATGTCTTCATCGTGAACAAGGGGCTCGCTCCGCATGAGCGCATCGTAATTTCGGCGAATTTTCTGATCGACTCGGAAAGCCAGTTACAGGCGGCCTCCGGTGCTTCCTCCGAGCCAATGCAAATGGAGGCGCCAGCTTCCGCGTCATCGAAACCTGCCGAGGAAATCAAGATCGATTTTGCAACCAACCCCAATCCGCCGCACAAGGGCGCGGGAAATCACCTGAGCGTGAAGGTCACTCATGCGGATGGAACGCCAGTCACCGGTGCAGAGGTGAACCTGGCTTTCTGTATGCAGGCAATGCCGGAGATGGCTATGGGCGCAATCAATACTCCTGCGCGCCTGAGTGAAGCCGGTGCCGGCGTTTATCGCGGCTCAATCACGCTGGTATGCGGCGGGCGTTTCCAAGTCACAGTGCGCGTGAAACAGAAAGAAAAATTGGTGGCGACAAGGCAGTTAAGTGTGCAAGCAGAAGGCGCGATGTAATGCTCTCCCGGCTCATCGAAGTCTGCGCGCGCAATCGCTTTCTCGTTTTCACGGCCGTGCTCATGTTGACGCTCACCGGTATCTGGAGCCTTCGTCACGTTCCTTTGGATGCGCTCCCCGACATATCGGATGTGCAAGTCGTCGTCCACACCGCGTGGGAAGGAGAGCCGCCCGGTATTATCGAGGACCAGGTAACTTATCCCATCGTGACCAGTCTGCTGGCCGCGCCGCATGTGAAGGCCGTGCGCGCACAGACGATGTTTGGGGACTCGTATGTGTACGTTATCTTCGAAGATGGAACGGATATTTATTGGGCACGTTCCCGCGTGCTCGAATATTTGCAAACGATCACCGGCCGCCTGCCGCAACAGGTACACCCCGTCATCGGTCCCGATGCGACTGGCGCCGGCTGGGTCTACGAATACGCCATCGTGGACAAAGGCGATACCCACAGTCTTGCCGATTTGCGCAGCCTTCAGGACTGGCATCTGCGTTATCAACTGGAGACAGTGCCGGGTGTTGCAGAGGTAGCGACTATTGGCGGTTATGTCCGGCAATACCAGGTCCGGCTCGATCCGCAAAAACTCCTGGCCTATAACATTCCACTATCGACGGTGATCGATCGTGTGAAGGCGAGCACCAATGAGGTGGGCGGCCGCGTACTCGACCTGAGTGGCGCACAATACATGATCCGGGGGCTGGGATATCTTCGCTCCCTCAGCGATCTGGAGCAAGTTGCCGTGGGCAGCAAGGATGGTGCGCCCGTTCTGCTGCGGGATCTTGGAGACGTCAGCTTCGGCCCCGACATTCGCCAGGGCGTGGCAGAGTGGAACGGGGAAGGCGAAACCGTCGGCGGCATCGTGGTCATGCGTCAGGGCATGAATGCGCTGAACGTGATTCGTGGCGTCGAAGCCAAGCTCAAGCAAATTGGCCCATCGTTGCCGCCAGGCGTGGAGATCGTCTCCGGCTACGATCGTTCTGGCCTGATTCATGCATCGATCTCAACGCTGCAACGCGATCTGCTGGAAGAGTCGATCATCGTCAGCGTGGTGATTATCGTTTTCCTGTTTCACTTTCGTTCAGCGTTGATCGCGATTCTCACCTTGCCAATCGCGGTGCTGATTTCTTTCCTGCCGATGTACTTGCTAGGAGTCAGTTCCAACATCATGTCCCTTGGCGGCCTGGCGCTGGCCATTGGCGTGTTGATCGATGCAGCCATCGTCATGGTCGAGAATGGGCATCGTCACCTCGCAGAGCGCCAGGAACGCGATTCAACGCCCGTCTCCAACGAGGAGAGAAAAGACATTCTGATTGGTGCGGCCAGGCAGGTGGGGCCCGCAATATTTTTCTCGCTGCTCATCATCGTTGTATCGTTTTTGCCTGTCTTCCTGTTGGAGGCGCAAGAGGGGCGCATGTTCCGGCCGTTGGCGTGGACCAAGACACTCGCCGTGGGCTGCTCATCCATCCTTGCCATCACGCTGGTTCCGGTGTTGATGGTGCTGCTGATCCGCGGAAAACTGCGTGCGGAAAGCGCCAATCCCGTTTCTCGCATTACCCAGGCCCTGTATCTTCCTGTGCTGCGCTTCTGCCTTCGCCATCGCATGCTCACGCTGGTGCTGAACCTCGCATTTCTCGCAGTGACCGTCCCGTTGGCGTGGAGATTGGGCAGCCAGTTCATGCCGCCGCTCTACGAAGGCGCATCGCTCTACATGCCCACTTCGCTTCCAGGCATCGCTATTGAACAAGCGAAGACGCTGTTGCAGTCGCAGGACCAGGCGCTGCGCAGTTTCCCTGAGGTGGAGCGTGTATTCGGCACCGCCGGCCGTTCCGACAGTGCGACCGATAATGCGCCGCTCGATATGTTCGACACTACTGTGACTCTGAAGCCGCGCAGCCAGTGGCGTCCCGGCATGACTTACGAAGCGCTGGTGCAGGAGATGGATCAGAAACTGCAGTACCCTGGGATCAGCAACACATGGACCATGCCGGTGGAGAGCCGCCTGGACATGGAACTGACGGGCATCAAGACGCCGCTGGGACTGAAGGTGCAAGGACCGGATGTAGATGGCATCGAGCAACTGGCGGCCAAGATCCAAAACATTCTTGCTGGCATGGGTCAGGTGCGGTCCGTGTTTGCCGAACGCGTATCACAGGGTTTCTACATCAACGTGGAAGTCAATCGCGCGGAGGCGGCGCGCTACGGACTGTCCGTGACCGACGTGCAGACAGCAGTCTCCTCTGGGGTGGGTGGGCAAAACATCGTGGATAACATCGAGGGCCGCGAGCGCTACCCGGTCAACGTGCGCTATGCGAGCGACTTTCGCGATAGCCTCGAACGCATTCGCGGTGTGCTGCTGGCGACGCCTTCGGGGGCGCAGGTTCAGCTCGGACAGGTAGCCGACATCTCCTTCGCGCGCGGCCCTGCGATGATCCGCGATGAAGACGGATCGCTGACAGGTTATATTTACATCGATCTGAAGGATGCCGACTACGGCGGCTTTGTGAAGCTTGCGTCGCAGCAACTGCGCACACATTTGCAACTGCCGCAGAACTACTCCTATCAATGGTCCGGTGAGTATGAATTTCAAATGCGCGCCAAGCAACGGCTCAAACTCATTCTGCCGGTCGTGTTCTTTGTGATTTTCATGCTGCTCTATTTCATTTTTCATTCGGTCAGAGAAGCGGCGATCCTCATCTTTCCAACCTTCTATGCCATGAGCGGTGGACTGCTGTTGCAATGGCTGCTGCACTATAACTTCAGTGTCGCTGTGTGGGTCGGTTACATTGCACTGTTTGGCATCGCGGTTGAGACCGGCGTGGTGATGGTGATCTATCTGCATGAGGCCTTTGAGCGGCATGCCGTGCAAGGAACAACGATGACGCCCGAAGAGATGGAGACGGCCGTTATCGAAGGAGCGGTACAACGGCTGCGCCCCAAACTGATGACGGTCACTGCTGTGCTGGCTAGTCTGGCGCCGATTCTCTGGGCCTCCGGGATCGGGTCGGATGTAATGAAGCCCATTGCCGCACCCATTGTTGGCGGAATGATCACCTCGACAATTCATGTGCTTATCCTTGTGCCCGTGTTCTTCCTTATGGTCAAGGAGAGGACGTATCGGCCGCGCTCTATCGCTCCCACCAAGACAAGCTGCGCCACCGTTGCGTGAGCGTCATGAATGAACTTTTCTCACCTGATGTACCCATTGCCGTTGCCGCTTCGCCCAGTGCGGCGGGTGTTCGAGAGATAAGGTCGAGGTCCATGTGATTAAGGCACCAGCATTATCGATGAGAATAGGGACCGTGAATGCGTCTAAATATCAGAAAATAAAGCACTTTTCGCAGAAGCTTGTGGGCCGGATTCAGATTAAACACGAGTGGTTGGAGCGTCAAGCCGCGTTCACGAGGGCTCTCGGGCGATTGTAACCGCTATACTTTGTAAAATTGGCAGTGAACAACAAGGAGCGCAGCAACATGGCAAGAAGCGTGAATAAGGTCACCCTTTTGGGCAACGTTGGGAAAGACCCCGAGATTCGTTCCACCGCTGGCGGCACCATGGTGGCAAACCTCACTCTGGCCACCAGCGACCGGCAGAAGGACCCGCAGGGAAACTGGCAGGATCGCACTGAATGGCACAACCTGGTGGCCTTTACCCGCACCGCTGAAATCGTCCGCGACTATGTGAAGAAGGGATCGAAGCTCTACATCGAGGGCAAGATCCAGACCCGCAGTTGGGACGACAAGGAATCCGGCCAGAAGCGCTATCGCACCGAGGTCATCGTCAATGAGCTGGTTTTGCTCTCTGGCCGTGAAGATGGAGCGGGCGGCACCCAGGGCGGATACAGCCGAGCAGCAAGCTCTTCCAGTTCAACGGCCAGCTTCGACCAGCGGCCGCAGGGTGCAGCAGCCGGTCACGATGACTACGCGCAATCCGCCGAAATCTCCGACGACGACATCCCGTTTTGATCCATTTGCGGACTCGGACCCTGCCAAAATGTGGGATTGGGCAGCAGTCGGCTTGAAGCTGGAACGGACTAAGTCCCCGACGGATATCCGGGAATTCGATTCCATCGAGAGATCTTCACCGAATTAGTCCGGCTGGAAAACCATGTTGAGATGAGATTCCTTCTTCCTCCGGAGGCGAGCCCAAAACGCTTTTCATCTTAGCTGGAAATCGGCGCGTACCAATTGAAGCAATGGCTGACCGTCTCGCAGACCAGCGAAATAATAGACACTGAAGATGCAATGCAGCAGGAAATCTTGACTCCGGTAGACGGCGGCGCTTCTGGGAACAGATCTGCGCAGGGGACGGCACTGTCGCGAAGCGCGGTTGACCTCGGCATTGTCTGTCCGATGGCGAATGAAGGTGAAGCAGCAACGCGGTTTTGTCAGGCAGTATTGGAGCAGTGTTCCGGCTTCAAGAAGGTTACGTTTTTCGCGGTCTTCGATCGGGCCAATAAGGATTCAAGCCTTGATCAAATGCGGGAAATGGAGCGGGTTGAACCGCGGCTGCATGTCGTGTGGGCTCCTGAAAACCGATGCGTGGTTGACGCTTATCTGCGCGGATATAAAGAAGCGCTCGATGCCGGAAGCGACTGGATTCTCGAAATTGACGCCGGGTTCAGCCATCAGCCCGGCGATATCCCGCAGTTCTTCGATGCCATGGAGAAGGGACTGGATTGTGTGTTCGGGAGCCGGTTTATCGGACGTTTCGAAAAGAGCTCGCATGCGCGCCGCTTTGTCAGTTGGGGCGGAACGTTGCTGACGAACCTGCTGCTCGGGACGCGACAAACAGACATGACCAGCGGATTCGAACTGTTTTCGCGCGAGGCTCTTCTCATGGTGATGGGCCGGGGCATTCAATCCCGGGCACACTTCTTTCAAACCGAGATAAAGACTCATTGCAGAAACCTGCGTATCGTGGAGGTTCCCATCACCTACCGATCGGCGAGTCCGCGCCTGGGTTCGTCCTCGATCAAGGAAGCATTCAAGCAATTATGGCGTCTATTCCAACTGCGTCTGAAGGAGCAACTGTGAACGATTCTGCGTATGGAGGGCCCATAAGCCTGGTGGTCACGTCGATCGCCGCGCCAAATTCCGAATTACGGGAAATAGCGAGCCAGTGCAAGGCTCGCGGCTATTCGTTTTACGTGATCGGGGATGTCCCTAGTCCAGCCGATTTCGCGATTGACGGTTGCGAGTTCTATAGCTTGGAGCGGCAACGAACAACCGGCTTTAAGATCGCCGAACTGATTCCCACGCGGCATTACTCGCGGAAGAATATCGGCTATCTACTGGCGATCGGGACGCGGCCTGGCCTGCTGCTTGAGACCGATGACGACAACATGCCACTGCCTGAGTTCTGGGAATCGAGACAGAGGAAGCAGCCCATTCGAACCCTGTCAGGAGCGGGGTGGACAAACGTTTATTCATTCTTCACCGAGGCGCATATTTGGCCGCGCGGGCTGCCTTTGGATGCCGTTCAGACCGAGTGGCCCAAGTTGGATTCGTTGCCCGAGGAGGAGTCAGACTGTCCGATTCAACAGGGATTGGCGGACGAAGATCCGGATGTGGACGCGATTTACAGGTTGTTGCTGCCGCTTCCGATCAGCTTCCGAAAAGATCGACGGCTTGCCATGGCGTCCGGGTCATGGTGCCCGTTTAATAGCCAGAATACTGCCTGGTTTCCAGATGCATATCCGCTGCTTTATTTGCCTTCCTACTGCTCTATCCGAATGACGGATATCTGGCGGAGCTTTGTGGCGCAGCGAATTGCGTGGGAGAACGGGTGGAGTGTTCTCTTCAAGGGGCCGGACGTCTACCAGAGGCGGAACGAGCACAACTTGATGCGTGACTTTGCCGATGAGATTCCCGGGTATATTCACAACCGCATCATCGGACGCCAGTTAGACGGATTGAAACTGGAACCGGGCCTCCAGAACATCGGAGAGAATCTGATCAAGTGTTACGAGGAGTTGATTCGACTTACGGTGATCCCAGCGGAAGAGATGAATCTGGTTAAAGCGTGGGTGCAGGATTTAGCCGAGCTATCTTAGGCGCGCATTGTCAAGAGCGTCGAGTACAGCAGCCCGAGCAGGAGATCCTGTTCTCTTCGCACCGGACGGGAACTGAAAAGCTCTATGCACACTCGCTCACGTGCGGAGGAGCGCGAAAGACCGAATGAGCACGAGATCTCCTACGATGAGATTATGGTGCGGACTAGTTCAGGACCAGAACTCGACCGCAGGCACACCGAAGCTTGCTATTTGGCAGGAGATGGCATTTCTTGTTGCCACCATTTCGGTCTTTTTCGCCGTGGAAGTCAGGGCCGCTGCACTTCGTTCTTTATGGTATGACGAACTGAGCACGATGCTGGTGTCGTCCGCACCGACGATACGGGCACTGTTTCGAGCAGCCCCTGTGGACGGAAACCCGCCGCTTTACTTTCTCCTCGCCCGGTTGTGCCTGCATCTTCCCATCCGCCCGGAGATTGCGCTGCGCCTCCCATCCATCGTCGCGGCAAATATTACCGCGCTGTTGATCTATCTCTTCGTCAGGAGAAATAGCGATCGCATCTTTGCGTTCTTCGCAATGAGCGTGTTTCTGGGTAGCGAGCTCTACATTTTTGGAGCAATTGAAGGGCGGCCCTATGCTCTGCTGTTGTGCTGGACAGCCGCCGGTATCTGTTGTTGGCAATCGGCCGCACACGGAAAGGGGGGGCGTTTAGCGCTTGCTGGAATTGCGGCCTGCATGGCGGGCGCAATCTTCTCGCATCAATATGGCGTAATTTATTTGACCGTTCCTCTTGTGGCTGGAGAATGCGTGCGCAGTTGGAGAGCCCGCAGAATCGATCTCAAGGTGGCCGGAGCGGCCCTAGCCGGTGCAACCTCGCTTCTCATCACATTTCCGCCCATGCTCCACGCACAAGCCGGTCTGTTGAAGGCGATAAAGGATTCGCCGGTTTTTTGGTCCCGTCCTAACCTGACTTTTTTGGCAGACTATCTGGACACGGTGCCCAAATTCATTCCAAACCTTCTGTGGATGATAGGACTGCCTGCGATTCTTCTATACATCGTTCTTCCTAAACGGGGAAGCTCCGGAGAACTCACTGAACGATCTCAATGGGGGCGCGTTGAGGATTTGGCGGTTGGGGTGGCGCTGGTTCTGATCTTGCCCATCATGCTTGTTCTGACCGGACTAGGAACTGGATATTTCTGGGAACGTTATGGAATTGGCTCCGCACTCGGCGTCGCCCTGGTCTGCGGGTTACTGTTTTCCTGGTTGAACAAACAGCTTCCCTTGATGAAGGCCGTTGTCTTCGCAGGAATCCCCTATTGTCTTGTAGTAGCAATCGTCAGTTTATGGCTTTCCGGCCCAATAACGGGAAGCCCCGGAGCTCAATCCGACCCGCTCTTCGTTTCTGCTCCAGCCGGAGAACCTCTTGTGATTGCGGATGCTGTTGTTTTTTCCCCTACGTGGTGGTACAGCGATCAAGATAAGCGCAAGCGCCTGCATTATCTTTCCGATATAAGTTACGCGGTAAAGCAGCCCGATTTTATCCCCGAGTACTCCCTTATGCTCGAACAGCCCTACGGGGCTCCAAAGCTGGATGACTATAAAGAATTTCTTGCGGAGCACCGGGAGTTTCTTCTTTATTGCTACGGAATGCCAAGGCTCGAGTGGGTGAAGAACCGGCTGAGCGACGATGGATGGCATCTGATTCCCATACGCTCCGAAGGACCGCACGAACTCTTTCGCGTTGTTGGCCCCGACTCTGCACAACGATGAGCGAGACAAGCACGCGGAACAACGCGCGAGAATGTGCATGGGCAACGTAAAATTGTCATGGAGGGAATTTCCGATGAAATCCGCAAAGCTCTTGCTGCTGGCCGGCGACTTCGTTGAAGACTACGAGATCATGGTTCCGTTTCAGGCGCTCCAGATGGTAGGGCACACTGTCGATGCGGTTTGTCCGGGCAAAAAGAAAGGCGACCAGGTTCGCACGGCTATCCACGACTTTGAGGGCGACCAGACCTACTCGGAGAAGCGCGGACATAACTTCACGCTGAATGCGACATTCGATGAAGTGAACCCCGCCGACTATGACGCGCTGGTGATTCCCGGAGGCCGCGCGCCGGAATATCTGCGGCTTAATACGAAGGTGCTCGACATTGTGCGGTATTTCGACAAGGCGGATAAGCCGATCGCCGCGCTCTGCCATGGACCGCAACTGCTGGCTGCGGCGGGAGTGCTCAAAGGGCGTAGGCTGAATTGCTATCCAGCGTGTGCGCCGGAGGTGGAACTGGCCGGCGGTACGTTTGTTTCCGTGGGCTTTTCCGACGCGGTTGTGGACGGCAAGCTGGTGACCGGACCGGCTTGGACGGCTCATCCGGTGTGGCTGGCGAAGTTTCTTGAAGTGCTTGAAGCGCATTTGGTCTCGGGGGCTTCAGCAGCTGCCTGAGATTCCCATTTCCCATCGACACAACCGGTTCTGTTCCGCGAAGAGGCTCTGCTGATGTTTACTCCGCATCCGATTGGTTTCGTCAGCAGCCCGTACAAAGAAACGACCGCAATTCCAAAGGGCCTGGGCGCGCGGCACGATGCGGAAGGCGGGCTGAAGATTCTCCCGGAATTCGAACCCGGACTCACCAGCATCGATGGATTCTCTCACCTCTATGTCATTTGGGAATTTGACCGGACAGACGGCATCGAACGCAAGGGCGGCTTCGAGTTAGTGGGCACGCCGCCGACCGACGATCGACCGCACGGCGTTTTTGCCACGCGCTCTCCACGCAGACCGAACCCGATTGGACTGACCGTCGTCGAATTGCTCGGTCGCGATGGAAATCTATTAACTGTTCGCGGCATCGACATGCTCGACGGAACACCGATCCTCGACATCAAGCCTTATCTTTCAAGCATTCCCGCAGACCAACTGCGGCGTGGATGGCTGGCAGAGGCGGAAGCGCGAAAGGCTTGATCTCAATCGATCCGGCCCCCATTCAGGGTTGAGTTTTCCCACCCATTCGACAGAAAAAAGTCGAATGGATGGGGCACCCAGCAGTATTGGCAGACCGGATCGATAGCGCCGGAGGCCCGAGTCCCGGAACAACCCCCGTGTGTTACATTGACGCCATGATGTTCAAGGGTATGGCAATTTTCGCGATGATTCTGGCGCTGGCGCCCGCGCCTGCATTGCTCTCCGCTCAGGCTAGCAATCGTCCAGATTCCGCGCGCCCCGATACCAGTGTGCCCGCGCCGTTAAGGCCCGACAGCAACGGCGTTCCCAGCGAAGACCAGATGCCACACTTCACGGTCACTCTTCCTGCACCGATTCCCGCACCGTGGTCCTTGCACGACAAGATCCTCTGGGGAGCAAATATTGTGCTCGCTTTTCTGGGGTATGCGGGCATCATGGTGGCTGTCTCCACGCTGAAGAAGATTGAACGGAGCACCGCCGCAGTTGAGGATGGTCTCGTGGCCGTTCAGGCCACCGCAAATGCCGCGTCAACCGCCGCAACGGCCGCTGCCGAAGTAGCGCAGGCTGCGTTGCTGCACGCGCATGTTATCGTCAACGCGGAACGACCGTGGGTGCTGGTTACGGCCGAACCTACGCGCGGCGTCGACAACAGCTTCGACATCACCGCGACCAATCGCGGACGCTCGCCTGCAACCATCACTTCGTCGGTGGACCAGGTAATGTTTGCAGCCGATGAGGCACATCTTCCTGGAGTGCCTGAGTTCAGCCAGGTTGAATCGAAGGCCCGCTTGGTGCCGATCATTCTGCTTCCCGGCGAGAGCGCCACGCTGAAGACCTTCAGCCGCGAAGATGCGCGCGGGTTCTGCGAGTCGGACGAGAAATTTGCGCGCGTTGAGAACTGGGAAGAGCGACTCTTTCTCCTGGGCAAGATTACCTATAACGACCTGATCGCGCCTGAAGGCAAGGAAGCGCACCAGACAAACTGGTGCTGCTGGTATATCCACGGACGGCAAAAGAGCGCCCTGGTTCCAGCGGGACCGGCTGCGTATAACGCGCACACTTAGCTCTGAAGTTCTATGGAGTTGGTTCGGCGTGGATTCTCGGGTCAAAACTCCCAAAAAGCGGGTCCTTCGACTCCGCTGAAGTACGCTCCGCTCAGGATGACAGGTTTATTTTTGATATGGACATTGCGGACAGAGCACTAGGGAATTTGCAGTCCAGCGCTTTTGATCCCACGCATCTCCAAATATCACCGCAGACGGAGTTTCGGCGTATAATCCTGGGCAGTTGGTGCTCCCCTCGTCTGTACCCGAAGACGACCAGGTATAGACGGAAACCTCTAACGCAAGACCAAAGCGAACGATTGGAGACAATCATGATCTTTGGGAAGAAATCCGATTTGAAGACCCACCTCTCAATGAAGAAACCGTCGTGGACGCACCATGTGATGGCGCGCAATCCACTCGAACAAAACCTGGAAATGGTAAGCCACGAGGAATCGCCTCCGGAGAATGAGCCTCCATCCAGGGCTGAACGGTCTGAACCAATTGAGTCCCGGTACTAGCGAACAAAGGCCCCGACATGTTTCCCGCATGCCGGGGCTTTTGTTTTAAATCATTTTTTAGGGGTATTTTCTTGAGTGTGCCAGGAAAGCGCGTAAGCGCCATGTTGTATTCGTGATGGTGGTAGGCCCACCGAAACCGATCTACAGGGGTTGGCTTCAAACTGCCGGATGCTGCTGAACGGTGACTGTGAGGTAGTGAACGATTCGGTCAAAAAGCGGTTTTAGCCGTCAAGTATGGATCGGAGAGACGAACAAAAGTGAACCACCGTTTAAGCATCGAAAATACCTTAGACGGCACCAAAACTGGGGGCTTCAAGTACTCCCGAGATAAGCATGGAAGGAGCCTGCTTATGGTCCATGCGGTGTCCGGTGTAGAGGTGTCGTGAATCTGATTCAGGCACGAGTATGGAACCTGGGAAGTCTCAAGATGATGCCAAGGGAAAAGCCATAAGCTTAAGGGCGAAATGCGAAATACCGATGCATCTGGAGATGGCGGATCGGCCCATAGTAGCGTTGAAGCGCCTGTAATGGGCGTGGAGTCAAGGGGCCGACATGGTTAGATGGGGGATTTTGGTCAACTGGGCAACCAGGAAGAACTGTTTGATCTCGCCAGAAAGAGGTTGCCTTCGTGAGAGAACAACCCGATCACCATGAAGAGCCGTGTGAATCGAGAGGTTCAAGCACGGTGCTGTGAGAGGCTGGAGGTGCAATTCCTCCGGCCTACTCGACCGCCACCCGATACAACAGGTTGTGGTTTGATCGAGTTTGCAAACGGAACAGGTCCGACCTGCACGGCTTGCTGAGCCAATCGATAAAACAGTTTGCCGCGGGATTTGGAGGTGCGGCGATTGAATCGAAAAGTAAACTCGTCCAAGTAATCGTCCAGATGCTGCAGTCTTCGGGACTGGATTCCGATGAAGCTCGATATGTCGAATGCTCTTCGGCCCAGTGAGTTGTTCCCACTGCGTTGGCGTTGCTTCCTCGAAGAGACTGGAATTCTGGATATTCAGGAGACCGTCTACAAAGGGAAGGTCCGCTCTTTCGGCAAAACCAAGGGAAGTCTCACCAAGGTTCCGATCGCTGAGGTTTTTGCGATCGAAATCATGGATTATCGAGAGGAATGCAGGAAGAAGGGCAAGGACACGTGGCGACAGCGCATGGACGCGACATCTATGCTTTCACTGCGCCACTCGTCGTCGAAGCCGTCGAGCGGATTCTCGACGGAAGATCTCGCGGCAGCGACGCGCTTGCGCCGGGCGAGGCGTTCGATTCGACAGACTTCCTCTAGGCCCTCAAGTCGGAAGATCTAACGTTCGAGTTCGGCGCCGACTAGGTTGGCTGCACAATCGGCAGCCCCATTGCGCGCCATGCATCAAATCCACCAACCATGTCCGTCGCGCGCCAGAGTCCCAGTTCCTGTAAAGCCGCGGCGGCCAGGCTCGAGGTGAAGCCTTCTGAACAGAACACAATCACCTGGATGCCATGATCGGTTGCGATCGGCAGCCGCGCGCTGGAGACTGGGTCAAACCGCCACTCGAGCACGTTACGTTCGACAACCAACGCGCCCGCGATACTGCCCTCAAACGCACGCTGGCCTTCAGGTCGAATATCGACGAGTATCGCCTCTGTCTTGGTCAATGCCTCAAAGACTTCACGCGGAGACAGCCGTCGCAGTCGGGAACGTGCCGCTGAAAGCATCTGTTCAATGCTCAAGGCACCAGTCCGCTCTGCGGGCTTCCGGCCCTGCACGGGAAATTCCTGATCGAGCGTCTCAGCATTCCGAGACGGGCGTTCGCGCGGAACCAGGTGACTTCCATCCAACTCGTACTCGTTCATTTCGTTGAGCGGGGGCGAATATGCGTGAATACTGATGGCCGGCGCGAGGGAGACGTTACGGACGTCATGCGCGTAAGCGGGGCCGAATGTGCGCGGCTTGCCCGGATGTATCGCGCGGGTCTGTTCACCAGGACGACGCTCCCCAAGAGTCCCGGTCGCTACGACAAAGGCTCCCGAGGACCCGCCGTGGTCGTGGAAGCCGGTGGATTGCCCTGGCAGCCAGCTGATCACCCATATGTCGTAGTCCGGGCCATGATACATCCGCTCATACCAGCGCCCTTCGGTGCGCAGCCGCACCCGATCCACCCATCCGTCCGACGACGCGAACGCTGCGATAATGTTGGCCAGCTCATCGAGCGTTTTCGAGCCTGTAGCGGATCGGCCCTTTGCTACGATCAAGGTGCCGCCGTCCTCGGGCACAAGTCGCTTATCTGTTGCGAGTTGCATAAGATTTCTCCAAACCTGGACCGTCGCAGAAAAGCCGTGGCACGGATGCCGGCTTGACTACGGCTACTACAGTCAAACGATGAGCATTTTGGATGAGCTTTGGAGAAGGCGCTTCAGGAATGTCTGAAAATGTCGCGCTCACCCAACGAGAGGTTGGTCGCAGCGACAACAATAAAGCTGGAGGAATTCCACATTCTCATGCTAGCAGAGCCAGAAGAATCGGGTCAATGTTGGAGCATCGACCAGGGCGGCTAAACGCCTCCACCCATGCCTGATACTCGTTGGTCCGCCGCGACAGCACCTCCTTGCCGATCACCGGCTCGCCGACCACGTTCTGAAAGAAATACGCCACCTGCCCGGGACGGGATAGTCCGCTCAGATAACCGTTGATCACCACACGGTCAAAACAGTGGTATACAAAAAGCAGCAGGCTGCCAAACAGCTTTGTGAATGTCTC
>Ga0182012_10001960_pt1 | contig 22457 bp, 19 predicted proteins | sample 612S2SmetaG_FD_120486 | JGI IMG/M metagenome (GOLD analysis project Ga0182012, IMG submission 120486) | Permafrost microbial communities from Stordalen Mire, Sweden - 612S2S metaG | ecosystem: Environmental > Terrestrial > Soil > Wetlands > Permafrost | place: Sweden: Stordalen | collected... | reverse complement strand
CGAGCATCATGACGAGCGCGAGCGCGGTCGCCACGTCGCTGCGGGTGCGCCGACTGAGCGAACTGATGCCAAAGGCTGCGCCCAGGGCGAAGACCACCAGTCCAACGAGCGGATTGACGCCCACGAGATTCGCGCCCGCCGCGCCCGCGAAGGCGCCATTGGGTATCGCGTGCGCCGCGAACGCGGATCCTCGCAGCACCACGAAGAACCCCGCCAACCCGGCAAGGAACGCGATGATCGTTCCACTCAACCACGCGTTGGACATGAAATTCGAGAACACTCAGACCCATTCCACGTGTTGTCGCGACGTCACTGGCGCGGGCGAGGTGAGAACGCGCTGACGGCGAGCCGCGACGAAACTCACGAGAACGAATTCGATGAACACGTCCGCGACCACGAAGAAACTCACGGGCAAGCCATGGCCAGCCCCGAACCAGTAATAGCTGTCGTAGGCAAACACGATGCCCAGCCACGTTGCTCCGACACCGAACGCGCAGGCGAGCATGATCGCGCGAGAGAGCCGCGTCGACACCCGAAGTGCACTCGCGGGTGGACCGATCAACAGCGCGGTAGAGAGGATTGAGCCAATGACGATCGCCGACAAACCCACCGCCACGGCGAGCATGACCATGAAGATGATGCCCACCAATCGAAGGCGGACACCACGCGCCGCGGCAAGTTCAGGGCTGATCGAACTCATCAGAAGCGGTCGGCGAATCAGGCCGAGACCGACGAGCACGAGAGCGCCAAGGACGAGAGCGTCGGGAAACGTCGAAGAGGCGACCGTGAAGACCGAACCGAAGAGGATTGATTGGGTCGAACCCGTCGTGGTGGTCTGCAGCGTGATCAGGTAAAGGAAGAGCGCCGCGAGCCCGGTCGCAGCGCCCAGAACAACGCCGGTCGCGACGTCACGATTCTTCACTCGCTGTACACCGATTGCGTCCATCGCCCCCGCGCCGATCACCGCGCCGCCGATGAAACCCAGGAGTGGCGATACCGCCGCGAGTGAAGCACCCGCCCCACCCGCGGTCGCCACATCGGTGAGCGCGTGTCCGGCAAAGGACTGTCCCCGAAGAACCGTGAAGATACCCACTACTCCCGAAACGATTGACACGAGAGCCCCGAGCACCAAGGCGGTGCGCACCGTAGCGTTCGAGAACAATCCGGGTTCGAAGAGGACGTGCACGATCAGTCGACCACGACGGCAGGATGGTTGGCGACCGGTGAGGCGCCAGCTCCTTCATCGCCCGCCAGGACCAGAACTCGACCGTGGACTTGTAGCACGTCAACGTGGTGACCGTAGAGCGCACTGAGCACTTCGGGCTGGACGACCTCGTCGGTGGTGCCACTGGCCACGCGGCCGTTGGCCACGTAGACCACGCGGTCCATGACCGGCAGAAGGGGATTCATCTCGTGAGCTGACAGCAGGATCGCCACGTGCTGATTCGTCACGACCGAGTCCAGGAGTTGGATGATCTCCTGGGCACTTCCGGGGTCGAGGTTGGCGAGCGGTTCGTCCAACAACAAGAGCTCAGGTTTGCTCACCAGCGCGTGCGCGATCAAGACGCGCTGTTGCTCGCCGCCTGACAATGAGCCGATTCGCCTGTTAGCGAACGGCGTCGCTTCGACCGATTCGAGAATCTCGTCGACACGTTCGTACGTGTGTCGAGAGCGCCGAGCCAGGCCGAACCGGTGACCATCGATTCCCAGGGCGACGAAGTCACGTACGCGCACCGGTACATCAGTTTCGAAGAGAACCTTTTGAGGGACGTAGCCCACCGAACTGTTCGAGCGCGACAGGGGTTCACCGTGGACCAGGACGCGTCCGTGTTCGACCTCTTGGAGCCCGAGCAGCACGCGAAGCAGTGTCGTCTTGCCCGCTCCATTCGAGCCGATCAGCCCGGTGAACTCACCGTGGTCAATACGAAAATTGACGTCGCGCAACACCATCCGACCCGAAAGTGCCACGTCGACGTCAACGACCTCCAACAGATCAGGACCAGCCATAGTTCCTCCTTCTCACAACGACGTCGTAGATCTGCGCTGGCCGATGGCCTTGGTGAGCGCGTGGATCTCCGCGAGCATCCAGCTCTGGTAGTCGTAACCCGGTACGGGCATCGTCTCGTATACCGCGACCACCGGTACGTGTGAAGACTTTGCCAGATCGCGCAGCGAGGTGGTTACCGGACTCCCGACCTGCGCGTTGAAACAGAACACCTTGGCCACGTGACCCGTGAAGAGATGCTGCTGATAGGCAATGTCCTCGGGACTCGGGTCGATGCCATTCATGATGTCCGCTTGGAAGGAGAAGGGCGTCACGTTGTCGAGTCCGAGTGCGCTGAGCAGATAGTCGGCCACGGGTTCGGTCGTCGCCACCTTCGCTCCCTTGAACTTGGCGCGAAATACGGCGATGGCGCGCGTCACGACGAGGAAGGAGGTATCGAACGTCGCGAGTCGTTGTTTGAAGTACGCGCCGTGGTTTGGATCGATCGTCATGAGTTCACGTTCGACCGCTTTGGCGACCAAAGGCATCGTCGTTGGTTTGTACCAGAGGTGCGGATTCTTGGTATCGGTGGGCAGTGCGAGCAGTGACTGAGCACTGATCACCTTGCGCGCGCGACTCGGCGACGCCGACTCGAGTTGTTGCATGAACGTGTCGTAACCCACGCCGTTTTGCACGACGAGACGAGCGGCGGCGATCGCTCGCGCCACGTTCGTGTTGACTTCGAACGTGTGAGGGTCCGTGTTGGGATTACTCAGGATCGACTGCACCTGGACGTAACGCCCGCCGATTTGGGCTATCACGTCGGCGTATTCGTTCTCGGCGCCGACCGCTTGAATCAGGTCCCGGGCCGACGCGCCACCGCTCGACGACTGCGCCAGTGAAGCAAGCACCAGTGCGGCGCCGCACAGACCGCGTGACGCGAGGGACCACCTGGCCCGACCCGCGGATCCTTTTTCTAGAATCATTCTAAGTACGCTATCTGGAATCATTCTAGAAAGCAAGAGGAGACCGCTAGGCTTTCCACGTGACGTCAACACGAAACACCGCCCAGCGCCGCGAGGTGATCAGCGCACTGAGTCGGGTCCAGGGTTTTGTCAGCGCCCAGGACCTTCATGGGGTGATCACCAAGAACGGCGGCGCCATTGCCCTCGCGACGGTCTACACCCAACTGAAGAAACTGGCCGAAAACGGTGACGTGGACCTGGTGATGACCGACCGAGGCGAGACCCTCTATCGACGATGCGTCATCGACGTCCACCACCACCACTTGGCGTGTCGCCTCTGTGGCGCCACGGTCGAAGTCGACGCGCCTGATCTCGAACGATGGGCGAACGAGATCGCCGCCACCCACGGCTACCACGACCTTCGCCACGTCCTCGAACTCAACGGAATCTGTGCGACGTGCCAGTCCCGCTAACGCTGAGCCCCGAAGAGCGTGGACCCCTACGGGTGCATCGCGCGAGCTCCTTCGCTCGCTTGGGCGTCGACGCCATCATCACCGACCGCACGGGCGGCGTGAGCCAGGGCCCCTACGAGTCGCTCAACCTAGCCCTGCACGTCGGCGACGACCCCCAAGACGTGTTCGAGAATCGACGTCGCGTCGCCGACGCCGTCGGGGTCAGCACCGAACACCTCGTCTTCGTCGAACAGGTCCACGGGGACCGGGTGGCGGACGCGCGTGTCGGCGCGGCGAAGGAAAAGGCTGACGGGCTCTTCACCTCGCGTAGCGACCTCGCTCTCGCGATCATGGTGGCGGACTGCGTCCCAGTGCTGTTGGTCGATGAGCACTCGGCGAATTTCGCCGTCGTGCACGCGGGTTGGCGAGGACTGCGCGGCGACGTCCTGAAGAACGCGGTGGACCGGTTCGGCGATCCCACCTCCGTACACGCATTGCTCGGACCCTCGATCTCGGCGCGGCGCTATCAGGTCGGTCCCGAAGTCGCCGATTTCTTTCGCGACCTGCCGGGCGCCGTACGGTCCGACCACGGCGACCGTTCCCTGCTCGACCTTCGAACCGTCGCCGCGCTGATCTTGGTGGGATGTGGACTACGCGACGAGTACGTGGCGATCTGTGAGGAGAGCACTGACGACGCGACGACGTTCTACAGTGCTCGATCCGAGCAGCCGTGTGGGCGTTTCGCCCTGGTCGCACGGAGGTCGTCGTAGCATGAAGGAACATGAATCGGGTCCGCTGGTGAAGCGCCGCGCAGATGTCTTTCGTTACACCGGGCTCGAGGTCGACCAGACCACCCTGAGGGCGCACTTCGACTTAGACGACTTCTCGTTCGAGGAGGTCGTCAGTTTCGAGGGAGTTGGCTCGCTCGATAGACCTGCCGTGCGCTCGCTCGGCGAACTCTGGTACGTGTTGGCGGGTCTTTCCTACTACAAGGCCGGAGCCGCGCACGTGGTCGATCTGGGTGCCACACCCCTTGGTACCTCGGGTCGTGAGTTGTTTCGAGCAGCGCTGGTGGACGGTCTCGGTGAGTACGCCTACCGCAACGACATCTCGCTGGAGGACGTGGTCCTCGTGGGCGGCTCCGAGGTCCAACCCCACGTGGCGCCGACCGACCCCCGCAAGGTCCTGACGCCCTTCGGCGGCGGCATCGACTCCGTGGTGACTACCACCCAGATCTCGCCCAACCTCGACCAGAACCTCTTTATCGTGAGCCCCTCGAACGGGCGATTCGCCCCTCTCGAGCAGACCGCCGCGGTGACCGGCCTTCCCATCGTCCGTGCGACTCGCTCACTCGACGCCCAGATCCTCAACGGTGACCCGAACTTCCTGAACGGTCACGTGCCCGTGACCGCGATGGTCACCCTGCTCGCATCGATTGCCGCTCTCGCCAACGGACGCGGTGGGATTGTGATGAGCAACGAGCACTCCGCGTCCGAGCCGAACCTTCGCTCGAAGAACCGCGACGTCAATCACCAGTGGTCCAAGTCGTGGGTCGCCGAAGAATTACTGGGCGCAGCGATCCGCGAGCGAGTCGGTGACAGCATCGTGGTCGCGAGCTTTCTGCGTGATCGAAGCGAGTTGTGGGTCGCACAGAAATTCGCCGAGCACTCCGAGTTTCATCACGTCTTTCGAAGCTGCAACCGCGCGTTCAGCCAAGACCAGGCCCAGCGTCTGGGCAACTGGTGCGGCGTCTGTGACAAGTGCCTGTTCATCAATCTGGTCCTGGCTCCGTTCTTGTCGCGCCGTCAGCTCCGGTCCATCTTCGATTCCGAGCCGCTCGCCGACCCCGCTCTCGAGGAACAGTTGCGTTCACTGGTGGGAATCGGCCAGGACCACAAGCCGTTTGAATGCGTTGGCGACCCCGACGAGAGCGCCGTCGCCCTGGCGAAAGTCGCCGCACTCGAGGAATGGGCCGACGTCACGTTCCTCGCGGCGACGGCGCGTCTCGCCAGTCCGGATCGCACCTTCGAAGAACTTCTCGAACCTCAAGGACCCAGCCGTGTTCCGGCCCACTGGCTTCGCTGACCTCGCGGGAAAGCGGGTCGGCATCCTCGGTTTCGGCGTGGAAGGTCACGCGACCCGTGAGCGCATTGCCGACCTGGCGTCGTCACTGGTCATCGTCGATGACGCATCGGGTCGCGGACCCGAGGTCATCGTCAGCAGCGAGGGTGGACTCGACGCACTCCGAACGTGCGATGTCGTCTTGAAGAGCCCGGGGATTCCACGACGTCGCTTCGACGTCCTCGAGCTCGAACGAAGTGGCGTATGCGTCACGTCAGCGCTCAACCTCTGGCTCCATGACACCGAGCGCGAGCGCGTGGTGGCCGTCACCGGAACCAAGGGAAAGTCAACGACCACGTCGCTCATCGCCTTCTTCCTTGACTGCGTTGGTGAGTCCGCACTCGCGCTCGGGAACCTCGGGCAACCCCCCTACGACCCGACGCTGGACACCGCGGAGGGCTGGCTCGTTCTGGAGGTATCAAGCTTCCAGTGCGTCGATATCGACATCGCCCCTTCGAACGTCGTGGTCACGTCACTCGGATCGGACCACCTTGACTGGCACGGTTCACTCGACATCTATCGCAGCGACAAGCTGTCGCTCACGAGGGCCGCGGGCAAACACGTGACGTGGGTGAACGACACCGCGCTCTTTCACGAATTCGATGACGCCGGCGAGCTCGGAGGCGAACTCCGTTTTGTTCGAGCCGACACGAGCGAGCTCACCGAGTCCCTTGGTCTGCTCGGTGCACATAGTCACACCAACGTCGCGCTCGCCCTCGCGGTCGTCTCCTCGCTGAGCGGACACGACCCCGAAGACCTGCGTGCTCGGATCATCGACTCGGCGCCGAACTTCGAACCTCTCAAAGGAAGACTCACCCTCGTCGCCCGTGAGACGAACAACGACGCGACGATTCGCTTCGTCGATGACGGACTCGCCACCACGGCCTTGCCCACGATCGCCGCACTTGCGGTCTTCGCGCCTGACGCTGTGGCCTTGATCGTGGGGGGACTCGATCGTGGCGTTGACTACGCAGAGCTGGCCGAAGTTATCCGCGAACGCGAGGCGCCAACGGCAGTGATCGCGATGGGCGCAGCGGGCCGGCGTCTCGCGGGAGAACTTCGCGGCAATGACACAGTGGTGGAAGTCTTCGTCGTCGAATCGATGTTTGAGGCCGTCTACCGCGCCCGAACGTTTCTCCAGGGTGACGGTGTCGTGCTGCTCTCACCCGCGGCACCAAGTTTCGACCACTACGAGAATTGGCTCGAGCGCTCCGAGGACTTCGAGCGATGCATCGAAGCGACGAGGGACTAGGGACTAGGGACTGACGAGATGAAGTGGAGCAAATGAAGTGGAGCCTGGGAGGAGATTCGAACTCCTGACCTACGCATTACGAATGCGTTGCTCTACCGACTGAGCTACCCAGGCGCGAGTAGCAACTCTACCCGAAGCGCCGCGCGGGTCCAAGTGAAGCCAGCTCACAACGACATCAGCGAGAGCATCAGATCGTTCAAAAGCAGAGATTCGTCGATATTGGACGAAAGTCGCTCATTGGTCTGCGCCAGCACCTCGAGGGCGGCGAGCGAAGCTCCCACGCGGTATTCGCTGCGCGTATCGCCGTCTTGAACGCTCTCGAGGCTCTGGTGGAGGCGCTCTCGGTAGACCTCGGTGAGGGCGGAGATGCCGAAGCGAAGTTCGTCGATACGAAACCGACGCTGCTCACGCTTGAACTGGGCCTCGAGATCCTTGCGGTTCGCGAGTGAACGCTGACCCATTTCTTTGGCGTCGCGTACGCGAAGTTCGAGCTCGTCCTCTTGCAGTTGCGCCAGCGGCGCCATTGCCTGGTCGAGGGACGACGAGATTTCGCTGGCCAGAGCGGCCGACGCGGCGGCGGTTCCGGTCAGTTGGTCGGGCACCGATCGCCACACCGCGATTCGTGACCCGAGTCCTAGGTCGCGCACCAGGATCCGAGCGCGACGGACGTTGCCGTTGGCTGCAGCGGCGGCCAACCGTGCCCGTGGTTCATCGTGACCCTCTCGGGCCAGGATCGCGACGAGGTCCTCCTCGCCAAGACTGCGTAGTTGGATCCGAACACAGCGTGACTCGATGGTCTCGAGCGCTTCGGGAAGTTCCTCGGCGCTCAAGAGGAATATCGTGCGGCTCGGTGGTTCCTCTAAGGACTTCAACAAGGCGGGCGCCGACGGGGATGCGCCGGTCGTGGTGAGCTCCACCTCTTCGATGACGACGATCTGATAGCCACTGGACAATGGACGTCGCCGGCTCACCCGGTCCGCCTCACGCAGATCGTCCACCCTCCACGAAACCCCGGCGCGTTCAGCGAAGTACACGTCGGTGTCCTTGCCCTCGAGGACCAGTCGGCACGCCTCACATCGTCCGCAGCCGTTTTCGGGACACTGCAGACCGGCGGCGAACGCGACCAGGGCGTCGTGCAGGCTCGACCCGACGGGACCCGTGAACAGGTATGCGTGCACTGGGTTTCGAAGGTGGGCGCGCATCGCCGACGCGGCGAGGTCCTGGCCAACCAGCGCGTCAAAGACGTCAGGCATGCGACCACGCCATCGTTGTGATGCGCTCCTCGATCTGGCGAGCCACTTCCTCTTCGCTCGATGTCCCGTCGACGACCCACCACGTATCGCCGAACTCGTGGGCCATCGCGAGGTAGCCGTCGCGCACGCGCTGGTGAAAATCCAGGTCCGAGGTCTCGAAACGATCCCGTGAATCCCGTACCTTACGCTCCGCGGCCGTTTCGACGTCCAGGTCAATAAGTACCGTGAGGTCAGGTGTGCACGACCCGATGGCGAGTTCGGTCGCGGCACGCAGGTCCGCGAGGTCCACACCACGTCCGTAGCCCTGGTAGGCCAACGTCGAGGCGAAGAAGCGATCCGACACGACGTCGCGGCCTTCTCGGATCGCGGGCGTGATGACGCTCGCGACGTGGTGTGACCGATCGGCCAACATCAACAGGGCCTCGGTTTCAGGTTTCATCGGCGTGGGGTCGGCAAGCAACCACTTGCGAAGATCGGTGCCGAGCGGCGTGTCCCCGGGTTCAAAGGTGAACAGGGCGCCGTGCGTGGCCGCCACGCGTCGGGCTTGGGTGCTCTTGCCACTCGCGTCGATGCCTTCGAAGACGAGGAACAGTCCTCGCGCCATTACTTGTCGACCGCGTGCTCGGTCTTGGCCACGAGCGCCGCGTTCGCTTGCGCGCCTTCCTTCAAGGCCGCTCGCTTCTCGGCTCCGGTGGCTTTCTTCGGGGCGACCTTCTTGGCGGTGGCCTTCTTCGCCGTCTTCTTCGCGGTGGCCTTCTTCGCGGTGGTCTTCTTGGCGGTGGCCTTCTTCGCCGTCTTCTTCACCGCTTTGCGCTTCCACGTCGTCGGATCGGCGTTGCGGCGTTCGGCCAGCAGTTCACACGCTCGGTCCAACGTGATGGTCTCGGGAAGGTCACCAATGCGCAACGTCGCGTTCAACTCGCCGTCTGACACGTAGAGACCGAATCGGCCATTTCGCACCACGACGTTCTTCTTAGTAACCGGGTCCTCGCCAAGTTCGCGCAACGGACCCTGCGCGGCTCGGCGTCCCCGGACCTTGGGTTGAGCCAACAGCTTGAGGGCTCCTTCGAGGTCGATCGAGAAGATGTGATCCTCGTCTTCCAGGGACCGCGTGTCCTTGCCCCACGTCAGGTACGGGCCGTAGCGACCGTTTTGGGCGAGGATCGGCTCCCCGCCCTCGGGGTGGTCGCCCACCACGCGCGGCAGCGAGAGCAGCTTGCTCGCCTCCTCGAAAGTCAAGGTCTCGGGCGACATGGTCGAGAACAACGAGGCGGTCTTGGGCTTCTGTTTCGGATTGGTCATCTCGCCGATCTGGACGTAGGGACCGTAGCGACCAGCCTTAAGGAATATTGTCTCGCCGGTCGCCTCGTCGACGCCCAGCTCGCGGTCATTGCTGGGTGCGGCGAGCAGTTCGAGCGCGTGCTCGACGGTCAGCGAGTCGGGTTCGGTCGCCTCGGGGATCGACGCCCGGTCCTCGCCGTGTATCAGGTACGGCCCGTAACGACCCGAGCGCACCGAGACCGGCAGGCCGTCGGGCGCACTACCGAGGATGATCGAATTGATCGCGGCGAAGTCGAACTCGTGCTGTACGTGGGTCATGTGTTCGAGGCCCAGACGCGCGAGTTCGGTCTGGGCCGAGGGGTCGCCAAAGTAGAACCGTGAGAGCCACGGCTCGAGGTCCTGCTTGCCCTCGGCGATCTCGTCGAGTTGACTCTCCATCTCGGCGGTGAACTGGTAGTCCACCAAGTCCGCGAAATAGAACTCGAGCAGGTTCACCACGGCGAAGGCGCGAAACGCCGGCACGAGGGACTTGCCCTTCTTCCACACGTAGCCGCGTCGATCGATCGTCTTCATCACCGACGCGTAGGTCGAGGGACGTCCAATTCCCAGGTCCTCGAGCTTCTTGATGAGTGTCGCCTCGGAGAAACGGTCGGGTGGCTGGGTGTCGTGACCCTTGGACTCGGCACTCTGGACGGGCACGACTTCGCCCTCGCTCAACGCCGGCAGGATGCGCTCTTGATCAGCGAGCTCGGCTTCGGGGTCATCGGTGCCTTCGACGTAGGCACGACGGAAACCAGGGAATTCAATGCGAAGCCCGGTGGCACTGAGGCCCAACTCGGCGGCTCCTTGGAAGTCGACGACCGACGCCAACGTGGCGACCAGTCGAACCTTGTCCTGGGTGAGTTTGGCGTCAACCATCTGCGAAGCGATCGTGCGCTTCCAGATCAAGTCGTAGACGGCGAGTTCGTCGCCGTTCAACTGAGCCTGGGCTTCGTCGAGTGTTCGAAACGATTCGCCCGCGGGGCGGATCGCCTCGTGGGCCTCTTGGGCGTTCTTCACCTTGCGGTCGTAACGACGAGGGACGTCGGCGACGTAGTCGTCACCGAACATCGAGGCGGCCATCGTGCGCGCCGCGTTGATCGCCTCGTCGGACAGCGTGGTCGAGTCGGTGCGCATGTAGGTGATCCAGCCCTGCTCGTAGAGTCGCTGGGCCGCGCGCATCGTACGTTCGGGGTCGAAACGTAGCTTGCGACTTGCCTCGATCTGCATCGACGACGTCATGAACGGCGGCTGCGGTCGCTGGGTCCGAGGCGTCGAAGCAATGGAGATGATGGACGCGTCGGTCCCCGCTAATTGCTCGGCGATCGAGGCCGCGGCACCCTCGCTCAGCACCTCGACCGAGGCCTTGGGATCGAGCTGGCCAAAGGAATCGAAGCTCTTGCCGGTCGCGAGCGTGAGTCCGTTCACCGACTCGAGGGTTGCCTCAAAGGTGGCGCTCTTGGCCGAAAGCACCGCGTTGACGTCGAACCACGTCGCCGATCGAAAGGCCATGCGCTCGCGCTCGCGCTCACAGACCAGGCGAATGGCGACGGACTGGACTCGCCCAGCCGAACGAGCCTTGTCCACGGCGCGCCACAGCACGGGCGAGACCTCGTAACCCACCAGACGGTCGAGGAAACGACGGCCCTCTTGGGCGTCGACGAGGCGAAGGTCCAGGTCGCGGGTCTCGCTGACGGCCTTTGCGATGGCGCTCGGCGTGATTTCATGGAAAACCATGCGTTTTACCGGGACCTTGGGGTTGAGCACCTCCTGGAGGTGCCACGCGATCGCCTCACCCTCGCGGTCCTCGTCGGTGGCGAGGTACAGCTCGTCAACCTCTTTGAGAGCGGCCTTCAACTCCGCGACGATCTTGCGACGATCACTCGAGACAACGTAGACGGGCTTGAAGTGGTCGTTGACATTGATGCCCAATCGAGCCCACTTCTCCCCCTTGACCGACACGGGGATGTCGGCCGCGCTCTGGGGAAGGTCTCGGATGTGACCGACCGATGGTTTGACGATGTAGTCGTCACCGAGCATGCCTTGGATACGTGTTGCCTTAGCAATTGATTCAACTATGACTAGCGCTCGCGCCATGCTCACCACCTCTCCGCGTTTGAAACTTCACTCAAGTGCCAACCCATTTGCTTAACAAGATAGACAGGTCTTGAACTTATCGGCGTCATACTCTAACGAGTGACGTCGCGACGAGGGCGAATCACCAGTGATGCGTTGGAAATTATTCTCTACTCGGACTATTCGTCGCCTTGGGGGGCGGCGACGATTTCGTACTGGGGGTTGAGTATCACCGCTTCGCGACGAAGCGACGTCACGGTACCTCGCACCAGGAGTCGAGTACCTCGTTCGATGCCCGGCACGTTCGATCGACCTTGGAAGACGAGGGTCACCGATCCGGTGTTGTCAGCGATGACGCAACGAAGATCGTTCGAGCCGCTCTCGCGCGTTATCGTCATCGCGCGAACTCGTCCGGCGATCTCGACGGACTCTCGTTCGTGCAGTCCACCGATGGGATAGGCATCACCCGAGCGCTGGGCCAACTTCACGTCAGCCTCGAGGTGTGAATCCTCGCGCAGCCCTCCGCGCACCACGACGTCGCTGAGCGGCGCTTCATGAACCGCACCCTCGGCCAGACGCGTCCGACCTGATCGATAGGGAATAATCGTCGCCGCGGTACGCGGCACGTGCATGACCGCTCCCGCGATCGCGTCCGCCGTTCGGTCGTGCAACAGACGTTGCAGCCTCGACACGAATCCCTTTCGAGGAAGGATCACCATGCAGAACACGTCGGGGTCTCGCACGACGTCGGCCACGAGTTCGAGCGCGGCGCGATCGAGTCGGCGGTCCTCACACTCGACCACCTCGAGGCCAATGCTCGCCGAGGCGGTCCCGGGTGCGCCCCAACGGCTCTCCAGACGCTTGGTGACCAAGGGGTCGATGTCGAAGTGGACCGCTCGAATGGAATAGGCGTTAAGCGTGTTGCAGTACTGCAGGGCACGCTCGGTGGCGAGGTCGTAGTAGTCGACGAAGACCACGACCCGGTTGGTGCGGATGCTCATCTTCTCGTCGGTGGCGCTCGCCTCAAAGGCCTGCACCTCGCGCTCGTATTGCTTATTGAAGCGAATGAGGGCCATGTACATGAGCGGACCCACGACCACGATGATCCAGGCACCCTCAGTGAATTTGGCCACCGCGAAGATGAGTACGACCAGGGCGGTCACCGTCGCCGAGACGCCATTCACCGCCACGCCCCAGCGCCATTTACCAGTCTTCTCGCGCAGGTGGCGCGCGACCATTCCCGCGCCGGCCATCGTGAAACCCGTGAAGACACCTATGGCGTAGAGGGCGATCAGCGAGTTGACCTGGGCCTTGAAGACGATGATCAACGTCAGCGACACCACCCCGAGCACCAGGATCCCGTTGGAGAAGGCCAAGCGGTGACCTCGCTTGGTCAGCTGACGCGGTAGATAGCGGTCGCTCGCGACGTAGTTCGCCAAGAACGGAAAACCGTTGAAGGAGGTGTTGCCCCCGGTGTAGAGGATCAGGATGACCGACAGGATGACCAGGTAATAGATTGTCGAACCGATACCGCTGCTGCCAAAGACGGCTCTCACCTCTTGGGCCACCACGGTCGGATAGCCACTGTAGCGGGGCAGCGCGTGGGTCCAGGAAGCGATAAGGGTCGTGCCTACGAGAAGGAATGCGAGGATCGACGACATCAGTATCAGTGTCTTGCGGGCGTTACGCCACTCGGGTCGGCGGAAGCTCGCCACGCCGTTGGAGATCGCCTCGAGTCCCGTGAGTGACGAGCCACCGTTCGCGTACGCGCGCAGCAGCGTAAGGAACGAGAGGCCCATCAAGATGCCCGTACCCTTTTGACCAAGGGAGTGCCCGACCAGAAGGTGGTTCGCGGGTTGGGCGAGCCGGTGCAGCGAGCCCGTGGCCTTCTTTACGTAACCGGTGACGATGGTGAGCGTGAGCATCAAGACATAGAAATACGTCGGGAACGCGAAATAGCTCCCGGCTTCTTTCAACCCGCGCAGGTTCCCGTAGATGAGGATGATGACGATTCCCACGGTGATGATGACCGAATACGGGCCAAAGAACGGAAAGGCACTCGCGAGGGCGGCCGTGCCCGCAGAGCACTGCACGGCGACGGTCACGGTGTAGTCGATCAACAGCGACACCGCCGCGATCTGTGCGATTCGAGGTCCAAAGTTCTCTCGCGCGACCACGTAACTCCCACCGGCGGTGGTGTAGTACTTGATCACGTCCATGTAGGACGTCGTCACGAAGAACAAGACACCGATGATGACGAACATGATCGGTACCACGAGTGCGAACGCGGCCAGACCGATCAATGGCGTCATCTGCGTGAGGATCTCCTCGGTTCCGTACGCCGATGACGAGATGCAGTCAGGGGCCAAGACGCCCAGTGCGATGAATCGATTCAGCCTTTCACCACTCAATTGCTCGGTGACGAATGGTTTACCGAGGAAGAACTTCTTGAGTCGATATCCCAACGATTCTGGGTACACCGTCGAAACATTCGCGTGCGAAGTCAGAACCGGTGTGCTTTTGGCTATCTGCTTGTCGGCTTCTGACACGAGTTTCACTTTAAGCGACTGGCCGTGACCGCTCCGATACTTGCACTCTTGTTGACAAGTGTGGTCTGATGACTGGGTGCATATCGTTGTCGTCGGCTGTGGTCGCGTAGGTTCAGAGCTGGCGATGCAACTCTCTGACGAGGGCCACTCGGTCGTGATCATCGACAAGAACAAGGACGCCTTTCGTCGCCTGCTCCATTTCAACGGCCAATCCTTGTTGGGTTCGGGCTTCGATCGCGACATCCTGGCGAAGGCCGAAGCATCACAGGCCGACGCCTTGGCGGCGGTGACCAGAGGCGACAACACCAATATTCTTTGCGCGCGAATAGCGCGCGACAATTACGGCGTCAAGAACGTCGTCGCGAGGATCTACGATCCGCAGCGCGCCGACATCTACATGAAGCTTGGCATCCCTACGGTCGCGACGTCACTGTGGACGACCCAACAGGTGAAGCGATGGATGATCCCCGCCGACGAATCGATCGAGTGGACCAATGGTGCGGGTTCCCTGCACTTGGTCGAACGCGTCGTCCCCGACGCTCTCGCGGGAAAGCAGATCCACCATTTCAACGTGGGCGACAGCGTTCGAGTCGTCGGCCTCGTTCGCGGAGGACAGGGCCGCGTGAACATCGACGGGCTCTTCGCCCAAGAGGACGACGTGCTCGAATTTCTGGTGACGCCTCAGGGGATCCACGATCTGCATCACCTTCTACGGGGCGACCTCACATGAGAGTCGTCGTCGCCGGAGGCGGATCAGTGGGCACGGCGATCTCGCTCGACCTTCTCGATCGCCATCACGACGTCACGCTGCTCGAACACATGAGTGCTACCGCCGAGAAGTTGAAGGCACTACTCCCCGGGGTGAACGTAATGGCCGCCGACGCGTGCGAATACGCGAGTCTCTCCGCAGCGGACTTGCGAAACGTCGACGTCGTCATCGCCGCGACTGGTGACGACGAGGACAACTTGGTGATCAGCTGGCTCTCCAAGCAGGAGTTCGGTGTGCCTCGCGTCATTGCGCGTATCAACAACTCGCGCAACGAGTGGTTGTTCAACGACACGTGGGGTGTCGACATCTCGGTCTCGACGCCGGCACTCATCACCTCGCTCGTCGACGAAGCGGTCGAAGTCGGGTCGATCATCAACCTCATGGACCTCGCCCAGGGACGCATGCGACTGATTGAGGTCACGCTGGCCGCGAGCGCACCGGCGATCACCAAGGACCTTACGCTCGACGAACTCCGACTCCCCGACACCGTGCGCGTCGTTGCCGTCGTGCGCAGTGATCAGCCGATGGTGCCATCTCCCACCATGCGATTCGTCGAACACGATCACGTGATCTTGATCGCTCGTGAAGATGCCGCAAACGAGTGTTCCGCCGCTTTTATCGGCTAAACCTTCACGGCAACGCAATCAATCTCGACACGAAGCGACCTAGCATTGAGTCGTGCGCGCTGCTTTCTTCGACCTCGACAAGACCGTCATCGCGAAGTCGTCGCTGATGGCCCTCGGACCCGAGCTGCACGCGCGCGGCATGCTGCGTCGGCGAACGCTGGTCTGGGGCGTCTTCAGCCACCTCCTCTTCGTTCGCTTCGGCGCGAACGACGAGAAGTTGAACAAGATCCGTGAATCGGTGCTCAAAGTCACCAAGGGCTGGGACCATGATGAGGTGCGCGCGCTCGTCGCCGAGACCATCAACGACGTGATCGAACCGCTCATCTACGACGAGGCGCTCGAACTCATTGACCACCACCTCGCCGAAGGCGACGAGGTTTGGCTCGTGAGCATGGCGCCCGCGGAGATAGTCGACCCCTTCGCCGAGTTGCTCGGGATCACTGGGGCCATCTCGTCGATCGCCGAGATTGACGAGGAAGGCAAGTTCACCGGCAACATGCTGTTCTTCGCCCAGGGCGAGAACAAAGCAGTGGCGGTTCGCGAGCTCTGTGAGCGGCGTGGCATCGACCTCGCCGACTGCTACGCCTATTCCGATTCCGAGACCGACGTACCCATGTTGCAGGTCGTGGGACACGCGTTCGCGGTGAATCCCGACCGCCAACTGGCCAAAGTCGCCCACGACCTCGCGTGGCCCATCCTCAGTTTCAATCACCCGGTTCGCGCCCACGACCGCTCGCGCTCGCACACGCCCTTCATTGTCAGTGCCCTGGTCATCAGCGCCGCGGCCGTCCTAGGACGCGCGCGGCTTCGACGAACCTAGAGGGTCAGCAGGTCTCGCGCGCCGGTGTCCGACGAAGGGTGGCGAAGCTTGCTCATCGCTCGCGCCTCAATCTGACGAATTCGCTCACGCGTGAGATTCATCTCGGCGCCTACATCCTCGAGCGTCCGAATCTCGCCGGCACCATCAAGTCCGAATCGCATGCGAAGGATCTTCTGCTCGCGCTCGTCAAGGGGTTGCAACAACTTCTCGATTGCGGCCGGCATCATCTTGACCGCGGCGACGTCAAAGGGTGATTCCGCGGATCGGTCTTCGACCACGTCACCGAGTTCTGCGTCCCCGTCCTCGCGTAGTGGTTCCGAAAGCGAAATCGGCTCGGAGCGGAATCGCAGAGCCTCGATCAACTTGTCTTCGGGCATCTCACACTCGTCACAGAGTTCCTTGATCGTGGGCGGACGCCCAAACTTCAACTCGAGACGCGACTGCGCCTTTTGCACACGTGCGAGCGTGTCGCCCGCGTGCACGGGTAGACGAATGGTGCGCCCGGTGTTGGCGATGCCACGGGTGATCGCCTGGCGGATCCACCAGGTCGCGTAGGTCGAGAACTTGAAGCCCTTGCGCCAGTCGAACTTCTCGACGGCGTGCATCAGTCCGAGGTTGCCCTCTTGGATGAGGTCGAGCAGGGGCAGGCCCGACGCCTGGTACTTCTTCGCGATCGAGACCACGAGTCGGAGGTTGGACTGGACGAAGTCGCGTTCGGCCTGGTCGCCCCGGTGCACGGCGCGCTTGAGCGCCAGTTTCTTGCTCGGGGTCAGCTTGATCTTCTTGTCGGCCTCGGCACCGTCCAGTTCGGCCTTGGCCTCGCGACCCTCTTCGATGGTCTGGGCGAGGTGCACTTCGTCGTCCTTGGTCAACAGCGTGTACTGACCAATATCTGAGAGATAGAGACGGACGAGGTCTTCGTCGTCGCGGTCGACTCGGTCTTTTGCCATATTTCTCCTAATTCGGCCCGTATGTTTCCGGCATTCCTAGTTATACGGAGCTGCGCAACCGGCGGGGCTATCAACCTACCGGGAAGTACCGAAAGAATCAGCGTTTTCGCCCGATTCGACCATATCGACGAGGTCCCGGGCCGCGCGTTGCCAGCGGGTCTCGTCGAGTGGGGCCGGCGGCTGGGTCAGGTCGCCAACCCGCCGGATCTGCCCGACCGTCACCAGTTGCGCCCGGTCAAGAAGTTCACGGGCCTCGGCGTCACGCACGAGTTCGAGGGCGTCACGAACCGAGACCAGCAGACGCGGCCCGACCACGATCGCGACGGCGTAGAGCGTGAGTGTTCCTGAAGGATCCTCGTTCCACGACCGACGAAGGACCGCGTCGATGATTCCCAGTGGCGAGGGTGAACGCCCGGTGTACTCGCGCATCGAAAGCGCCACCTCGCCAAAGGAACGGCTCATCTCGTGCGCGCACACGACGAAGGGATCAAAGCTCAACAGCGGAGCGAGTTCGCCCAGCGCGCGGTAGACCGCGTCAAAGCAGTCCGCCAGGTGCGAGACGACGCCGTCCTCGTCGCTCATGGACGAGGACGAAAGGCGTTCGTGATTGGCATGCGCCGGTCTCGACCGAACGCCTTCTTCGAGATGCGAACCCCGGGAGGCATCTGACGACGCTTGTACTCACTCAAGTCCACCAAGCGTGCGATGTGGAGCACCAACTCGGGATCGTGACCGCTCGCGATCATGTCCTCGGCCGTCGCGTCGCCCTCGACGTACAACTGGAGCAGGGGATCGAGTTCTTCGTAGGGAGGCAGGGACTGGTCGTCGCGCTGATCAGGCCGCAGTTCGGCCGACGGCGGCTTCTCGAGCACCGTGAGAGGAATCGGCTCAGGGTCACCGACGTCGAGTGCGACGCGGTTGCGGTATCGGCACAGTTCGTAGACGAGGGTCTTGGGGACGTCTTTGATGACCGCGAATCCTCCCGCCGAGTCGCCGTACAGCGTGGAGTAACCAGTCGCCATCTCGGACTTGTTGCCCGTGGTGAGCACGATTGCTCCGGTCGCGTTGGAGACCGCCATCAACAACAGACCGCGAATTCTCGACTGGATGTTCTCGTCGGTAATACCAAGTGGTTCACCCTCGAGTACGGGAGCGAGCATGGCCCCAAATGCCTGATGAGCGGCTTCAATCGGTAGCGTGGTGATGTCGATGTCCAAACGCCTGGCGAGCTCGAGCGCGTCAGCCACCGAATGGTCCGACGAGTAGCGACTCGGCATGGCAAAGCCGCGTACCGCGCGCGCCCCCACGGCGTCAACCGCAATCGTCGCCACCAGCGACGAGTCGATACCTCCAGAAAGACCCAGGATCGCCGCGCGAAAACCGTTCTTGCGCAGATAGTCGCGTGTGCCCATCACGAGCGCCTCGTAGGTCTCTTCCACCTCGCTCAGTGGCTCGGCGACTTGATTCACGTGCAACGGTCGCGCCCGGGTCTCGTCACGCGCGTAACTCGTATCGATCCTCACGCCCGCCGACGAGGACTTCGCCTCGATCTCGGCGACCAGCAACTCTTCGTTGAACGCGGTGGCGCGCGCGAGGACGTCACCGTTCTCGTCCACGACCACGCTTTGGCCGTCAAAGACCAGTTCGTCCTGGCCTCCCACGAGGTTCACGTAGGCAATGGGACGGCCGATCTCGAGGGCTCGCTCGCGCAACATCGCTTCACGGTCCTCGCGTCGCCCCCTCGCGTACGGCGAGGCGTTGGCGACCACGATCAACGTGGCGCCCTCGCTGACTAGTTCAGCGGCTGGCCCCTGGGCGGTCCAGACATCTTCACAAATTAGTAATCCAACCGCAACGCCCTCGACATTGATAATGGTGTGCTTGCCGATGCCCGGATGAAAGTAGCGAAGCTCGTCGAACACGTCGTAGTTGGGCAACAGGCGCTTGGTCGCCACCGCGTAGACGCCCTCATCACCAATCGCGACCAGCGCGTCGGCAATGTGCGCAGGTCCCTCGCTCGCGAGCACGCGGGTGACGTCACGTCCGTCCGAGGACGGCGCGAGGGTCAGACCCCGGGTGCCCTCGCTGACGACGGTGCCGACCAGCAATGGCGGTGCATTCGTTGCCGAACACAGCTGCGACAGCGCCGCGTCGGCGGCGGCGATGAAGCCCTCGCGCAGCAAGAGGTCCTCGGGGGGGTAGCCCATGAGGGAGAGTTCGGGTGAGAGCACCAGGTCGGCGCCGAGGGACGCCGCCTGGGTTCGAAAGCGCTCCAGGGTCTCCACGTTTTGGACGAAACCGCCCACGACTGCGTTCATTTGGGCCAAGGCGAGTCGCAGTACGGGCACGGCTTGAGCCTAATGGCGCACCCCCCGCCATCACGGGGGCAACGTTTCACACGGGGTTAACAGAACCAGGGGTTCGCCCCAAGACGACCGGGCAGAATTGTGGGGATCGCGTGGAGCACGCGATGACATTTTGAAGGAGTGACCTTGTCGTATCAAGCTGAATACATCTGGATGGACGGTACCGAGCCGACGCGGGACCTACGCAGCAAGACCAAGATCGTGGCCGACGGCAAGAAGCCGCCGGTGTGGGGCTTTGACGGCTCGAGCACCAACCAGGCCACGGGTCACTTCTCTGACTGCGTTCTCGTGCCGGTGTTCCAGTGCAAGGACCCTCTGCGTGGTGAGAAGGACGTCCTCGTGATGTGTGAAGTGTTGAACGCCGACTTCACGCCACACGTCACCAACACCCGCGCCCCACTCGCTGAGGTCGCCAAAAAGTACGCGAGCTTCGAGCCAATGTTCGGTATCGAGCAGGAGTACACCTTCTTCCAGGACGGCCGGCCCTACGGCTGGCCCGAAGTGGGCTTCCCGCCGCCCCAGGGTCCCTACTACTGCGGCGTCGGTGGCTCCAAGATGCCAGGACGCGACATCGTCGAAGCGCACACGCTGGCGTGCATGCGCGCCGGCATCGGCATCGAAGGCACCAACGCCGAAGTGATGATGGGCCAGTGGGAGTTCCAGGTGGGCATCCTCGATCCCCTCGCGGTGGGTGACCAGTTGTGGACCGCACGCTGGCTCTTAAAGCGCATCGCCGAAGAGTTCGACGTCGACGTGAGTTTCGACGCCAAGCCCATCAAGGGTGACTGGAACGGAGCGGGATCGCACACGAACTTCTCCACCAAGCAGATGCGCGCGCCCGGCGGTTGGGACGCCATCATCGACGGTTGCGAGGCGCTCGGCACCCAGGTCGAGAAGCACATCAAGGCCTACGGTGTGGGAATCGAGGACCGTCTCACCGGTGAGCACGAGACGGCCCCGTACACCAAGTACTCCTACGGCGTCTCGGACCGCGGTGCGTCGGTACGTATCCCCGGCGGTGTGGCGCGTGACAAGCGCGGCTACCTCGAGGACCGTCGCCCGAACGCCAACGCCGACCCCTACGTCGTGGCGCGCGTGATCGTCGAGACCATCTGCGGCGCCGCCAAGGCACCGAAGAAGGCAACGGCGAAGAAGGCACCCGCCAAAAAGGTCGCCGCGAAGAAGGCGACGAAGGCTCCGGCGAAGAAGGCCGCCGCCCGTCGTTAGGACGCAGTAACAAAACCCGCCGCTCACCCGAGCGGCGGGTTTTGTGTTTCAGGACCGGAAAATGGGGTCCCTCGAAGAAGGTGCGAGAATGTCTCATATGCAAAGCCAGGCGCAGTACGTACTTCGAACCGTCGAGGAGCGCGGAATCCGTTTCGTCCAACTCTGGTTCACCGACGTGCTCGGACGCCACAAGGCCTTCCACGTCACTCCCGCAGAGCTTGAGGATGCCCTCGACCAGGGGATGACGTTCGACGGGAGTTCGATCGACGGCTTTTCTCGCATCCAGGAGTCCGACGTCCTGGCGCGACCCGACCTCGAGACCTTCCAGTTGCTTCCCTGGTACGAAGAGGGGGCCGGGGTGGCACGGGTCTTTTGTGACATCGTCAACATCGACGGCACGCCCTTTAGCGGTTGTCCTCGTCAGCAGCTTCGACGCGTCCTCGAGGGCGCGCGCGCCCAGGGCTACACGTTCTTCGTCGCTCCCGAGATCGAGTTCTTCTACTTCAAGGACCTCGACCCCTTACGCCCTCCCCAGCCGGTGGACCAGGGCAGTTACTTCGATCTGTTGCCCGACGACACCGCCAGTCAGATCCGTCGACGCACGGTCTTGATGCTCGAGGAGATGGGCATCGGCGTCGAGCACGCCCAACACGAAACCGCCCCGGGACAGCACGAGATCGACCTGCGCTATACCGACGCGCTCACGATGGCCGACACGGTGATGTCGGTGCGCCTCGTGGTGAAAGAACTGGCCCGACAGTCAGGCATCGCGGCGAGCTTCATGCCCAAGCCCCTGCCCAACGTCCAGGGCTCTGGAATGCACACCCATCTGTCGCTGTGGCGCGACGAGGAAAACGCCTTCATCGGCGACGGGCCCTACGGCCTCAGTGACGTCGCGCTGCGCTTTGTCGCGGGTCTCGTGCACCACGCACCCGAGATCACCGCGATCACCAACCAGTGGGTGAACTCCTACAAGCGTCTCGTGCCCGGTGGCGAGGCGCCCGTGGGTGCGACGTGGGCTCGCTACGACCCCGCCGCCCTGGTGCGCGTTCCTTCGGTCAAGCCCGGCCGCATCGACTCGACGCGTGTCGAGTACCGCTCGCCCGACCCGGCCGCCAACCCGTACCTCGCCTTCGCGGTGATGCTCGCGGCGGGGCTTCGCGGGGTGAACGGCGACTACGAACTGCCCAAGGAGAACGACCCGATCGCCACCCTGCCCCAGTCACTCGCCGAAGCTATCGATCTGATGGCCAACTCCGAGTTGCTCCACGAGACGCTCGGCGAACACCAAGTGGAGTGGTTCCTTCGCAACAAGCGCGTCGAGTGGGACTCCTATCGGGGCCAGGTGACGCCCTTCGAACTCGAAAGGTACCTGCCACTGCTGTGAACATCGACGTCGTCCTCTGCGTGCCCTCGTGCGAAGGGCCGGTGCGAAAGGCCTTTGACGTGACCGGCGTCACGCCCGCCGTCGCTAGTTCCGGACGTCTCAACGAGATCACGAGTCTCGAACCGGCCGACGGCTTCTCGGGCGCGGTGATCAACGCCTCGGCCTTCCCCTTCAGTGAGGCGATGAACCTCTGTCGCCAACTGCGCGGGCGCGAACGTGGCGTGGGTCCGATAATCCTGCTGCTCGACCACTACCAACTCGACGACCTGACGTTTCGCGAGGATCTCTTTGACGACTTCGTGGTCGGCCCCTTTGACGTGAGCGAGCTCGCGACACGGTT
>Ga0182012_10001959_pt1 | contig 22460 bp, 19 predicted proteins | sample 612S2SmetaG_FD_120486 | JGI IMG/M metagenome (GOLD analysis project Ga0182012, IMG submission 120486) | Permafrost microbial communities from Stordalen Mire, Sweden - 612S2S metaG | ecosystem: Environmental > Terrestrial > Soil > Wetlands > Permafrost | place: Sweden: Stordalen | collected... | reverse complement strand
GGCGAAGGGCTTCACGGATTATCGTGAGGTGATTGCCATGCCGGAAGTGGATGCGGTGATTGTGGCGACGCCGGACCACTGGCACGCCAAAATTGCGTTGGACGCCATGGGTGCGGGCAAAGACGTATACATGGAAAAGCCCATGTGCCACACGTTGAAGGAAGTCGAAGAGTTGATTTCCACGGTGCGCGAGAGCAAGCGGGTGGTGCAAGTGGGTTCGCAAACGACGTCGGCCGACCAGTGGTGGAAGGCAAAGAAAGCGATTGCAGACGGCATGATCGGGAAGATGATTATGAGCCAGGGTTCGTATCATCGCAACTCGATTGAAGGCGAATGGAATTACGATATTGAGGCAGCTGCGGGACCGGACGGCAAGGGCGACGACCATATTGATTGGAACATGTGGCTAGGGCCCGCGCCGAAGCGGCCGTATGACGCGGATCGTTTTTTCCGTTTCCGTAAATATTGGGATTATTCGGGCGGGATTGCCACCGATTTATTCTTCCATGTGGTTGCGCCGCTGAATATTTGTTGGGATAAGCCGCAATATCCGACCAAAGTGATGGCGTCGGGCGGGAACTATGCGTTTAGCGACGGGCGTGAAGTGCCGGATACGTTTCATTTGCTGGCGGAATATGCCGAAGGGCATTCGCTAGTGCTGAGCTCTTCGATGGGGAATTCGCAGCATATTCCGGGTTTGATTCGCGGGCATGAAGGCACCATCATTATGGTGGAACATGGGCAGTTTGAGGGGTCGACGCCGGATATTACCGTGAAGCCGCAGATTGTGCATCTGCCGGAAGGGGCGGATGGCATGTCGCACCGCGGGCCGTTCCCGGATTACAAGTTCGGCAAGGATGAGATCAAGATTCCGGTTGAGCAATACGACATGATGCAGGCGCATGTGGGGAATTTTCTGCAATGCATGAGAACACGGGAAACGCCGCATCTGCCGGTGGAGACGGCGGCGCATGCGCAAGTGCTGATCACGCTGGCGGTGGAGAGCTACCGCGATGGGCGCGTGAAGTATTGGGATGAGAAGAACTGGAAGAGCAGCGATCATCCGGTGAAGGGGTAGCGTGTACAAAAACGCTGCTCCTTTACAGTCGCGGTTCTGTTAGCGGCTGGCGACTTCGACGGGGGTTTCCTGTTCGATGTAGCGCAATAAGCCGGCGACGTTTTGCTGATCGGCGCCGTTGTGGGCTATCTGGTTGGCCCGTTGCGCGAACAGGCGCGCGCGGTTGCCTTGATGCAGTTCCACCAGGCAATAGGCCAACGTGTAAGAAATGACGTAAGCGTGTTCGGCTTTGGGCGCTTCAATTTTCTCCAACGTCTTGACGGCGAGTTCATATTTGCCGGTTTTAGCGGCGGCAAAACCAAGTTCCAGGCGCGCGTTATAGTTGCCGCTGTCTATGGCAAGAACGCGCTCGAGCAAATCCACCACTTCTTCGGTCGGCCCGTCGGTTTTCAACTTCAGATGGGCGAGGCGGAATAATACTTCGGGATCTTGCGAATTGCTGCGCACCGCGCCGGCAAACTGCTGGGCGGCATCTTTCGGCGAACCGGAGCGCATGGCGATATAGCCTAACGATTCCTTGGGGCGGGGATCGTCCGGATAGTTCGCGCTCAAGGCTTCCAAGCGGCTCTTAGCGTCGGCGGTGGTTTCGGGATTGGCGGCTTGCACTTCGGCCAAGGCGAATTGGGCGCATTTTTCCGCATCGGCAATGCTGCGGGTGGGGAGCGGGCTGACGCGCAAATCCACATTCGTCAACAGGCCCACCAGTTTCTTGGCGGCAACGTAGCGCTTTAATTCTTCACCGGCTTGCTGCAAGGTTTGATGATAAATCGAGGTGAAAGCATCGGCGGCGGTGGCGCCGGCGGAAATGGCGGCGAGGAATTTCGGAAAGCCAGCGGCGTAGCGCGGGTCAAGCGTCAGCATGTGGACCATGGCCCAGCTTTGCGAATAGAAAAGGAACATTTTTTCGGGCTGTTGATAATAAGCGGAATCGCGATCCACGGCGGCGAGCGTGGCCCAATCGATCCAATGACGGCCGCGCAAAGCGTCTTCCCGGCCCGCAGGAGGCAAACCAATCAACGCCTGATCTTGCCGGCTTTCCACGGTGGAATAGAAATCGGCGATGCCCTCGTTCAACCAGAGAGGCAAATTCAAGCCCGCGTGCTCGACCACGAAATGGGTGTATTCATGGACCGCAACCGAGTAGTGATCGGGATCGAGATCGCGCATCACAATGTAATCGCCTTGGCTGGTGCGCTGATAAAAGGCGAAGGCCGAGGGATTGAGGCGGTAGGAATCGTATTCTTTATCCGAGGCGAACGCCAGAATTTCCACGCGCGGATTGGCATCGCGGGCCGCCCAGCCGGTTTGTTCGAAATAGCGGCGGGCGGTGTCGAGGCGATGCAGGAAATCTTCTGAGCGGTTTTGCGGATCGGTGGTATAGATGGCGAAATGGGGGGTATCGCAACCCGCCCAGGTGGCAGCAGGTCTGGCTAACGCGGGCACCGCACTCAGTGCCAGCAAGAAGCAACTGATAGATGCTGGGAAGTAGTAATTTTGTTTCACAGCGCGTTATCGCGAGTGAAAGGGGAATGTTTCAGAGTAATCCGAGGAGATTAAATCAAAACAGTACTGCTTAAATAGGTGTATACTCGTTACTAGAAAAGGCTATAATGCAGCCTAAGAGTCTTTAATTTGAGGAATATTCGTAAATCCTTTTGGTCAGGTAGCGTGCTCTTTTCGTATCTGATCTTGGGATCGGGCTTAGGCCTGGAGAAAGTGCCGAAGTGGGACGACCGGCGGGAACTGGTGCAATTCGCCGCTAGTTTACCGCGCAAGGTGTACCAATATTCGGTGGTGCCGGGCGGCGTGGAATCGCCCGAAGAATTAGAGGAGGCTCGCCGGACCGATCCGGTAGTGGCAGCACACTTTAAAGATTTCGGCGAACATACCTATATCACCACGCTCAAAGAAGACATGTATGTCTATGTGGGTTACCGCATTGGCAACATGGCGTTCTACACCAAAACGAAACATAAGGTTTGCAAAGGCGAGGAAGTGATCACGGACGGCAAGAATTATGCGCGCACGCGCTGTGCGAACCGGATGCTGCCGAAGCTGTTCAAAGGGATACCGACGGTGCGGTTTAAAGAGCCGAAGCCGCCGGATTTTGACTTCATCGATAGGCCAGAGCCGCACCTGGAAGTGCCGTCCGATCCGCTATTGACGTCCACGTATTATGCGGCGCCCTATCTGCCTGCCTATGCGCCGAAGCCGGTGACGATCACGCAAACGGGCGCGAGTCCGCAGAAGCCGTATGGCACGCCCTTGCCGTCTGAAGTGATTTTGCCGGAGTATGCGCCGTTGGGCGGGATTGCGCCAGGTGCGTTATTGCCGATCCCGGCGACGACAGGTCCGGGCGGCGGCGGTGGTGGGGGCGGAGGCGGCGGTGGTGGGGGCGGTGGCGGAGGCGGCACACCCGGTGGCGGTGGAAGTCTGGTGCCGGAGCCGCGTTTTCTGTTCCTGTTGGGTGCGGCGGGGCTGGCGATTTATTATCAGCGCCGCACGGTGAAATCGAGAGTTAGGGTATGAGCCATTCCTCCGCCCATGGCCGTGATGGTGATCGGGTAAGTGCCAGCGGCGACGTGGCGGCCTACCGATAAGATCATTTGGGACAGGCCTGAGCCCGGCGCGTTGATGGACCTTGGACTAAAGCTAATGTGAATGCCGGCAGGCTCGCCGACAGCGGACAAAGCGATGGCGGAGGAAAAGCCGCCGGAAACGCTGATGTTCAGGCCCACGGAACTGCTCTTGCCAAGTGTCAGAAATTCCGCGGGCGACGACGCGGAAAGGCTGAAGCCCGCAGCCGTGGTGGTAGACGTTAATGCCGCGATCAGTCCGTCGCCGTTCGGTGTGCCCCAACCCGTGACAAGATCGTAGCCGGGCAGCGCGGAAAAGCTGCCCGACGTGCCGCTGGCGATGTCGTGGAAATCGGTGGCATAGCGGTTGGTCAGATTCTGCGCATAGATGACCGGGTTGATGAATCCGACAGGGGTCGCACCGTTGGCGGCTGCCTGCTGATTGGCGAGGGCCAAGAACCCGGCCCACATGGGAGCGGCGAAGCTGGTTCCGCCCAGTTGGTTGGCCGCGCAGGTGGTTTGGTTGGCGCACACATAAAAAGTGAAGTTGGCGTTGGCCGCCACATCCGGGCCGTTACGCAGCGTGGTGGATCCCTGGTTGCTGGAGTTGATGACGCCGGAGAGCTGTTGCCATGAGGGAATAGGGATGGAATCGGGCGAGATGCCGCCGCCGCTGTTCGGCCAGGCCGTTTCCGATTGCCAAGGGCCGGCAGCACTGGCGGTGATCAAGTCGGTGCCGCCTACCGAAACAACATTGGCATCGTCCGCCGGCCATGCTTCATTCGAGGACGACCAGGTGGAATTATCGCCCGAGGCGGCCAGGAAGGTTTGGCCTTGTGCCGCCATTTTTTGGAAATACGGGTCGAGTGTGTTGGGATCGGCCGGCGTCCAACCCCATGAGCAACCAATGGTGGTGGGGAGTGGGTTATGCGTGGTCATGGCGCTGAGGATGGCGGTATCGGTAGCGCCGACGTACACCACGAGACTGGCCAAGCCGGGCGCCATGCCGAGGGCCTGCGTCATGTCGATGGTTTGTTCGGAGTCGTCGCAGCCGTCGCTTTGGAGGCAGGATGTGCTGGTGCCATCGGTGGAAACGAGAGTGACCGGCACATGGTTCGTTTGACCAACGTTCTTATAGTAAGTGGTCAAATCGGCCAGGTCGGCGCCGGCGTATTCGAATAATCCGAGGTTCTGGCCCGCGCCGGTGAGAGTCGTGCCGCCGTAGTAGGCTGCGCGCATGTCGCTTCCCAGGAAGGAACCGGACGGACCGGAGCCAGTGGTGGCATGAGTCACGACAGCGTCGGGATTGATACCGTGGGCTTTCGCGTAGGCGATCCTGGTGATCAATCTGGGCTGCGGGATCGAGTAATCGTCCAAACCAGAAATGTGCCAGAGTTGGAATGGCAAGTCGATCGTGGGCTCACGGTCCGGCGCGTAAAAGGTACGGGTCTCGGTAGTGTGCATATAGGTTTCCATCTTCACGTGGAAGGCTTTCTCGACGGCCGAGACAGGACCTCGGATCACCACATTCATGCCATCGCGCGTGCCGCCGATGACCGAGAATTTTTGTTTGGTGGCGAATTTAACGACAGCGGCATAGTCTTTCTGGCTGGGGCCGAAGCGTTCGGTAAACTGCGCCACGGTGAGGAAGCGGCGGTAGGACGGGCTGGCGGGATTGTTGAGAGCTTTGAGAAATTGATCCAGTCCGGGTTGGTCTCTGAGCGGCAGGACTAGGTTGAGGGTCATCATTTGCCGGCTGGATACCTTGCCCATCCGTTTCGCCTTGTGGTTCTGAACGACGGCTCGAAGCTCACGGGTCAAACAGTGGCGCGGCTCTGCGGCAAGGCTAAGAGTGTGTAGAAGGCATAAATAAGCGGCAGTTGCGAGAAAGGGTTTCTTCAGAGATGTTCGAGTCATGTGGATCAACTTTTCTATTGGAGCACTTTGGAATGAAACGGAGAGGGTAAGCGAACTAGCGCTGGCTTACGCGAACTTCTGCAACCAGGTACCAGCCGTTATAGAGATTTCTTGTGATTGGCGGCCAAGCGCCGGACAAAAGCGGCATGCTCGGCGGATTTTGTGCCTTGCTCCACTGCTGTGCGCAAAGATTTCTCAGGGTCCCATACAGCGGCGGGATCAAGCCAAAGGCCGGGAAAGACGTGGGAGCGCAGCAGCCCCTTGGAATCAGGCGCAATGTCTTTGTAGCGGCCGCGAAAGAGTTGCCGCCAGATGATGCGGTTGGGCTGCAGGAGGATGGTTATGTACTCCTTTACGCCAGCGCTGCGGTAGAGTTCGAGCTTGATGCCGAGGTCGCGCGACGAACTGGAATTGCTGATTTCGATCACCAGTTCAGGGGCGCCGCCGAAAAACTCGCCGGAATCGCCGGATTGGCCGCCGTATTCTGGCAGAATTTGCAGAGCGACATCCGGCTGGGGGACGTCCCGCGGCCCCATAACCCAGGTAGCTTCGCCGCTCACTTGGCAGCCGGGCGTATGCTCGGTGTAAAAAAAAGCCCAAGCGCCGAGCTTCATCTGGTAAATTCCGTGGCCGCGGCTTACGGGTGATGGCATAAAGACAATTCCGCCGATCAGTTCGGCGTGCTTCAGATCCGGCATGCCATCCCAACGGCGCAAGAATTCCGCGGCGTCAAGGCGGTCGCCTTCACGGAGGACAATTGGAAGCGTAGCGGCAGCCAGAGACATCGATCTAGGTTCAGGTTAACACCGAAATCGAGTTCAACTCCGCAAGGCCGCATCGAGATCGGCGTAGATATCCTCGACCGCTTCGATGCCGGCGGCGACGCGGACGAGATTGTCGCGAATTCCCATGCGTTCGCGCATTTTGGGGGCGATGTCGCGATGCGAAGCCATCGCCGGGTAGAGCAGCAACGTGTGAACGTCGCCCAAAGAAGTGCCGGGGACAATCATCTTAAGGTGGTTCATGAAGCGCAGGACGGCGGCTTTATCGGCGTCCTTGATTTCGAAGGCGAGAATTGCGCCGTAAAGACCGGGCGCGAAGATTTGTTTAATAATTTCGGCGTCGGGGTGATAGGGATCGGCGCAATAGTAGACGCGTTCCACCGCCGGATGCGATGCCAGGCATGCGGCGAGTTTACGCGCGTTCTCGCACTGGCGTTCATAGCGCAGGGCGAGAGTCTTGATGCCGCGCATGGTGAGGTAGCTTTCAAACGGGCCGAGCGTGCCGCCAGCAATGCGCGAAAGCATGCGGACGTTTTCATGATGATCGGCGTCGCTGACGATGATGCCGCCGAGGACGTCGCCGTGGCCCGAAAGAAATTTCGTGGCGCTATGCACGACCATGTTCGCGCCCAGGTCGAGCGGCTTGAGAAGCATGGGGCAAGCGAAAGTGCTATCAACGACGAGCGCGGCTCCGGCGGCGCGTGTGATGGCGGCGACTTTAGGGATATCGGCCACGCGCAGGATGGGATTGGAAATGCTTTCGAGGAAAACGCAGCCAGGCTTTTCGGCGGCAATGGCTTTTTCGAGCGCTGCGAGATCCCAGAGATCGACGTAGCGGACGTTCACGTCGAAGGGGCTGAGCACCTGATCAAGGAGTTTGATAGTTGCGCCGTAGATGGAGCGCGAACTGATGATCGAATGCGGGCGATCAATAAGCGCGGCTTGAAAAGCGATTTGAAGCGCCGTCATTCCCGAACAGGTGGCGAGTGAGCCATGGCCGTTTTCGAGAGCGGTCGTCAACTCTTCAAGGGCCCCGTTAGTGGGGTTCTCATAACGCGAATAACTTGGGCCCGCTTCTTCGTGGCCGAAGATGCGGTCGAGTTGTTCGGCGGTTTCGTAAAAGTAAGTCGTCGCCAGATGGATGGGCGTGGTTGAAGGTATGGCGGTGGAGGTCTCGCGTTTGCGATCACCGGCGTGGACAACTTGCGATTCAAACTTCATTTTCTTTTCCAGCGGACACCGTCTTTGGTGTCTTCAAGTAGAATGCCTTTCTCTAGAAGGAGGTTGCGGATTTCGTCGGAGCGTTTGAAGTTCTTCGACTTCTTGGCTTGATTGCGTTCTTCGATGAGCGCGTCGATCTCACTATCAGTGAGTGCCGACGTTTTGCCGGTGGATGGTTTGAGGACATCGAATACGGTGTCGAAGACCTCGATGACGCGGGCGGCGTCCCAGCGGTTGTCTTCCCGGAATTGGTCGTCGTCGAGTGCGGTGTTCATGGCGCGCACATATTCAAAGATGGCGGCCAGCGCTTCGGCGGTGTTCAGGTCGTCGTCGAGTGAGTCTTCGAATTGACGAACGGCTGCGCGGGAACGGTCGGCAAGGGTTTGGTTCTTGCCCGGTGGAAGTTTGGCGGAACTGACGCGCGCTTCGAAATCGCGCAGGCGCTCGATGCTCTTGGCTGCCATTTTGAGCCCGTCAAAGGTGAAATTGAGTTTTTTGCGGTAAGGAACGGCGGCGAGCACGTAGCGAATTACTTCGGGTTGATGACCCATTTCGAGTAAATCGCGCAGCGTATAGAAATTGCCGAGCGACTTCGACATTTTCTGCGATTCGATTTGCAAGTGTTCGGAGTGCAGCCAGAAGCGCGCGAAGGGTTTTCCCGTGATCGCTTCCGATTGGGCGATTTCGTTTTCATGATGGGGGAACACCAGATCGATGCCACCCGCGTGGATGTCGAGCGTCTCGCCCAGATAGCCCATGGCCATGGCGGAACATTCAATATGCCAACCGGGGCGGCCATCGCCGAAAGGGGCGGGCCAGAACGGCTCGTCGCCTTTGCGGCCTTTCCATAAGACGAAATCGCGGGCGTCGGCTTTATCGTATTCGTCCTGGTCAACGCGCGCTCCGGCGCGGATGCCGGTGAAATCGTTATGCGAAAGTTTGCCGTAATCGGGAAAGTTAGCAATGCGGTAATAGGTCGAGCCTTCGTTGGTGTAGGTATAGCCTTTCACGGCGAGTTCTTCAATGGCTTTCACCATTTCGGGTATGTGCTTGGTGGCGGGCGCGACGTGTTCGGGCTGTTCCAGGCGCAGAGCGGCGGCGTCTTCAAAAAAAGCTTTGGTGTAGACGCGCGTGTAGTCTTCAATGGACTTGTGTTCTTTGGCGGCGTTCAGGATGATTTTGTCGTCCACGTCGGTGACATTCATCACATGATCGAGGGCGTAACCGCGGTAGCGCAGCCAGCGCCGTAAGATGTCCTGGAACGTGAAAGTGCGGAAGTTGCCGATGTGGACAAAGTTGTAGACGGTGGGTCCGCAAGTGTACATGCGGACGGTGTTGTCTTTCAATGGCTGAAAGGGTTCTAACTCCTGGGTGAGAGTGTTGAAAAAGCGCAGGGGCATTCGTGAGAGAAGGTCAGACTCAATCGTAACAAGCGATAAGCTCAAACTATGAACGTCACGGGACGCCAGAAATCGATAGCGTTCTTTATCGCCATGGGGGCGGGGCTGATCACCGTCACCTTGCTTCTATATATAGGATGGGTGCTGCTTCACTGGCGCACGGGAATTTTCCTTTTCCTCGGTATTCTGCTGCTGGCGGTGATTATTTCGGGCGTGGTGCTGAATACCATATTCCTGGTGCGCGAGATCCGGCGTAATGAACAGCATGATGCGTTCATTAATGCGGTGACTCATGAATTGAAGACACCGGTGGCCTCAATACGGCTGTATTTGGAGACACTGTTGACGCGCCCGGTTGAGGATAAGAAACGCGAAGAGTTTTACCGGATCATGCTGGACGATAGCGACCGGCTGCTGCATACCATTGAGCAAGTGTTGCGCACGGGAAGGTTGGGCGCATCGCATCCGATATTAAACCTCGCGGAGATTGACTTAAATTCGCTGTTGTTGGAGTGCGTTGAGCGGGCGCGCACGCTGCATAGTTTGCCGGCGGAGGCGCTGCGTTTTGAGCCGGCGGGTAATTTCATCATTGAAGGGGATGCCGATGAAGTAAGATCGGCCGTGACGAATCTGATCGATAATGCCGTGAAATATTCGGGTACGAATGTGAATGTAGCAGTGGAGACGGCGAGGGTGGGTGAGAAGTTCGTGGCGATTCGCGTGAAAGACAAAGGCGCAGGGATTGCGAAGACCGAGTTGAAGCGGATTTTCAGGCGATTTTACCGGATACCGGGGCCGCTGGCGGCGCGCTTTCGGGGAACGGGACTGGGGCTGTTTATCGTGCGTAGTGTGGCCAAGAGGCATGGCGGCCAAGTGTGGGCAGAGAGCGCGGGACCGGGCCACGGCAGCACGTTTGTGTTTCAATTGCCGGTGACGAATACAAAATGAATCGAGTTTTGGTGGTGGAAGACGAAGCGCATTTGGCCGAGGGGTTGCGCTTCAATCTGGAAGCCGAAGGATATCAGGTGGAGACGGTAGAGACCGGCGAAGCGGCGTTGGAGAAGCTGCACGATGGGCAGGCATTCGATGTGATGATTCTGGATGTCATGCTGCCAGGCAAAGACGGTTTCGGTGTGATGACGGAGATGCGGCAAGCAGGCATGCTGGTGCCGACGTTGATGCTGACGGCACGTGGGCATTCCGACGACGTGTTACGGGGCTTTGAGGCGGGCGCGGATGACTACTTGACGAAGCCTTTCGATTTGGCAATTTTGATCGCGCGAATCCGCGGCTTGCTGCGGCGCAGGGGATGGCTGCAAGCGCCGGTCGTTTCGCAAGCCGCGCCTCGCAAGCAGGAAGATGTGTACACGTTCGGGGTGGAGCGGAATAAATGGGTGAACTTTGATTCCCTGGAGCTATGGGTAAGGAACCAGGTATTCCGCCTGACGCTGATGGAGGCCAACTTGTTGCGATTCATGATTGAGCATGAAGGAAAGCCCGTGTCCAGAAAGAGTATGTTGCAGAAAGTGTGGAGCTTGCAGGAAGATACCGACACCCGGCCGATTGATAACTTTATTGTCCGGTTGCGGCGGTATTTGGAGGACGACCCGAAGAATCCCAAGCATTTGCTGACAGTGCGCGGGGTTGGGTATCAGTTTGTGGCGCTGCCGGGGTAGAATTCCCCAAGATTTTTTCCTTCCTAGGCTGCAACGGAAAGCCATTCACCGTCACTAAGACGCTAGGAGGGTCTTTCCGGAGACGCAACGGGAACGCCCATAGGGAGTGAATACCGTAATTCAAACAGACTCGAGCGCGGGGCTTTCGTGTGATACTACACAGAAAGCTGCGGGTAAATCTTTGGATCGATTCGAGTTTAGCGACGATTACGTGGCACGGCTGCGGAGTAACGACGCGGCAACGTGGGAACACTTTTACGCGTATTTCCGCCCGAAGATTAAAGCGAAATTCCGCACGCAATTTCGCTGGGAAAAGGTAGATGATCTGACCAGCGAGACCATTGCGTCGGCGATTGAGAAGATCCGGCAGGGCGAGCCGCGGAATGGCGCGAGTTTGGCTAGTTACGTGCTGTCGGTGTGCCGCAATAAAACCTTAGAAACGTTTCGGGCATCGGAGAAAGAGAGGATGCAGACGGACTTGGATTGCGATCTTTTTCCGGCCGGCGGGAAGACAGCGTTGCAGGCATGCATCAACAGCGAGAACTCGCAGGAGATTGACCGGGTGATGGCGGAATTGAAGCCGCTCGACCGAAATCTGCTGTTGGACCTTTTTTTTCACGGCGCTGATCGGGAAGCGATCAGAAAGAAATATGGGGTCAGCGACGACGGCTTGCGACTCAAGTTGCTGCGTGCGCGCAAGAAATTTCAGGGAAAGTGGAGGCGGGGCTAGCACCGCCTTTTTATTTGATCGGGTACAAAAATGAGCGATATGACAAAATCAATGGCCCACTTAGAGGCCGAAAAAATGAATGCGGTAGAGAGTTATCTATTGAATGAAATGACCGAGGAGCAGCGAATGCGCTTCGAGGAGCATTATTTCGAGTGCGCAACCTGCGCGGACGCGGTGGAAGCAGGGCAGGCGTTTATCAGCGGAATACGTCCTGTTGAAGAAACCGTCCACTGGTGGGAAAAGCCGGTGCCGGTTTGGCGAGTGTGGGCCTTGGGAGGCGCTACGATTGCGCTTTTGGCTCTCACGACGATGCGGGAATTTCAAAGCGCGCCGGCGGTCATGGCGAACACCATTATCCAGGCGGAAGAGATTATGCGAGGGCCTGATCGGGCCTATCGGCCGGTAACTCCTTCCGTGACGGTAGAAGCGCCGATTGTTGACGCGTCGGACCACCCTTTTTACCAGGTGGTGATTACCGGAACCGATAGCGGCAAGAGGTTTTCGCAAATTGTTCCCTCGCCTGCCAAGGGCGAGGTTTGGCTCTCGGTTCAAATGGAGCGCGCTGTGCTCGGCTCCGGCCGTTTCGAGGTTACCGTGGCAGGACTTGATAGCCGGGACGCGAAACAGCCGCAATCGGCAGCGACGTACTATTTCCAGATAGACAAAAACTAATAATCTGCTTGGGCTTGGCAACGCTACCAGACTAATCGACACTTATAAGTTAACGGAGCCAAAGGGTTGATTAGAATTATTTTCTGAAAAGTTTCCAAAAGTTTGAAACGGAAGAGCCCGGCCGGTCACTAGCGGTTCTAGACGTCCGTGACTGGGATAGCAGTAATCAGAAAGTAGTTTGAAAAATGCTAATAGAATCTCCGCGCGAAGTTAGAACAATTCAATTCGATGAAGCTTATCTGGCGCGCTTGCGCAAGGGGGACGACTTTACGGCGAGGCACTTTGACCGCCATTTCCGGCGCTTGGTCAAGATGCAGCTGTGGGGTAGATTTAGACCGGACCAAATCGGCGATATGGTTGACGACGTGATGGCGGCGGTGATTGAGAAAGTGATGGCGGGCGAGCCGAAAGAGGCCGCGTGTTTGCCAGGGTACGTGCGTGGAATTTGCGCCAATCTTCAAAAGAGGGAGATTCGCAGTCACGCGAAGTATCAGGTGGTGGATTTAGATCTTGACCGCCTGACGTGCAATGCGGAGTCGCCCGAAGAGAAGGCGTTGGACGAAGAGAAGGCTAGCGCTGTTTGGAAGGTGCTGGAGCGTTTGCGCGTGAGGCAACGTAACGTTTTGTTGGATTTGCACTATCACGGCATGGAGCGGGACGAAGCCTGTAAGAAGTATGGCGTTACGCGCGACCAGCTAAAGCTCATCTTATTCCACGCGCGGCAAAAGTTTCAGAGGGAATGGAATAAGCGATGAGATCGATAACGAGCTATGAAGCGATGAAGCAAATGAGTCAAGAAAACCAGCCGCAAGAAAATAAGGCAAAGGCACGCGAAGAAACCATTCGCCGGTACCACGAAGAAGCAGTGAAGAGTAATGCGGTGGAACTCTATCTGCTGAATGAAATGCCGGCCGAGGAGCGGGCGCACTTCGAGGAGCATTATTTTGAATGCACCGCGTGCGCCGACGCGGTGGAAGCGGGACAAAACTTTATTACGCAACTCAGGCCGCTTCCTGTGAGGCCGAGGCCTTTCTGGCGGCAACCGGCGGCGGCCATCGCAGCGCTGTTTGTAGGGGTAGCAGGCGGACAACAATTCGTGATTGCCAGGTTGAAGGCGCCGCAGCCGACGACGATTATCGTGGCTCACGAACTGGAGAAGAGCGCCGAGGAGCGGAAGCCGGAAACGGCGCGGACAGCTTCGCTGACGATAGAAGTGGATCTTCCCGCGGCGGCGGAGTATCCTTTCTATTTGCTGACGATCAACGGCGCGGATCACCATAAAAAGCTTTCGCAAGTGGTGCCGGCAGCGGGAAATTCCGAATCGCGGCTTTCCGTGTTCGTGCCGCGCAAGAGTTTGGGAGCGGGGAAGTTTAGTGTGGATGTGGTTGGCCTGAAGAGTGAAGAAGCGAAAGAAGGCCAGAAACTGGATGAGACGTTTGAGTTTGCGATGAACTGAGGACACCTATGAATGAACCTGAGAAGCCGGATGAGACACAAGACGAGGCTGCGGTACCGGATGATAGCGCGGGAGAGGTGGAATCGATTCCCGGGTCCGCCGGAGTAAGTTCCAACGCGGCGGCGGCTGGGGCAGGCGGCGCGGATTCTCCTCCCAGCGCACCTCCCACGCCGCCGGCAAAGACGAACGGCCATACAGTCCCCTAACTAAGATCGATAATTCGCGCGGTTAAAATGAGTGGTGCTTGTGGCCACTTGTTTCAACCGTGCCGGCGCGGGGAGAGTTGCGTCCCTGGCCACGCTCATTCTGTGTTTGCTGCCATTCGGCGCGTGGTCCAGGCCGGCGCTGGAGGCTGAGGCGCTCATTCAGGAAATCGAGAATTTACGCCACACCAAGCCAGATACGGCACTCAAGATAGCGAGCCAGCTAGACAAAGAGGCCTATTCGACAGCCGCCGGGCAACGCCTGCGAATTCTATGTGCTCATGTGTTGATTGAGCATGGGATCACTTCCGGTGTCGATAGCCTGCTGGCGATCGAGCCGAAGGATGCCGGTGTGCGCGCCCGGCTGTTCGCCGCGCAAGCCTATCTGGAAAGGGCCAGGGGGGGCACCGCAGAAGCCGCAACTTATGCAAAAGCATTGGCGGCGGCGGATTCGGTCAGTGACCGTTGCTGGAAGGCGGAGGTGAGGATACGCTACGCGCAAGCGCTGGTGGAGCGGGGGGATCTGGGCCACGCGGACAGTCAGCTCAAGATTGCGGAAAAAGATGCCGAAGCGTGCCGCGACAGGTTTTGGATGGCTTGCCGCTACCTGGTTCAGAGCAACTTAGACGAAACGAGCCACCATTACGAAGCGGAGTTGATGTCATCTCAGCGCGCGGCGTCCCTGGCCGGCCAGCATGCCTTTCCGCAGCTCATCGCCCTCACGAAAGGAAATCTGGCTCTTGCCTATTTTCACGTCGGCAACTATGAAGCGGCCTTGCAGCTTTTACGCGATGCCGAGAAGTGGTATCCGAAGGAAGCTGTGAGTTTAGCGATTGATATCGGGCACCGCGCCAGAGTGCACTACTGGCGAGACGAAACTGCCGAGGCAGCTGGCGATTACAAACGCGCCATCGAGATTCTGAAACGGCTGAAGATGGAGAACAACGCGTGGTCGCTGCGATTTCTGAACGAGTTGACGACGGTGTTGATCAGCATGGGCCGGCTGGATGAGGCGGATTTGTACAATTCGCTGGCGATCAAAGGCTCGGCCAATATCAAACTTGAACAGTGGACGCTTTTTACCGCGCGCATCAACAACGCCAGCATTCTGCGGTTGCGTGGCCGGATTCCTCAAGCGATCGAGCAACTGAGTGAATTAGAAAGGGCACTGAATCAGGCAAAAGATCTTGACCCGGACGCTGTTTGGCGATTGCATAGCGAACTGGCCGAAACGCAAGCCGCGGGCGGGATGAACATCCAGGCGGAGAACGAATTTAGAACAGCGATCAACACGGCCGATGCTGCGCGAAATAGCATTACCGAAGATTGGGACAGGATGACGTTCTCTGTCTATGTGGCAAAGTTGGTGGCGGCGGCGATAGATTTCGAAGTGGGGCGGAAAAAAGATGCGGAAGCTCTGCGCTTGGCGGAGGGCTTTCGGGCGCGGATGCTGGCTGAAAAGCTGCAACTTTCCAAGATGCCTGTTCCGCGGCAATTTCAGGATATTGCGCGCGCGCGGAACGCCGTGATTCTCTCCTATTGGATCACCAAAAAAAACTCCTATGTGTGGGCGACGACAGCCAAAACAATAAACGTATACGCTTTAAAGGGTCTGGGGAAACTCGATTTCGAGATTCTGCGGCACAACGACGATATCCGCAATCAGCGCGCGCTGCTCGATTCGCCCAGGGCGTCGATTGCTCTGTACCAGGAGCTTGTCTCGCCGGCGCAATCGGCGCTTTGGCCTGGCGCGAATGTCATCATTGTTCCGGATGGTCCGCTCGCGGCGCTGAATTTTGAGACGTTGATTCCACCAGCTGCGCCCGCGGAGTTTTGGCTAGATAGCATGACCTTGACCGTAGCGCCTTCGCTCGCTGTTCTGCGGGATCGCAAGCCGCCGCTCTCGGGCCAGCAGCAGTTCTTTTTGGTGGGCGGAACCATTCCGGCTGATAAGAAACAGCTGCCCGGGACCGTGCAAGAAATCGAGGATATCAGAAGTCTCTTTCCGAACGTTCCGCAAACAACCCTGATGAAGCAGGACGCTACCGCAACGCGTTTCTTGGACGGCAATCCTGCCCAGGCTTCGTATCTGCATATATCAGCTCACGCGGTGGCTAACCCGGAGAGTCCACTAGACTCGTATATTCTTTTTACGCCCGATAAGGCTCACGTGGACGGGCGACTCTACGCCCATAGCTTGATGGATGTGAAGCTGCAGAGTTATTTGGTTACGCTCTCGGCTTGTGAGAGCGCCGGCGGAAAAGCCTTGCCCGGCGAGGGCCAGGTGGGTCTGACATGGGCGCTGCTGAGCGCCGGGGCGCAGCACGTCGTGGCCAGTTTATCGAAAGTGTCCGATTCCGCCACGGCGACGTTCATGCGTCAGTTCTACACCTTCTTGAGAGATGGAGAAGATCCGGCAAACGCCTTGCATCACGCGAAGATTTTGATAGCTAAGAAACGGCCGCCTTACTACTGGGCGGCGTTCCAACTCTACTCGCGCTAGTTACTTTCTTTGATTTCTATTACTTTGATTCTCTTCTGTGGCGCGTTGACCTCGCCGATCACACAGACGCGCTTGGCGGCGAATTTGCGCGGCAAGCAGAAGTTTCCTTTTTGGTTTGATGCTACATGCCGGATTGTTTGAGACGTACGCGCAGAAACACGCTTACGCTCCAGGGACGGTCGCCGTAAAAAGGTTTGATGAGGCCGGGCAGCGAATAGGTGCTGGCGTTGGCTCCCAGGGCGGTTCTTAGAACGCCGAAAGCCGTGCCGATTTCGCGCGAATAGCCGAGCGTATATGCGCCGATACGGAAGGCGCGACCGTCCAGCTCGGTGATGGTGTTGAAAAGTTCGTCTTTGTCTACCAATTCGGCGCGGCCGGTCAGAATATTTTTGCTGCTGAGAGGAAAAACGGACTCAAGGGTATAAGCGTCGCCATTGTGCTTGCTGTAGGTGTCGTGATTGCGTCCCCAAATTAGGCTGGAGGACCAGTTACCTTTCGCCAGAGGCTTGGAGTAATGGACGGAAGCTGTAGTGCGAATGACATCGCCGGGCTGGGCCGCTTCGGGCCGGGTGAGGCGGCCTAAGGAGAATTGAGCCATCCAACGTTTAGATGGGAAGATAGAGGCGCGAGTGGACCAGGAATCGATTGCGCCGAAGGTGACATTCCAGCGATTCTCGCCGGGTTCAGCACCGTGAAAGCCACTCACTTCCCAGCGGATGGTCTTGTATTTCAAGACACCCGTTACCACGTTGTAGACGATGTGACTGGAATCTTCCCAGTGGTGCGCTAGCGGCGCTTGCGGCAATTCACTGGCGGATGCGCGATGTGGGAAGGCGACTGGGCCGAGCGCGGGATCGCCCACGGGCGCGTAGTAAAGCTCCCAAAGGCCGTTCTGACCCAGCGGATGAGCATAGGTGAAGCCGAGCCCCATGATGAAGTTATGAGGGTGTTGCGCATCGACCAGCGGAATGCCGTATGCCGTTTCACCGGTTTGAAAGAGTTCGGGATAGCGGCGATCAGTAACAGTGGCGGGCTCGAGACTCAACATCAACTGGATCATGAAACTGCCTTTGCCGACGCGGTGTTCGACGCCTGTCATGAACCAGTTCGGCGAATAAAGTTTGTCATGGCCGCGAGGAGCGGATTGTTGAGTGTCCACGATGAATGCTTCACCCATGAACATCCAGTTCCAGCCAGCGGTGTGGGTCATGAGCATGGGCAGAGCGCCGGCGGTTGGGTTCATACTGGTGCCCGAGGCTTCCTGCATGACTGAGATACCGGCTTCATTCATATCAGCCATATCAGCCATGCCAGCCATATTCCCCATTTGATGCGACTGGGCGCAGGCGATGGAACACGCGAGGGTGAGACAGAAGGATATTTTGACGCAAGAACTCATGATTTCACTCCGCCAATAACAAAATCGACGCTGACCGGGAGGCCGCGAAAAGCTGGACTATGGATTTTCGATCAGATGCGGAGGATGGCGAACCGGTGGGGTGGTTTTAAGACCGCGCGGCAATGAGAAGGTGGGCCGAATTGCAGGCCGCGTGGCGATTGCGAATTACATAAGAAGAAGAGGACTGGCGCTGAAACGGCGACGAGGCTAATGCGGACTTTTGAAAAGTTGACGCTGTAGGGTAAAACACGGTTTAAGCAATGGCTTGATGCCGGACGGGACTTGCCGGAATGCGGGCAGCAAAAGTGGTGTGGCGATTCGCTGCCGGATCTGGATAAGCAAGATGCTACGCAATGCGTGCCGGCCAGGAAACCCAGAACCAGTATGAATGCAGCGCATTGCTTATAAAATCGCGACATCGAAATCGTAGCGGATCTTTATTCCTTTAGTGTAAAACAATATAGCGTAACAAAGCATTTGAACCCAACCGTGAGTCGAGGATGTATATGCCTAAAATTCGTCTGGTGGTTCCTTGGGAGTTCTGCTCTTTTGTTCTCTGGTTCCGCTCGCCCTCCAGCAAGCAAACTAACGGAGTCTCGGCACAACAGCGCTAGACAGAACGGTGCCTCGCGTGGTTTGCATCGGCTGCATCGGTCTTTGATGCGCACGCGGTGACAGCTTCTGCGATGGCTGCCAGTCAATGTCCTTTATCATCTATTGAACATTCGGGAGGCAAAATGTTTGATGAACTGCAACTATGCGAAGCAGTATATGCTGGATAGTTGTCGGCGTTGCTTTTGCTACTTCGAATGGCCTGCCTGCTGCGAAAACTAAAATTACGGGTTTGACCTCGGTTCAAGTCGCAAGAGAGGACTCACCTTCTATCGTCCAGCTTGCTTACTGGGGGGAGGATGGCAAGGGTCCTAAAGATTTCAACGAAGACGGGACAGGTTTTCTCGTTGGCCGTGATGGGTATTTCGTGACGGCGGCCCATGTGTTAAGGAGATTCCGCTTACTCGCACCGTTTACACCTCAGGTGCCGGTCATTCATTAGCGCTGCTGATGCCGTGCTTTCGATTGAGCGGAGTTGGAAGATGGCCTGCCCTCGCTTCAGACAAACGCTCCAGCCAAACCACATCTTCACCTGGCGAAGAAATAAGGGAAGACGATTCTCGGCTACTGGCGCCTTTCCATCGACCGCTTTGCGTATCGTTTCGAAAGTCCCGTGGGAGTCTGGACGGCCCGGCTCGATGAAAGTGTTTGGGGGAAGAGCCGAAACTTGCTGCTGTATTTTTCCATACCAGGCACCGACGAAAAATACGCTGTCTCGGTTTTCTGGACGAACGGCTACGGCCAGAGCGAGGCGTAATCAACTTCAAGAGCAATGCCGAACCCGGAGAACTCTTCGATCTTGAGACTGCAAAGACGAGAACCGGCACCGTCAAATTGGTGCATGAGGTGAAGCTGCCTGAGGAATCAGCCACGGAATAGCGCCGAAAGGCCTCTTGCGAAGAATGCCTGTCATTCGTGACGTGCCCCCCAGAAGGCCCTTGTTTAATGCGTCACCCTATCGCGCCTTCCGTGACGGATGTGCAGAATCCACACAATATCAGCCTCGATGTTAAACAGGATGCGGTATTGATGTGGCTTGCGGCCATAAATGAGTTGCCGTATTTCCACTTCGAACACTTCGTTTTCTGGAGCGATGGCGCAGCGAGCTGGAAACTCGCGCAGCGAAGCGATAGCGCTTTTCAGCCCCTGAAACCATTTCAGGCCCGCTTCTCCTGCTGATTGCTCACGCAACCACGCGAGAATTTTACGGACTTCCTGTTTGGCGGTGTCAGTGGACTTAACGCGGAAAGCCATGCTCTAGGCGCAGTTCTTCCAGAAATTCATCGGCATCCTGTACGCGACCAGCCTTCACAGCATCCAAGCCGTGACGTATGCCCTCGACCGCTTCCCGGAAATCCTGCTTCTCCCATGCCAATTGCGCCGCAAGCAATTCATCCAACGCATCGGCGGGTGTCTGACCATGGGACTTGGCGTAATCTTCCAACTCGGCGAGGCGTTCGGGTTTCAGGGTAATCGTTTGCATGTTCTTTGAACTCTCATTCATTATCGCGTGAACAAAGGCGGAGGCCATGTTTCCAAGGCCCACCAGCCCCGGCCTCCAGCGCGGCGCTCGGGTTGCATCCCTGCATTGCCCTATCCTCCGGCCGTCTCGCGTGCATTCTAGCCCAATCAGCCCCGGCACGAAAGCGCTAAAATCCCCGGGGGATATACAAGGGGGCAGCGCCCCTTGTTAAGCATGAATTCTTCAGCGATTTTAATAGCAACAACCCACAGCCCGCGTGCCGCATTCTTCAAACGAGGCGAACTCCGGAGTCATTATTTTGGATTATGCAATGAAAATGCGATTTGCGGATTTGTAAGTTGTTGAAAGAATGGTGGCCAGGGACGGAATCGAACCGCCGACGCCAGCCTTTTCAGGGCTGCGCTCTACCGACTGAGCTACCTGGCCGCGGAGCGGCTAAACGAACAGCTTAGCAAACTGGAAAAGCAGGGCGGCGAATGGGAATTGTCGCGCGAAGCCTGTTATACTCCCTAAGTCGGAAAATATGTTCGGAGAAAAGCGATTAGGTGATGTCATCGACGATTTTTGCATTAAATGCCGTCGCCTCACCAATCATTCTATTGTGTCGCTGGTAGGCAACGATGCGGCGAAGGTGCGCTGCCGCACGTGCTACCACGACCATGATTATCGGCACGAGCAAGCGCCTCCTACCAAGAAAGAATTAAAAAAACTGGAAGAAGAAGCCAAAGCGGCGCGCGCGATTGCGGAGCAAAATGGCGATCCATCCGCGACCGAAGTGACCGCCGATCCGCCCGAAACACCGTAGTGCAAGAGCAATCGGCAGGCGAACATCTAGCCGTGGCCATCGTCCTGCAGTTGCGCAGTCACGGGCAAAAGGCCTATCTGGTAGGTGGCTGCGTGCGCGATCGCCTGTTGCATATCCGGCCGAAAGATTTCGATATAGCGACGGACGCATCTCCTTCGCAACTGGCAACCTATTTTCCCGGCGCGCTGATGGTGGGTGCACATTTCGGAGTGGTGCTGGTGAGAGAGGGAACCGCGCAAGTGGAGGTGGCGACTTTCCGCAGCGAGGGTGCGTACCGGGATGGACGGCGGCCGGACAACGTGCGCTTTGAAAGCGAACCCAGGCTGGACGCACAGCGCCGGGATTTCACGGTGAATGCCTTGATGGAAGACCCAATTTCGGGCGAGATTCTGGATTACGTTGAGGGACGAGCAGATTTAGCGAGCAGGACGGTTCGAGCCATAGGTGAACCGCGGCGGCGATTTGAAGAAGATCATTTGCGAATGCTGCGGGCCGTGCGCTTTGCGGCGCGGCTCAATTTCACGATTGAAGACAAAACGCGTGAAGCGATTCGTGAGCAGGCCGAATTTGTGCTTACAGTTTCGGCGGAACGCGTGCGCGACGAACTGGTGAGAATTTTGACGGAAGGAGGCGCGCGCCGCGGGCTTGAGTTGCTAGATGAGCTGGGTCTGCTAGTGTTGGTTCTGCCGGAAGTAAAAGCATTGCAAGGAGTGGAACAGCCGCCTGAGTTTCATCCGGAGGGCGATGTTTGGACGCACGTTCTGCTGATGCTTGAGAACATGGGCGCAGCTACGAGCTCGCTGGCGCTGGGCGTTCTGTTGCATGACGTGGGCAAGCCGCAAACATTTCGCCGGGCGGAGCGCATTCGCTTTGACGGACACGCGGACGTGGGCGCGGAGATGGCTGCCAAGCTCCTTGAGCGATTGCGATTTTCCAAGGATGAAGTGGAGCAGGCGGCTTCACTGGTGGCAAATCATATGAAGTTCAAAGATGTGCGAAACATGCGTCCGAGCACGCTGAAGCGGTTCTTGCGTTTGCCGCATTTTGAAGAGCATTTGGAGTTGCATCGTTTGGACTGCTTGGCGAGCATTGGACGAAGCGAGTCGTATGATTTCGTGAAGGGGAGGCTGAGCGAATTGGGAGCCGATGCGCTGCGGCCGGAGCGGTTGATTTCCGGACGGGATTTGATTGAAGAGGGATATGCGCCGGGTCCGGCGTTTTCAAAGGCAATGGAGGCGGTGGAGACTGCTCAGTTGGAAGGGGAGATTCAGACGCGCGGAGAAGCATTGGCCTTGGCGAAACGGGTATTGGATGAGGAATGTTAATCTAGAGGAGCTTGTGTTCATGGGCCGGTAGCTCAGTTGGTAGAGCATCGCACTTTTAATGCGGTGGTCGCGGGTTCGAGTCCCGCCCGGCTCACCATGAAAACAAATGAGGCTTTCTTGTGGTGGATGGCGTTTCGCGAGCACCACCTGCGCTGAAACAGGCGAGGGGACGCATGACGAAGAAGACACGTTCCATCCTGAACTTGTGACAGGGAAGAGCGAGCTGTTCCGAGAGCAGAGAAAATGCTCTTATCGCTGAACGGAAGAAGGATGTGGGCTGGCGTTTGTCATGTTCCCTGCCGAACCGATGAAGCGAGCAACCTTCAGCCCCAACTCAGCCCTCCATTCCCCTTGTCTTTCGGGTAATCGAACCCTTTCTTTACTTGGACGTTTCACCTACCACGGCATATTGCGGAGACGCCGCTTCGGCGCAACCGTCGCAGCGTGCTCCAGCAGGATTAGGCAATCATTCGGCAGAATTGGGATACCCTTTGCCTGCCGTTCTTAACTAGGCTAGAGATTGAGGTTAAAGAGAGTCATGCAAAAGCGCACTTTAGGAAGAAGTGACTTGGAAGTTTCTGCCATCGGGTTGGGTTGTATGCGGATGACAGGCGGTTACGGT
>Ga0182012_10001957_pt1 | contig 22472 bp, 20 predicted proteins | sample 612S2SmetaG_FD_120486 | JGI IMG/M metagenome (GOLD analysis project Ga0182012, IMG submission 120486) | Permafrost microbial communities from Stordalen Mire, Sweden - 612S2S metaG | ecosystem: Environmental > Terrestrial > Soil > Wetlands > Permafrost | place: Sweden: Stordalen | collected... | reverse complement strand
GCGCCTGAAGACGCAGCGCAAGGACCAAGTCTGGGACCATTAACTTGTGATTTTAGCATTCATCAAGGTAAGACGTTTCCAAGTTGGTACAACAACGGCGTTAAATGCGAAACGAATCTCGTCGACGCCGAGCGTATGAGCGGTTGCGGTGAAGACAATTAGAGCGAGCGGAATCAATACGGCGAGTTCTCCGCATGAGCTGGCGCGCCCGTTAGCGAAGGGACTGAAGACATAAGTATGGAAGAACCAAAGGGGCAAAGCCATGACCAAAGAAGCAAGACCAATTCGCAAGAAACACGCCCGCAAATAACGACCTTCGAGGCCGCCTAATTTGCGGCGCAGGCATTCAGCCAAACACACGCACTCAATGCCTACCGCGCACGCGGTGGTCAAGGCCAATGCGGCGAAGCCCATGTGGAAGACACGGAGCAAGAGGAGCGGAAACGCAACGTTAGTGGCAATGGAAGACAAATTCAGCAGCATGGGTGTGCGCGAATCGGAGAGAGCGTAGAACGCCGGGCTAAGCACGCGCGTGGACGCAAACGCCACTAGTCCTGCCGCGTAGCAACCTAGTGCTAGCGCGGTCTGCTGCGTGTCGTAGGCGTCGAAGTGGCCACCCTGGTAAACAGCGCTGATCAAGGGCCTTCCCAGCACAATCAGAAGCAGCGAACACGGAATGGTTAGCAGGAAAACCATGCCCAACGATCGGGCCAGCGTCTTGCGAAATTCGTTAAAGTTATTGGCCGCCGCGCTCCGGGCTACGCTCGGCAACATAGCAGAAGCGAACGCAACTCCAAACAGGCTCAACGGCACCTGCACAAGGCGCATCGCATAACCGAGCCAACTTACTGGTCCGTTGTGTCCACGGATAGGGTCGGCCAATTGCGAAGCAAAGCTCGTGTTGATAATCAAATTGATTTGCATGGCGGCGCTGCCGATGATGGCCGGTCCCATCAGTCTGACGATCTGTCGCAAGCCTGGGTGAGACCAATCCCACACAAAGCGGAAACGATAGCCGAGCGAATGGAGTTTGGCGCGTTGCCAAGCGAATTGGAGCGCACCACCCATCACAACCCCGTAAGCCATTCCTTCAATGGGCGCTACACCAACCCGCGGACCAATGACATACCCAAACAGTAATCCAAAACCAACAGAACCGATGTTGAAAAAAATGGAAGCGATCGCGGGTATGCCAAAGCTCCCATTCGAATTCAACATTCCTGTGGCCTGTGCGGCTAGTGCAATTAAGAGCAAGAATGGGAACATGATTCGGGTCAGCCGGACGGCTAATTCGAACTTTCCTGGAACGGCAGCAAAACCGGGCGCTAACAGGCCAACCAAGTCGGGGGCCAGCCACATGCCAAGCAGACAGATCGCCCCAACGACAACGATAATCGCGGTGGTTACCAGATTCGCCAATTCCTCGGCCTGCAGGATCGTACCTCTCACAAGGGACGTTGTGAAAGCCGGAACGAAAGCAGACGACAGAGCGCCCTCGGCAAACAAATCGCGCGGTAGGTTTGGAATGCGGAAGCCGAGTAAGAACGAGTCGTGAGCGAAACTCGCTCCGAACTGATTTGCCATGACCATTTCACGCACTAGGCCTGTCAGGCGACTCAGCGTTACGGCAGCGGATACAATTCCAGCGGAGCGGACTACCTGCTCTTCAGCAGGCGTCTGCGCAGTCGTTATTTCGGCAGACGGCGAAGTCTGCTCTGCTGTTGGTGATGCAATCATCCGTGCCGCTCAACAGGGCTAGGCAACCGCCACAGAACAGATCTTCTGAAATCGGTTTTCCTTCGGCCAACACTTCAAGGCAGGCGAAGCAATGCAAAACTGTTAAGTATCTAACCCTTACTTTAATGAATTAGCTGGTTTTTCCATATTCGTCAAGGAAATAGGCAATAGTTTTAATACCACAATAGTAGTTACTAACCCGGTACTTCTCGTTCGGCGAATGAAGCCCGTCGTCCGGCAGCCCGAATCCCATGAGAATCGTAGGAATACCCAACTCGCGGGCAAAATCGCCGACTATGGGAATCGACCCGCCGCTCCGCGTGAAGACAGTGGGCTTATGGAGCTTATCACTGAATGCTTTAGCGGCAACCTGGATGGCGGGATGGTGTGGATCGACTTGTATCGCAGATCCGCCACTGAGCATGCGGACTTGGGTTCGGATGCCTTTCGGAGCGTTTTCACTAATCCAATCCCGAAAATGAGACAGTACTTTCTCATACTTTTGTCCCGGTACCAAACGGAAACTCACTTTAGCTACCGCCGTAGCAGGAATCACTGTTTTTGCGCCAGCGCCAGTAAAGCCACCCGCGATACCGTGGACTTCGAATGTTGGCCGCGCCCAAATGCGCGCCAAAACCGATTGGTCTGGTTCGCCAGTTAAAGCCGTCGCTCCCACGCCGGAGTCGAGGAACTCTTTTTCTGAAAAGGGTAGACTTCGCCAGCTTTCGACCTCGGCACTATCTGGAGCGATAACGTCGTTGTAAACTCCCGGTATTAGGATGCGCCCCTCGGCATCTTTCGCTTTGGCCAGTAGTTGAATCAAGCCGTACACCGCGTTTGGAGCAGCACCGCCAAACATGCCGGAATGTAGATCGCGGGCGGGGCCATGCGCTTCGACCTCCAGATACATCAAGCCGCGCAGCCCAATGCAAAGGGTCGGTAGCCCATCGGCGAAAAGCTCAGTGTCGGAAACGAGCGCGACATCCGATTTCAGCTTCTGCTGGTTTTGCGACACGTACTTGGCAATTGATTCGCCACCAATTTCCTCCTCACCTTCGATCAGAAATTTAACGTTCAATGGCAACTTGCCTTGGTGGACACGGTTCAAAGCTTCTATCGCTTTGATGTGCATATACATTTGCCCCTTGTCATCGCAAGCGCCACGCGCATAGATATTGCCGTCGCGAATTTCGGGTTCGAACGGAGGTGATTTCCAAAGTTCTAGAGGATCTGGGGGCTGCACATCGTAATGGCCGTAACAAAGCACAGTGGGCTTGCCAGGGGCATGCAACCAGTCGCCGTACACCAGAGGGTGGTTGGCAGTGGGAATGACTTCAACGTTCTCAACGCCAGCATTAGTGAGAGCATCTGCCACGTACTTCGCGGCACGCGCAACGTCGGACCGATGATCGGGCGAAGTGCTTATGCTAGGAATACGAATGAAGTTCAGTAACTCGTCTAGAAAACGTGCTTCATTATTGTCTACGTATTGATCAACGGATAAGGACAAGACTTGGGGACCTTCCGACTTCAAGTATAGAAATCCCCGTTTGAGCCCGTTGGAACGCGTTACCGGTTGAGGTTGAACTTCACAACAATGGCTTGCGTCACTTCGATCTCTTTGCCATTCAAGACAGCAGGCTTATATTTCCATTGCATCACGGCCTGTCTGGCAGCCACATTCAGAAGCGGATCACCGGTCACTAGCTGCAGGTCTTTCACTGAGCCGTCTTTTGCAATTGTGGCTTGGAACCGCACGACGCCTTGCTGCTTCCGTTCAACAGCCGCAGGGGGATAAACTGGCGGAACGCTTCGGACCAATACAGGCTGGGTGAACGATCCACCCACCCGGACGGCCGAAGCCTGGGCGGATTCTATCGATTGCGGGCCGGAATCTGGCGCCTTTACAGCTACAGCCGGTGCGGGCGGAGGTGGAGGGTTCAAACTAACCGGCAAGCTCGAGAAGTCATTCGAGACAGAGCCCCCTATTATGGTTGGAGGCGCCAGAGATGCCGTTGAGACGACGCGTCGCCGATCGAAAACAACCTTAGTCGATGTCGGGAGAGCTTTGGCATTGAATGGATGGGGAGCAGGGTCATCATTCAAATCGACCTCTGGCACAACCGATTGCTTGCCAGCAGGGGCAACAAGCGTCTGTTTGCTCGTCGCATCCAGTTTGCTTGGAGGATTAGTCGGGGTGGTTGGCGGACTCGACACGGGAGTGTTTGAGGAAGGTGTCTTGACCGGCGGGATACTGCCAAGTTCAATTGCTTGAGTTGGTGTGGCTTGATATCCGTCCGAATCGGATGTTGTCTTTGAATCGGTTGCGGCGACTGGATTGATTACTCGAGGAGACGAACTACGAGTTTTAGCGTCCTTCGAAGTATCGGCCGATGTAACAAAGCTGGTGGGCCGTAATAAGAAGAATAAAATGCCGCCCATGAGCAAAACAGCAGCAGCAAAGGCGGCAATCCTACCACCTGGGAAACTACCCGACTCGGGCTCTTCGAGAATGCGAACAGTCGACTGTGAGCGGCTTCCGCGGCGCGATGAACTTCTTTGGCTTGCTGAGGGGCTAAACGGCGCGCTGATGTTGGGTGCCGAGCCAGTGCTGGAAAAGCTGGCGGTGGCAAAGCGCGACCTGGGGATTTCAGCCGCTGGTCTTGCCCGAGGAGGCTCTGGAGCTGTCGGCGCCTGCGCCTCACGTGGCATAAAAGAGGGACTAGGCGCGGTTTGAACGCTTCGACGCGTTGTCTCAGCTACCGCAGTTCCCAACGCTGTTGCGGTAGCCACCCGTTGGTTATTCTGCGCGGGCGCAACGGTCGAGCCGGTCGCCGCAACCTCGGGCATGTTTTGCTGAACCACAGAAGCGCTTCGCACACCCGCGCCGGTACCGAGGGCTGGAATCTTGGGTGGTGTTCTTTCGGGCCTTTGTGGCTGTCGTACCGGAGGGGGAACGGGCGCCGGAGGACGAGTTGCCGCGGCGGGCGGTTCCGGCCGCGCCATAGGCGGAGCAACTTCTTCCAGTGGGCCCGGATCGGGAGTTTCTACGACCGGAGGCACATTTGCGGCAACCCTCGCCGCGGGTGAGGCCACCCGTGCTGCGAACGATGGCCGTTCGGGCGGCCGTTCTGAAATAGGAGCTCTCTCGACGGGTGGTGCTTCCGACTCAGTGACGCCGAAGAGGTGGAGGCAGCGGCCTTAGCCGGCTCCATTTCGTTCATTTTCCGCGCTAAGCGCCGAGCTTCATGCCAGCGCCCCGTGTCAGTCTGTTTGAGCGCTTCGGCCAGCAAAGCATCGCCCTCTTCGCGACGGACCTCACCAACCAAAGGCCGCAAATCCACCAGCAAATCGCTTAAGTTCTGGTAACGCTCCGAAGGATCTCTTTCGAGTGAACGCAAGATCAACTGATTCAGCGCGGGCGGCACACCCTCCAGCGCCAACACTTGACCATCCATGATATTGCCGATCATCCGGTCGCCGTCATCGTCATAGAACGGATGACGCCCGGAAATCCACTCGTAGAAGGTTATGCCAAACGACCAAATGTCGCATTGGGCGTTCGCAACGTCGATCGCCGTCAACCGCTCCGGGCTCATGTAGAAAGGCGAGCCAACTAAGTAGCCGTGATCCGTCAACCGTGCTGGATCAAATGAAAGTCGGCCCAAGCCGAGGCCTAAGAGCTTGGCCACGCCATCTTCGCCCTCCATGATTTTTGAGGGCCTCACATCTAAGTGAAAAATGCCCCGCTCATGGGCACTCTTCAATGCCTCACCCACCTGCTGCATTACGCGAATACGATCAGCCAGGGAAACGTTAACGTTGTTCTTGAGCAGTTTCGCGAGGTCGCGACCCTCAACGAGTTCCATGACAACGTACGGGAAATCGTCTTCGAAGCCCAAGTCGTGGACAGTGGTCAGGCTCGGGTGCAGGACACTTGCTGCTGCTACCAGATCTTTCTGAAACTCCGCTAGCTGCGCAGCATCCGTCTTAGTAGTGGATAACTTAAGAGCCACAGGACGCCCTTGTGCATCCATTGCTCGGTAGACGCGACTGTACGTGCCGCGCCCGATACGCTCACTAATGGTAAATTTGCCAATCTGCTTTAGCATCGTCTCACGAGCCTGCAACTTACCGTTAGCCTTGTAGCCTCACCGTAAGCTGCGCTACCTTATTCCGTTAAACCTGAACACCGTTATGTATATTTTACTACCTTATGTGGAAAATTTCGTAACCTAATGTGGTCAAACCGAACAACAGCGAGTTCCTTAAGTCCTATACCTTATCCGGTACTTATCTCTCAGTACAATTGTCACAAAGTCGGCATACGACCGATTCTCAGCGACCCTAGTTCCCCATTCACGATGGGAATATCAGGATAGCTCAGATTGTGGCACTTTGGGAAACGGGCGAACAAATGGTGCATTTTGCGGAACGAACCCAATGAAGCGGAGCAACCTACTTCGAAAACCCCAAATTCCTTAACAGGTCGCGCCCAAGGGCGTTTCCGTCAAGAGTCGGTACTTGAGGGTTGAGTTGGGTGGCGCGTTGGGTATGTGCCTTTTGTCGTTGGTCTGCCGCCTTCGTCATGGCTGCTAACTGCTCGGCGTGGGTCTTCAAATGGATAATGTGATCAGCTTGTGCCCGCTGAAGTTCATCCTGCTTCCCTTGGATCTCCGCTATTTGACGCTTCAACTCAGCATGATTAGCCACAGGGGCGAGGCTTAGGATCTGGCTGCAAAACTTCTCAAGTTCACCCGATAATTTGGTGAGATTCCACGGATCATCGTCTTGCTTTGGAACGGCTGATTCGGTCTTCTGTCGCTGTAACTCAAAGCTCCAGGTGTAGTCACAGGCGGGACAGCAAACATGGTTCCAGTTCCGGGCCTCGCACGAGTCATGAACGCAGCCTAGCAAAGTCCCAGGAAGTAAGCTTACCTGCTTCGCGCATCTTGGACACGCAACAGATCGCGGGAGAGGAGCGCTGCAAACTTGGCAACCGAACACTTCGTCTGTGGGAGAAGAAATGGCGATGAGCGTATTGCCGACAATTTCAGAGTTTGCCAGGGATGGCTGCCAAAGAGCAAGTAGTTCAGCATGAGAGACTCGCCGGGACGGGCCAAAGAATGGATCGTGCAGAACGGCGAGTTTGTCGTCAATGTCCACTAGGACCACGTAATGCCCCATGGCCGTATCCCACTGCAAGCGCAGGTTCAGAATGGCGCGGATATTTTCTTCTTTGCAGCGCCGCAGGGTTTGCAGTGGATTGCGCGACTGAATCGCCAATGCGCTGAAGCCGCGTCTTAGTGCGTGGCCCGTCATTAAGTGCGTGGCGCAAGCAAGACTACCAAACGGGTTCTCCTTGGCGATCTTCGGCCAAATCTGCTCTTGCGGAACCTCAACGCCAAACGAACGATAAACCATGCTGAGGCAAGCAGCACCGCACATTCGGCTTGATTGCGGGTCGGATTGTTTTTCGTAGGGCATCGTTACCACAACATTTGTCATTCTTGAAGTTCCTCCTTAGGTGTGTGTCGATTATGGACCAACCAGAACAGTAGGAAAACCAATCACAATGGTCCCGCCGTGAGCCGTCAAATCGCCCACTCTGGCGGCCGGCATTCCACCGATGAGTACTGTCATGGAACCCTCCGCGATGACATCAGGTCCCCCGGCGCAAACCGCTAAGTCGCCGACTCTCGCAGCGGGCATTCCGCCGATTAGAACGGTTGGACAACCCACTGGAAGAATCGGTCCACCAACGTGCGGTACGACACCGGTGACCATTGGACAGACATGCATATCGCCTACGCGAGCGGCTGGTTGTCCCATAATCTTGATCTCCTCTTTGCCTTCTATCCGATGAATTCGCCAGCGGCTACTTTAAGTCCCAAATCCAGGAACGCTTTTTGCGTGCCAATCATGGCTGCTGGGCCGCAGCGCAGCGCAGCCAACTTGATGGCGCGAACGACGCTCTTGGCGGCCGTTGCGGCTTGGCCGCTCTGCTTAACGGCGAGGGCCAAATTCCCGGCGGTTGAACCAAGGCCCGCCATCTCGGCTGGCCCGTCTGCGGCGGCTCTGTTCTCTTCGTTTGGCTTAATAACCCATCGCACAGCAGCTTGACAGGCCGTCCGTGAAGCTCCAGCCAATCGATCACCATAAGCATGTTGCAGGCACAAGCAGCCCCACCAGATTGCCTCACGCGCAGGAAGCGCGTGCGCAATGAACTCGATACCAGACAGGTACTGCTGCCTTGCCATCAAAGACTCCACGAAGTCCAATGGATTGGCTTTCTTATTGTTCCTAAGGAGCGTGCGAGCTTCATTTTCGAGGTCGTAGTGAGCGCACACTTCGGCGGCAGTGGCTACTTGAATCTTTGTGAGTGCCTGATACGCCATCTGTTGCCTCTCAGTTGATCTGAACCATGAGACCTTGAATTGTGATGCCCTGGGGACCGAGCGTGATCGTACTCATCCCGCCAGCAACGGAGAGAGTGATCTGGGTGAGGCTCTTAATAGTGACCGAGCCTACGCCCGCGTCTACCGTGATACTGCCCGGGGCCATTTCAATCTTCTGATCTATGCCGGGTATCAGGCCGCGCTCGATCGTGACGCTCTGCAAATCTCCGACGGCGATTTCAAGTCCATTGGTGGATTCGGAGGATTGGGGTGGGAGTGGAGCGGGACCGGCGGTAATGCGTACGCCCTTGTCTCCGCGGATGTCCACTGTACCGTCCTCCGCCATACCCGCCGCCAGAATCGTAATGAGACTCGGGCTGGGCGGTAGCGGAGGGATGGCTGGGACAGTTGCGATCTCAATCTGATGGGCGGAGACCGCATACCCTCCGTCAAACGTTTGGACGTGATTTCCAGAAGTGGCCGGACCTCCGCCCGAACCGCCTCCATTGACTTTCTTCTGTCGCGCCATTGGCATTTCCTCCGTCTAGTCGAGTTTCTCGTTCTCGGCTGCGAGCACTGGCGGGAGTGTCGCGAGGGTAATGGCGACGGCCATTTCACCGCCAACCTCCACTGCCGTCAGGGCCGCATTCAGGACACTATTGATGGTGGAACAAGGCGTTGCTGCGATATGACCCGTGGCGAATTTGGGTTGAAACAGCCCACCAATTCCTCCCACCCAATCGTCTTTCGCATGGCTATAAGCACCCTCTATGGTCATAATGACTGCCAAGCAAACTTGGATGATTACTTCAAACGTGGCGACTAAAGTCACGCGAGCTGGATTAGTACTCACAATACTCTTGATGCCATAAAATGTGACCATTAGAACCGTCACAAGGCCCAACAGAGCACAGGCGATTTTCGTTCCTAGGTGCTCGGCAGCATTGATCGGATAGGTCTCGCCCATATTGAGGTTGAAGGTTTTCCCCAATACGATGTTTGCGCTGGTGCCCAGGGTCAGTTGGGTATTACCTCCAGGTCCGCTAGTGAACAAAGTGTCGGCTATACCTACGAGATCGAGATCCGCAGCTAGCGCCGTTGGGTTGATGCAGAGTTGCAGATTGCTCCCAACAGCCAACTGGTGGTTCAAACCCACAGCTACTTGAAGATTCTCTCCATAAACAACTACCGAGTTCAACCCAGGTATGCCCTGCGAATCAACTTCACCAAAAGGCTGATACCCCATAGTTCCGCCGCCTCCGCCACTCCCTCCACCGCCTGGCAAGGACCCGATCACAAGAGTAGAAACGTTTGACACCGTTTCATGCTTGTGTCGGCCCGCGTGAAAAGACTTATCGAACTCAGAATTAAAGCTCATATGTCGCTCCGAATGAAATGCTAAGTGCTCATGTCCCTTCTGGTCGTTGAACAGGATGCCGTTGAAGTTCTTATTCACCAAACCGCGAACACTAGCGGACTTGAAACCTCCCAACTGGTTATTTATGGGAAGTTCGAAAGGCGGCATATTATCGGCGTTATAAACACTGCCGATGATGATGGGTTGGTCAGGATCGCCTTCCTCAAATGTGACAACCACTTCATGGCCGATTCGCGGCCAAAAGAAAGCTCCCCAGCGATCGCCAGCCCACGGTTGCGCGACACGCAGCCAACAGGAACTGCCAGCGTCCTTCTTGCCTTCGCGGTCCCAATGAAATTGAACCTTCACGCGGCCGTACTTATCGCAGAACAATTCTTCGCCAGGCGGGCCCACAACGAGCGCGGTCTGAATTCCCGCAATCACCGGCTTCTGAGTCAAGCGCGGAGGCCGGTAAGGGAGATCAATCGGGATGCATTGAAAGCGATTCCGGTATGTCACTTTCGGCTTATCAGCTTGGAGATAACCTCCGATTTTGCCTTCGTGCTCGACGTGGGTGAGCAGGTAACCGCCGTCAGCATCATAATGCCTTTGTAAATTGAATGAGTGTCCAGACACAAAGTGCACGCAGTCACTTGTTCCCTGGATCTCGATGCAAGCGGTTTCCTCACGCTCCATGCGAATTCTGGAGGTTCTTAGCCGGTCTTCAAAAATACCTCTTAGATTCGCCGAATCCTCGGCGCCACTTTCGCTGATTCCATCAAAGCGCTGAGCGTAGCCGCCAGGATATTCGTAGATTTCCAGCTGATCGTTACCGCCGATTCTCAGTTGGTGAACAACCTTGCCAAGAATTACACCGTCACCGATCTTTTCCTTCGCCTCTAGTTTTTGGCCTGGCAGTTCGAAGCAATAATCGCGAAGCGTGTACTCGCCTGCACGCAGTTCCTGAGTTTTTTCGAAACTCATGACGCGCATCTCATCTAACAACGCTTCGCCTACCCTCGCGTCGTAAATTACGCTCTTCGGCTCGGAGATCGGATGGTAGCGTCTCGATCCGTCCGCTATCACCATCGTGTGTTTGCTTTCGGCATGAGTGAAGAAATAATAAATGCCTTCTTCTTCCATGAGCCGGCTGACGAAATCGAAGTCAGACTCGCGATACTGAACGCAATAATCCCGCTTCCGATAGACGCCGGACAACTCGTAGTTCACATTCAGTCCGACGAGGACTTTTTCGAGGATGTCTGGAATAGTGAGCCGCTGAAACACCCGGCTGCTGATTTTCTTGGTCAGACGCCAAAGATCGGGAACGAGTTCCGCCCGATAGTGAGTGAAGTTTTCATCGCTGCCCGCGCGGGTAAAACGTTGGATCAGCCCGTGAAAATGTCGGCGTTGCCCTTCTACGAGGCGCATTTCCAAGGTAGCGTTTTGCCCTACAATCCGTTCGAACGGGACTTCAGTTGTGATTTCCGCCAGCAGGTTGAGTTGGAAATGAAACATTTGCGAAATTGCTTCGTGACCCCGAAATCCAGTGATAACGAGTTTGTCTTCTCCGAGCGGAGTCTTGATGGCGAAGGCTCGATTCTGCTGGGTAAAAGACTGTCCAGCATCACTTGCTTCAGGGTTTGGCATATAGGTCGACCATCACGCTAGATAGTGACGGCGTCGACCCTAACGTTGCAAGCGAACTAAAACTTTCCTTCAGATCGCAAGCCAGCGAGAAGAATTCGACCTTGCAGCCGGCCCAGCTCCTGCAGTTGAGCGCTCGAGCCGTCGTAAGCGAAGAGTTGGCCGACTAGGCCAAGAGTTGCAAGCCCATGAACGCCTGCCCAAATGATGTCAGCCAGTTTGGTAGGATCGTGCGCCGCGCTTATGCGCGCCGCGGCCTGTTCTTCTTTAATAGTGGACAAGAGCACGTCGAAAGCACCTTCAGCTTCACTAACGAGCTCGGGATGTAAATGCCATGAGCCGCATTCGCCGCTAAACATTGTCTGGTAATGAGATTGGTTGGCCTGGGCGAAGGCGATGTAGGCGACACCCATCTCTTCGATAGGATCGGCGCCGGCGATGCGAGCCTTGTCGACTGCCAACCTTAGCGCCCGCCGAAAGATACGGAAACCTTCGAGGGCAACCCGCGCGAGCAAAGCTGACTTGTCGGCAAAATGCCGGTAGATGGCGGTACGGGAGACGCCGAGTTGTGAGCCAATATCGCGTAGCGTCAGCCCTTCGATACCCTGTTCACTAATCGTCTTGATCGCGGCGCCGACGAGCGCTTGTTCCAGATCAGGATGATGATACGCGCCCTCGGGCTTGCGTTTTGGTTGCCCAGCCACAAATCGAGCATAGGGAATAATGTTGACATTGTCAACACCTCGGTTTTAGAATGTTGACAGTGGCAACATTATGATCTTAAACTTGTGGAACGCAAACAAACCCTTAACTGCTGTAGGAATTCTTATGCTGCCGGTATGGGCAATCTCTATCATCGGCATTTTCGTAGATCCACGGATCATCACCGGAGCACCGGCGTGGATGAAACCAGCGAAATTTGCAGGCTCAATTGCGATTTATACGCTCACCTTAGCGTGGATTTTCCAGTACTTGCCGGACTGGCAGCAGCTTCGTCAATGGACCGGCTGGGTGACTGCGGTAACTATGGTGATTGAAATAACGGTCATCACTTTGCAGGCCGCCCGCGGGACAGCGAGTCATTTCAATATTGGAACCGTTTTCGACGCCAACTTGTATCGGATTATGGGCACGGCGATTGCGATTGCCTGGGTCGCATCCATAGCCGTAGCGTTCGCGCTCTTTCAGCAAAAGTTCGACGATCCGATTATGGGTTGGGCGCTGAGGATTGGCACTTTAATAACAGTTTTTGGCGCGGCAACCGGAGGTTTGATGACAACCCCAACAAGCGCGCAACTTGCCGAGGCGCGAGCGACTCACCACATGACCATGGTGGGCGCCCACACGGTAGGAGCGCCAGACGGCGGCCCCGGAATTCCTATTGCAGGATGGAGTAAGAAGCACGGCGACTTGCGCGTTCCTCATTTCATTGGACTCCATGCCATGCAGTTCCTGCCCTTACTTGCGTTGCTGTGGAAACCGGAGCGCGCCAGCTCGATAATCGTCGCCGGAAGTGCATACGCGCTGATCTTCATTCTGACCTTGGCAATATCGTTGGCAGGGCGACCAATTACCGGAGGCGTGCAATGAGCGCGGAGAAGCTCTTTTCACTTTGCAGTCTGATGGCAACCATAGGTTGGCTTCTGCTTATTCTGCTGCCGCGGCGCCGCTGGGTATCGACGATTGTCTCTGGACGCGTGATTCCACTTCTGCTGGCGGGCATTTATCTCGCACTGCTCGCGACGCGCTGGGGCAAAAGCAGCGGCGGATTCGGTTCGCTCGCGGGAGTAGCCGCACTGTTTTCAAATCAGTGGATCTTATTGGCCGGTTGGATTCACTATTTGGCCTTTGACCTTTTTATCGGGTCTTGGGAAGTGCGCGATGCGGAAGAGCAAAAGATTCCGCATTGGCTAGTGATACCTTGTCTGGCGTTAACTTTCTTGTTCGGGCCCGTAGGTTTATTGACCTACTTCGCTTTGCGCTCATTGATGATGAAGTTGCGGCCGAATTGACGACGTCGGTGAAGTAATCCCCGAACTTTTCCTTGGACTAGTAAGAGAAATCTTGCGCCCTCGAGCCACATTAGTCCTGAGAGGATTCGGCATCCACCCACGTCGGAACCCTCGCAAGGAGAATTTTCATGAGCACAATCGCCACCGCGCCGGTAGACGAAACTGATCGGCAATTAGACACGGACACCAAATCGGCAGCCGACCTGGAACGGATCGAGCAGCTATTGAAGGAACTCGCCGAGCGATCGGTCGCGTTGGAACTTTTTGAACGCCAGCAGCCTCGAAACTTTTTCGGGCTTACGCCGCAAAGAGCCGCAGTCCTGAACGCCGTTCTGGCTTGCAGTATTGGTCTGTTCGCCCTTGTTTTGACTTATATTCTTGTCGAAGCCCATGTACGCCAACAAAATATGGAAAGCTTGCAGACTAGCAGCCGGGTAGTCGCAATTCCCTTCAATCCGCGTGGGCGGAAAATCGCTGCGTCCATTGACGAATTATCGAAGGCGCTCGCTTCATCGCAAAGGAAAATAAACGAATTGGAAACCGCGGTGAAGGTGTCGAACGAAGATTTGCACCGCATGGCCACTGAATCGAACGGGGCCAAACAAGTCGATTCGGCCATGGACAGCGACTCGCTCGACGCCGCAACCGTGTCGACGTTACCGGCGTCGGAAGCTGTCCAGTTTCGAGAACTCAAGCCAAGCAACTCAGCAGTGGCACACACTAACTCAACCGGAACGTTGGATTACTGGATCATTCCCAATGGCCCGCACAGCGACAAGACAGCAAAAGTGATTTCTGTAGGTAAAGCCACCAGGGGAGTGGTTGTGCTGAATCTGGCGGACGGACGGTACTACACCTTGACGCCCCAAGGCGAGTGGCACCAAATTTCCATAAGGCAAATGAGAAAGTAAGCCAGAGTATGATCTGAAATTGAAGATGGATCCCACGATCGAAGCGCGTCAATGTCTAACGAATCATTTCAGAGTTGCACTGAAGGACGAGAAGTCAGTGCTTGTCGGCCTCTGGTTGAGCTTGGCGAACTCATATACCGCCGAACTCTGCGCCACCGCACCCTTCGATTGGCTACTGATTGATTGTGAACATGCGCCGAATGATCTGCGCTCCACGTTGACCCAACTGCAAGCGATTGCCCCCTACAAGCCACAACCTATCGTTCGGCCGCACATTGGCGACGTTCACCTCATAAAACAGCTCTTAGATATTGGCGTTCACAATTTGCTGATTCCTATGGTGGAAACGGCTGAACAAGCGACATTGCTAGTTGCGGCAACACGTTATCCGACAGCTGGTATTCGCGGTGTCGGCAGTTCGTTAGCGCGCGCATCCCGTTGGAATGCCATGCCCAATTATCTGCACGAGGCAAACGATCAGATAGCTCTCATCTTGCAGGTTGAATCAGCCAAAGCGCTTAGCAATGTTGACCTGATTGCGGCTGTGGAAGGAGTCGACTGCGTCTTCATTGGACCAGCAGACCTTGCGGGATCGATGGGCCATCTAGGTAATCCAAACCATCCAGAAGTGCAAAGCGCCATTGAAGACGGTCTGCGCAGGATTCTAGCTGCTGGCAAGGCGCCCGGCATTTTGGCTCTAGATGAATCAGTGGCTAAGCGCTACATCCAAATGGGTTTCAGATTCGTCGCGGTGGGAGTGGACGCTTTGTTGCTCGCACGCGGCGCGCGAGACCTAATTCAGAAATTCAGATAAGCGCGATTCCGCGTTCCTCTGCATCTGGTACGTAAGAAAAATGCGTTAGAAATGCTGTCGCCCTAACCGAGTGGCGTAGAATGAGGCTTTTGACCTCGCATGACCGTAACTTTTGCGTGCCGCCCTTCGAACATACCGATGAGGCTTCCTAGTGCCTGTTGAGAGCAACATGGCGCCAGAGGGGCCGGACAGGGATGGGAGTATTGAAGCGCTCATGGTCGCCTATCAGCAATCTGATCCTAACGCCGCGACCGCCTTGGTAAAGCAGCTTTCACCGCCGATTTTCCAGTTGTTCTTGGCGCAAAGCCGCAACCGCGCTGAAGCTGAGGATTTGCTTCAGGATTTTTGGCTCAGGATACACAAAGCGCGTGCAACGTTTCGTGCGGGTGAGCCGCTGATGCCTTGGCTCTATTCCATAGCGCGGCGAGTTAAGGTAGATCACTATCGCAAGAACAGAAGTGCGCGCGAGCACGAGTTTATGACCGACCAGTTGCCAGAGAAAGCATCTCCGAGCCCAACTCGTCAAGAGCCGAGGATTTCCGAGTTGTTGAAGTCGCTGCCCGAGTCTCAGAGGGAGGTACTCGTGCTTTTGAAGGTTACTGGGCTGAGTTTGGAGGAGGTTGCGCGCGCCACGGGAGTCAGTATTGGATCAGTTAAGCAGAAAGCGCATCGAGCGTACGAGGCTCTGCGCAAACGGCTGGGAAACCCGCAATGACAGACGACGACATCACACGACTCTTTAACCAGAGCGAGCCACCGCCGGACGCTGAGGCGATCAAGCGTATCGGCGAACAACTGAAGGCTACCCTTGTGCCAGTACGTCCATTACCTTCGGATACATTCCTTTGGGCTATCAGTGTGGGTTTGTTTGCGGTCATTTCGTTCATTGTGGCGCTGGCAACCAAGCTTTACGGGCTCAGCGCACTGAGCGGCCCGCAGATTGCCGTTTACTACGGAGCGTTACTGATCTTTGCTGGGCTTTTTGCTCGCAGTCTAGTAGAGCAGATGATCCCGGGTTCGAGGCGCTTTATCCCAGCCTTTGCCCTTTCAGCTTCGGCGTTTTGTGTCCTTGGAATATTGGTATTCCTTTTGTTTGACGACCGCAGCACCGAAAAATTCGTGGCGCTCGGCATACCTTGTCTGCGTCTCGGGTGCATTGGCGCGGCAATCAGCGGCCTGCTGGGTTGGGGCCTCTTTCGGCGCGGCTATCTAGTGACTCCTCGGGAGACGATTACGATCTATGGCTTATTCGCAGGGCTGGTGGGCGTAGCGGTTCTTGCGTTGCACTGTCCCTTTCTTAATTCCTTGCACTTTATTGTGTGGCATCTTGGAGCTATGGCGCTAGCTGGTTTGGCAGGCATGGCCCTAGGACGTTATGCAGACAGATGATTCGTTGCAAGTGCTGGCATCGGCGGTCACTCCGGTTGTCTTGGTTTCAGCCACCGCCATCTTGATTTCAGGAATCAACTCCCGGTACATTGCTATTGCCGATCGCATCCGCACTCTCACTGCCGAATATCGGAACTCTGGTACTAATGCCGCAAGGCGCGCCAGCATCGCTAAACAGTTGCCTGGTTTCCAGTGCCGGGTGAAACTTGTATCTTCGTCGATGCTAGGTCTCTATTTCGCGACAGGCTGTTTCGTCGCAATGGCGCTCATTATTAGTGCGACAGTGTGGCGTAAGATGCTGGTATCGGCCACCCTCCCGCTTTTCATTATGGGCATCGTGATGCTCATTTTTTCTATCGTTTGTGAATTGCTCGAGTTGCGAGTGGCGAACTCGACTCTGTTCGCCGAGATCTCGGATTTGGAACCGCGCTGACTTCAACTTAGAGCGTCTTCAAATACTCCACCAGCTCTTTTTTCTCGGTGGCATCCAGTTTCGTCCCCCATAGGTGCCCACCGTTGCCATTGCCTCGGTCGCCTGTGTCAAAGCGCTGTCCCACTCGTTGGGCCTCCGGCCCTTGCGAGATGAAGCCCACATTCTCGGGATCGACAACATCGTATCCGCGGTAAAAAACTTTGGGCCGCTCAGAAGGATCGCGCAACAGGTCCAGCAAGCTCGGGACCGAGCCATTGTGCAGATAAGGTCCTCGCAACCAGAGCCCATCTAGGGTTACGTTCACGTAGCCATTTTGCTTGCCAAAGTGTGTGAATTTCCAGCTAAACTTCGCGGTGTACTCGTTATAGGCAGTTGCGGAATTCTGGGTCCACATGTCAATTCGATTGTTGTCGGTGGCAAGCATTGGGTTGGTATTCGGTTCCACCTTGCCAGTGCGTGCTCCTCCAGGAGCGTGGCAAGACGCGCATTGCTGATCGTAGATCGCTTTACCTTTCGCTGATAGAGCCTGATCAATCGGGAACGGATACTTCGGAGGCTGGGCTTTGCTAATGAAGTTCAAGATTCGTTTGAGGCTGGATTCTTTATCCGATTTCTTCCAATCGGTGTTCACCCAACTTAAAGGCGTGCCGTCTCCAATAGCCGAACTCAGCAACACCTCTTGAATGTCGTTGTTTAAGCCATCCCAATGAAATGAACCAGTGTGGGCCTTCAAATTCCAAACGGGCTCCATGTCGGCATTGCCGAGGCTCCCATCGGGCGGTTGCTTCAAGTAGCGATATTTGACGACATTAAATGGATCAATCCGGCCCCGGCCCGCGGTCTGCAAAGTTTGCAACAGGCCATAACTCTTGTACTCGTTCTTCTGGGCTAACAATGTGTACTTCACAAAAGGGATCAGCACAAAGCGATAGGTAAGGCTATCCAGCAGCGAGAGATGATAATTCTTGGCTATCTCGGCCATGAGTACAGAGGAGTTAAATCTCGGATCACTTGCACAGTCGATAAGAAATTGCAGGTAAGCTTGCGGGCTCTGTGTTTGCCCTGGGCCACCGGGAACAATCGTTGGCTTATCCTGCGGAGTTTTGCGATAGGTTGACGCGTGGCAAACTGCACAGTTGATGCCGACTCGGTCGACACCAATGGTTTGCTTGGTGAAGCCAACGGGCAACTCCCTGCCCTCGGCGAACATGATCCCTATGGAGGCGTAACCTCCAGGCCCCGGCAGCTTATCTGGGAAAACCCGAGGCAACACAAGCCAGAGCCAATAGGGCACGCCGGACGTACTCTCTGTGCCGATAGAACCGTATAGAAAGTGTTCTTCATCGGAGGCAAAATAGGTTGGTGGCAGGGTTCGAAAGAACTCGTAATAAGTTATGCCCCCGAATATTAGAAGAAAGGCCAAGCCGATAGCAGCCAAGCGCCACCTTACTTTGGGACTGGCAGGGGGTTGTTCGGCGGCTGTTGTGACCGGCGTTCTCACAGCAAACCAAAGCAGTATGGCTTGGGGGACGAAGAAGATCAGATCGTATAGTCCAAGAAGGAAGTAATCGCGGTTGAATCCCAGGAAAAAGATAACTCCGGCTAAGCGCGCGACCACGGCGAGCCACGAGACTGGCGGATACCGCAATGGATGCAGCGCAGCGGGGATGTAAAAGAGACTCAACAGAATTAGAAACAATGCCGAAACAGTCACCCACAGCAGCGGGTAAGCAGACGGGAACCCTAGAAACGCCAGCGCCTCTCCAGGCAAGATCAAAGAGGGGATCGCCAAGAGAAAGTTGGTAATGATCCCAAGCCATACCACTCGTCCAAACCAGACTGCGTAATTGTTCATCTTCCGCTCCTCGGCAGTTACAGCGTCTTCATGAACTCGATCAGATCAAGCTTTTGATCAAGCGGTAATTTGGTTCCGAAGACATGCCCACTATTTGAATTTCCCGGCACACTCGTGTCATGTAACGAGCCGGCAGCGCGGGCCTCGGGAGTGTCGGAGACGAAGCCAACGCGATTCTGATCGTAGACATCGTATCCCCGAGCAAACTGTTTTGGCCGCTCTGATGGGTCATTCAGTAAGTCGAGCAGGGTCGGCACAGAACCGTTGTGTAGATAAGGTGCACGCGCCCAAATTCCGTCAAGAGGTTGGTTTGCGTATCCGTTGGTCTTCACAAAGTGGGTGAAGCGATACTGGCTATACGGATAGAGGCCAGTTTGATTTCCGGTCAGCGCATACGTGTACGAGTTCATACGGTGCGGGTCGGTATTTATGCTGGCAATGTCTTCTACTGTCCCGGTCTTACCCCCACCAAAGCTATGACACTCGGCGCATTGCTGGCTGAAGATTTCCTTGCCGCGTGCACTGCGCGCTTGATCGATGGCGAAGGGATATTTCGGAGGCGCCAGAGTCCAGATCCAATCGTGAATTCTTTGTAGGCTGGCATGATCCGCGGTCACCGGAGTTACGCCCGCTCCGAGTGATGCACTCAGATTTCGTTCGTCTACCGACGTGTTGTTCCCGTCCCAGTGCAGATGCATTCCTTCGCGCGGCTTCTGGTTCCAAATCGAAGGGAAGTCACATGCTCCAATCAACTCATCGTGCGGCAATGCTCTCAAATTCCAATTGAATTGAACAGCCTTATAAGGATTGAAAGTATCCACCCGGCCGCGGCCCCAGTCCGGCACCGGCCCATTTAAGAGCGGCCCAATGCGGTTTTGCAGCGATAGAGTAACAAGTTTTAAACGCTGAATCAGAAAGAATCGTAGTAGGAGTTTTTGCGCGAGGCTAACGTGAATGCCCATCTCCTCCGCCTTCGCAATCACACCGTCAGCCGTCACACGGTCATCAAGGGTCGCATCAAGAACGAAACGGAATAATCCCTCGATGTCGAATTGGTGGGAAGGCATTCCGAGCACAATTTTCGGCATCGCGCCGGCTGACTGCCTAACAGTGCCTGTGTGGCACACAGCGCAATTCAAACCTACCTGCTGCACTCCCAACCGCCAGCGAGTGGATACTCCAATAGGCAGGTCATGCCCCGGCTCGAAGATCAAACCAAGCGAGGCATAACCACCCGGTAACTTATCCGGGCAGAGGGCGGGCAGTGTCTTGAAGATGAGATAGGGAGGAAGTACACCTCCTACCTGAGTAAAAATGGCACCGCCTGGCTCGCTACCAATAGAGCCGTATTTGTAGTGTTCGAGTATATCGGAGTAGTATGGCGTGCGGTCGGAAACGAAGTAATACACCCCAATGAAAAGCAGCAACGCTATGACAACAATTGCGAAAATTACGAACCAGCGGCGAAAATGATTTTGAGCTTGGTCGACTGGGCTCGAATATACGAGGTCTGTGAGCTTTTGGCCACCTACGTTAATACTCTGTTGATCAGGCATTTGATTTCACTTTCTCTCTCCAGTCGCTTAAAACCGCGGCCGACATCGATTGCTCGGAAAACTGTGACGGCTTGTAGACGTTCATAATTTCCGCAATCATGGCGTCGCGATCGTTATCGAACCTCCGAACGTCATAACAGCCAAGTGGATTGGCGGGAGCGTTTACCAGGCACCTGTTGCAGAAGGTACACGGCTTAGGCGGCAGGTCTCGTCCGGACTGGAGAATCTGCGGCAAATCGCGGTTGGCAATTACGGGGCGCGCCATCGAAACTCCGTCCGTATAGCCCTCTGTGATCACTCGCCGAATTACTTTGCCATCCTGATATCCGCCGGTCGTGATGATCGGCACACTCACGTTCTTCTTCACTTCGCGTGCATATTCGGCACAAACGGCTTCCACTGGATGATCCTTCTTAGTGCGGTTCCAGAGAAAGGTGTAAATGGGTTGCAGAAGTTTGAAGTGGAAAAGCGTGTAGTTCATATAAGCCCGTTTGCCACTTGAAATGATGGCCCCGTACCACCAATTCAACTCGTCCACAGGAAGGCCCCCGGACGGCAAGAGCGGATGTGGGAAAGTACTTCCAATTGACACATGTATTGCATCGACACCGGCTTCTTCAGCCCATTTCGCGAACTGAATACCTTCGTCAAGGGTGGTCCCCTTTTTCTCCCACGGATAAAGAGCATTCCCGAAATCGACGGCGTTCAGCTTGGCTTGCACATGATAGTCATTGCCTACCTCCTTACGGATCGCCTGAATAATCTCTAATAGGAACGCCGCGCGGTTACGCAGCGAACCGCCGTATTCATCGGTTCGATCGTTAATTGCGGAGCTTAGAAACTGAGTGATCAAGTATCCGTGGGATGCGTGCAACTCGACTCCATCCAGACCGGCTTCCCGGACACGGCGTGCACCCTCGGCAAAGTCTCTTATAGTGTCTTTGATCTGTTGCAGAGTCATGGCCTCGCACAACAAGCCATGCACTGAATCCGACTTACTCGTGGAAGAGAGCCCCTTTTCCATGAAGTTTTCCACTCCAGGATTGTCGCGTTGTCTCCCGCTATGACTCAATTGCACGATAAATTTGCAGTCATATTTATGGACAGCTTGTCCGACCGACCGCCAGAATGGGATCTTATCGTCACTGTCAATCATGGCGTAATTGGGAAGAATTCGGCCTTTTAGATTAATCGGCACGTAGGAGGAGATGATGGCGCCAATACCGCCGCGGGCGAAGGACTCCTCCCAGTTGACTCTCGCCTGGCTGCCTGAGCCATCGTAGTTATCGAAACGGCCTGAAATGCTCGAACGAAACAAACGGTTCTTTACCGTAAGGTTTCTGAACTTCAACGGCTCGAAAATGATGTCATTTCCCATATGGCTATGTGTTAGTGTCAAAAACTAACTGATCGTTTCAAGTGCCTCCTTTTTTTGAAGCTATGAAACGAACTCGCCAGTTTGAACACTAGTCAGGTGTGCCAACAGGAGACCCAACTTGAAGACCTTTCGTAAACCTGCCTTGATAATGCTCCTGTTCCTGACAGGTCAGCCCGTGATGCCGAACGTTTTTTCGGATCTCGCCAATGGCTTCAAACATAAGAAAGAAGCGATCGAGACTGGAATAGGCCGGGCTGTGGGAGTAAAGCTCAGCACAACGGTTGACGCCGCCACCGCGCCGGCGCTCGATAATGCCGCCTCGAAATTCACTTCAATCCTTAACAGTGCCGCGGGCAAGCTCGATCAATCCCTCGCTACTGAAAATCAGAGTATCGACACCATCGCTCAACAAAACCTCACGCATTTAGACAGCCTGGCGCAAACCAGACTCGATAGCGTAGACCAGCTTGTTACGGGTCATTTGAATCAAATCGAAAAAGACACCAACAACCTGATCGAGCGAGAACAAGGCATAATTAACGATGCTCTGAAGCAGGAGACTTCCATTGCCAACAGCGCTCTGGACCGCGTGGAGGCGATCTCCGATCAAACCCTAAGCCGCTTGCAGAACCTGGAGAGCGATGCTCTTGACCGTGTAGATTCCGCCCTGCAGGACGAGGTCCCAGCCCTTGCCAGCAAGGTCGCCCACGAGTTCGTGGTGGCTGCCATAGTAGTGGCCGCCATCGTCGCTCTCTTCGGATTCGTCGGGATTAGTTTATGGAGAAACCTTCAGCAAGCCAAAACCACTGACGCTTCCATGATGCAGGTTTTGAAAGCCGGATTGGCCAGCTTTTGGCATACCCTCCCGCAAGAAGCCGCAATCGTGGTGATTCCCACTTTATTGATCGCTGCAACAATTTTGGGAGGTTATGAGGTTTACTTGCGGACCACTCAAGCCATGAGAATCAGCCGTCTGCAGAAAGCT
>Ga0182012_10001954_pt1 | contig 22476 bp, 18 predicted proteins | sample 612S2SmetaG_FD_120486 | JGI IMG/M metagenome (GOLD analysis project Ga0182012, IMG submission 120486) | Permafrost microbial communities from Stordalen Mire, Sweden - 612S2S metaG | ecosystem: Environmental > Terrestrial > Soil > Wetlands > Permafrost | place: Sweden: Stordalen | collected... | reverse complement strand
GCATGTCGTAATGCGCGCCGTTCAGCAGCATCAAAGTCGGGTGTCCGGCTGCGTTCTTCCGATCGAGCAGCGTCAGTTCGCGCGTTTTCGTTGCCGTAGATTCAGGGGCGCGCGCGATCGTTCGCAACTTTGCAGGAAGACTGATCGACGCCGCGGGCTTCCCAGCCGCAACACGGATCTGCATGATTGGTTCGCTGGTGTGCTTTAGATAAATGGTTTGACCAGCATAGGCGCTGAAATCGAAGATCATGTCCGCGCGCTCCCCTGGCGTGACGGTTAGGCTTTTCATCGCCACCGGCGCAGCAAGCAAACCCTGGTCAGAGCCAATTATTTGAAATTCCTCACGTCCCGGCACCAGATTCAAACTGTCTCTTGAAAGCGACAGCGTAAAGAATCCAGCGTTCGAACAGTTTACAATCCGAAATCGGTAAGCTCGCGGTTCAACAGTTAGAAATGGGAAAAGCTTCCCGTTCAGCAGAAGGGCGTTGCCGTAGAACTCATGCGTCCAGACTTTCGGATATTGCAATTGCCCGCTCACGCTCAATAAACGGTCGTAAATGCAGAGCGGAATCTCGTATGGCCCTCTAGGAAGTTGCAGCGAATCTTCAACCTTGTCGCGGATCAGATACAGGCCAAACAAGCCCGCTACCGCGTTCAGGCGAGTGATGCCCATAGCGTGGTCGTGATAAAAAAGCCCCGCCGCTTCCTGATGGTTTGGGTATGCACAGATTTGTGATTGCCCGGGAACAATCCATCTTTCAGGATTCCCATCGCTTCCAGGCGGCACTTTGCCACCGTGCAAGTGGACCACCGCGCGCACATCTGGAAGGTTCGCGTCAGCGCCATGCAACGCGTGATCAACCGTTAGCAGATGATTAGTGGGCAACTCATTCGCCCATTCAACCGTAATGCCTTCGCCCGCGCGAACGTCGAAGGTAGGCCCGGGTGATGCGCCGCCATAGCCCCAAAATGTTGTCGGCGGAAGGTCGCGATGAACCTTGGCTTGAAACTCGCTCATCGCCAAGCGATAGCGGTGTTTGCCCTCGGGTCTTGCAATGGGCGGTATTGGCAGTGCATCTACGAATTTGGTCAGCGCTAATGGGCTTAGCGATAAGCCCGCCACCTGCATCAGGAACAATCGGCGCGTGATCATGCCTTGTCCGCTGCAACCACCTCGTAAGGTCGCATCATCTCGTTATCCTCATGCTCCAAAATGTGGCAATGCCAGACGTAACGCCCGGTATAGCCGCTGAAGTTCACAATGATGCGGGTACAAGCGCCGGGCGTCGCACGGATTGTGTCTTTCCAACCCATTTCATGCGGCTCTGGCGGCACCGCATCGCCAACGTAAACGAGCTTCTTCTGGTAAAGGTACACGCCGGTATTCAATGATCGCCGATCCAAAATCTGGAACCGCACCAAATGCAAATGAATCGGATGCGCATCATCCGTCAAATTCATCAACTCCCAAATCTCGGTGCTATTCAGAACTGGCTTTTCCGAAATTGGCTCGTGCCAGCGCTTGCCATCCAGCAAGTGCACCTCAGGCTCTCCCGTTAGATAATCCACTTGTTCGAGAGTGAGCCTTCTTGTGCGGATGGCGGAAGCTTCCGAAATTCTAGCAACATCGCGCAGCTTCGGGGGCAGGGAACTCGGATCGTCCACTTTGCCTTTGGCGACGCGAAACTGCATAATCTTCACTGCGCCATCGTTCAAAATGATTTGCTCGCCCGCGTGTTCGCTGAAGTCAAGCACTAAATCAAAACGCTCACCAGGAGCGATGGTCAGCCGCTGTGCTTCAACTGGACTCGCCATCAATCCCTGGTCACTGCCGATATGGTGGAATTTCTGTCCATTCGACAGTGTAAGAAAGTAAAACCTGCCATTCGATCCGTTCAGCAAACGAAAACGATATTTGCGCGGTTGCACTTCCAAATAAGGCAGCAGCTTTCCGTTTATCAAAACGGCGTCACCAAAATATTCCGGCAGCCACGGCGCATTCGCCAATTGCGACACTGGATAGTAAAGCTGACCATCAGCGCGTATCATTCGGTCGGTTAAGACCAGCGGAATCTCGAACTCGCCCTTTGGCAGATTTAAGTTGTCTTCAAACGCATCGCGAATAATGTAGCAGCCCACCATACCCGCGCAGATGTTCAACCTGTTAATGCCCATCGCGTGGTCGTGGTACCAGAGCATGGTGGCATCTTGCTGATTCGGATAGTGATAAATCTTCGCTTGGCCTGGCACGTACCAATCCTCTGGATACCCATCGCTTGCTGGCGGGACCTTCGCTCCATGCAGGTGCACCACTGTGCGCACCTCTGGCTTATCGTTCTCGGCGCCCATCAAATTATGATCGATGGGTAGAAAATGTTGGAGCGGTAGTTTGTTCTGCCACTCCACTAATATCTCTTCTCCGCTGCGCGCCTCAATCGTCGGTCCAGGCACGCTATTGCCATAGCCCCAAAACCGCGTCGCCGGCACATCGCGATGGATCTGGCTCGAAAACTCTTGAATCGGCATTCGATAAAAGGGGATTTGCTTCTTACGGTTTGTCGGACTTGGTCTTACTCCGTCTCTTTTTGCCACGGGGGGCCGCGGCAGCTGATCTACAAACGGGCTCAGTTTGTCCAAGTTCAAAAGCTTCGGGGCAGGGGCGACCGGGGGCAAATGCGCCATCTGATGATGGCCGGTTTCAATTGCGGCCATCGCTTGCGCTACGGTGGCACTGGCCAAGAAATCGCGTCTAGTAATAAAAATCTCCCTAGAAATCAGCCCGCTAAATACAAAATGCGAGGAAGCCCTGAGGACTCCCTCGCCAGTTTAAACTTTGTATCGAAAGGAATAAAACTTTACTCAGTTGGAAGTAGCGGTCACCAAACCTGTCACCGGATCCAAAATTACCTGGGTGGCGTTCTGCGGTGTGGACTTAGAGAAATCAAACATGTTCGTAATCACGCCCGCTTGCGCATCGGCTGACCCGCCGCCAATCCGTCCCAGCTTCCAGTTGTCTTCAATGAAGCGGACAATGGAGCTTTGATCAGTCAACGTTGCGTCAACGTAGTTCGGCTTCGCCCAAGGAGAGATCACCATGAAAGGCGTACGAACACCAAAACCACAACGGCCCTGCACCGGTTGGCCACCTGAGTTTGGCCCAGGTAGTACCGGGGTCGTACCTGCGGTGCCGCAAGAATTGGTTCCGGTCAGTGCATCGGCAGTGGTGAATGAACCGTTGACAATCGGACCCATTTGGTGGTCGTACCAGCCATCGGAATCGTCATACGCGATGATGACAGCAGTTGAAGACCAGAAAGGTGACTGTTGCAGGGTGTTGACTACTTTGACGACAAAAGCTTGCTCGTCTAACGGATTCGAGTTGCCAGGGTGCCCATCTTGATAAGACTGCGCCTTTAGATAACTCACAGCCGGCAAATTGCCGGTTGCCAGGGCATCAAACCAATCATGAATATCGTATTGGTGGTTGGCTGCGTCTGTCAAACCGACGCTCGCCGCATTGGCCGGACGCGCATGAGTCGGATTCTTCGTTGATTGATAGTACTGGAATGGTTGGTGGTGCGGTACGTAGTCGGTTTCTGTAAGGCCGGTGATCGGTGAGACCGTGCTGCGCTTGCAGCCAGTGGTGCCATTGGAGTTGGTGATAGTTAAATCGAAACCGCCGTTGAACCAACCCCACGAAATGCCCGCCGCATTTAGTAAATCGCCCACATTCTTGCCGCTCAAATCCGCGTGATAGCCCGTTGAACTGGAGCACACGTCAGCCAGCGGATCGTAGTCGCCAATCATCGTCAAACCACCTAGGCCGTCCGCGATCACTGCGCTGCTCGGACCATTGACTGAGGTCGACGCGATAACACCATTGGTCTGGCCCGAAATTACATTGATCGCACCGGGCGACGAAGGGCCGAACTGGGTGTTGTAGGAATTGTCGTTCATCGCGTAGTGCTGCGCATAATTCCAATATCCCGTGACAGTGTTGCCGTCGTAATAACCCATCACCATTCCCTTGGTGTTGGTGACCGCCGGATACAGTACAGGCGTGCCGCCGCCGTTACCGGTCTTTAGAGGGAAAAGATCCATCAGGCCGTTGTCGAACGATTGTTGTTCGGCCGTGTCGCCGTGGTTTTGATCCGCGGTTAATGCCTGGTTTCTATTTAGTCGGAAAGGATTCGCAGCTCCAGTGCCGTTCGCTGGATTCAGGTTCGGGTTGCTAGCCAACAGAGCCGGTGTCAAGCCATTTACACTCGGTGTGTTCGCCGCAGCAACGAACCGCGGTTGTCCGGGAGGGTTCAACGCTTTCGGATAAACGCCGAAATAGTGATCGAATGAAATATTCTCGCCGAAAATAACAACAACGTGCTGAATCGGCGTGGTTGTTGGCGTCGTCACGGCGTTGTTCGATTGAGCAACGGCGAGCGACGGATCGATAGCCAAGCCCATTAGCATGGCCGTACTTACGGAGACGGATAGCAAGGATCGCATATTTCCTCTGGAATTAGATATGACTGTTGAGTTCATGGCTATTAGAAACGTCTCCGAATACGGGCCGCGCCAAAGAGTAAAGCGCTCGCGCCCAACAAGGCAAAAGTAGCGGGCTCTGGCGTCGGCGCGACTTGCAAATCGTCAATCGCCAACCCAGAGTAAAGCTGGGAATTCCCGATTGGCTGGGTGATTTGAACGCCATAAATATCGTAGGTAGTGTCGGAAATCGTGAAATATCCGTTGCCTGGGTTACTGCCGTCTACTGGGAGCGTAACGGCGAACAGCGTTCCGAAAGCAACTCCGCTTGAGTTCAGGGCCTGCAAGTAAACGGTGACGGGCACACCCGCAGCGGTGATATCGGAATCCGCGATTCCAATCCCGATTTCTTGCGATCCAAAAGTCTTGATCAAGACGTTGGCAGAACCAGCCGAACTGTTGTCAAAGAGTTCGTTGGGGCCGCTCTGCGTGCTATACGGATAAACCACCAGTCCGTCCGGGCTTGAAATATTCACCCCTTGAGCAGCGTATGTAGTAGGGCTGAATGTCGAAAATGCCGTTAGCGAGTCGAAGTTGAAAAGCGTGCCGAAACTCGGGGAAGCACCTGTTGCGGGCGAATTGTAGGCGTTTGCCGGGGTGCCTGTGCCTAAAACTGGAGCTGCGCTAGCGGTTGTCGCCGCGAGCATTGAAACAATAATGAAGATTTTGGCGTTCACTTTTAGTGTGGCTCTCCTGAAACCACGAAAGCAAGAATACGCCTACTGTGTAACAAGTAAATGAATTCAGTGCCACAGAAACTGCCGTCTGGTGTGAGTACTGGTACCTATTCGAATTTTCGATTGATGCGGCAAGCGCCTCATAGGGATGCGAGGCGAGTCTAGTACTTCTAATTTGCCCTCTCAAGCGCAAAAAGGCGCTACCGTAGAAGCATAGGGGAGATCCTGCCATGCGCACGTTAAATTGTGTCCTCACTGCTCTTGCTCTCGCCGGTTCGCTAATGGCGCAGCACGGCAGAGGTGGTGGGGGGCACCATGGCGGCAGCAGCGGGTTTGGTGGTGGTGGTTTTAGCAGTCACGCTTCTCGTCCTTCCTCAGGCTACAGTGGAGTAACTGGCTATCGGTCCACGATCCCGTCTGCCAACTTCAGCAGCGGTTACTCGCAAGCAAATTCCAATTCGTACAGGTATGGGGCATACTCTGGTCTTAACCGCATCAACCGTACCATTGGGCGCCCCGTTCGTTATCCTTACTACGGATTTGCGTATTATCCGCTTTTCGGCTTCAACGATGGTTTTTACGATCCATCCAATTATTACGAGCCCTATTCGCCATACGCACCCGACGTTCAATATGGTTTACCGCCGGATCCTTCAGTAGAAATGTTAGGTAACCCATATCCACAAGCTCCATATCCGGAGCAGTATCCGGGCCCATCTCAGTATCCTGGTCCCTATAACGCCGTTCCTTATTCTGATCCTGCCCCACCCGCTGTACCGATCATCGTGGTTTTGAAAACCGGGCAAAAAATAGAGATCCTGAACTACGGCATCATGAACAACCTGCTCTGGGATTTTAGTAAGCCGAATAGCCGGCGCATACCACTATCCAGTATTGATGTGCCCGCCTCGGTGAAGGCCACAGAGGCTGCGGGCGGGTCATTCCCTGAAGAGTTTTTCGAAGCTCTGCCCCGCTAAGTTGCGCGTAGGGACGCTCACACTGCTAGCTTCACTAACTAGTTATCAGTTCTGTTAAAAGATTTAGTCTCGGGTTTTATCTGCACTGTATTTAGCCCCGCTAAAAATAATATTATTCAAACTTGCAAAAATTTAAACTCTTAGGCGGCTCTCATCGAATCAAGCTGTTCGGATAAGGAGCGTAACTTTGTGGTTACACTAACAGTTGAGCAGTACAACCTCGTTTACAACGCATTTTCGTTTACGATAGCGGTGATGGGTGCTGCCACGGTTTTTTTCTTCCTGAACCGCGCGCAAGTCTCCCCAACCTATCGAACAGCAATCTCACTCACGGGTCTCGTTACCCTCATCGCCCTCTACCACTACATCCGTATTTTCAATTCGTGGGAAGGGGCCTTCTCGGTCGTCAATGGTGTTATCAAGCCGACAGGTTTAGCTTTCAACGATGCCTACCGGTATGTTGACTGGCTGTTGACGGTTCCGCTTCTATTGATCGAACTCATTCTTGTGATGCGTCTTCCTCGGGCGCAATCAATCGGCAAAGCTACTAAACTAGGCATATTAGCGGCTGTTATGGTGCTTCTCGGTTATCCCGGGGAGATTTCTTCCGACAACAACACACGCTGGCTGTGGTGGGGCCTCTCTATGGTGCCCTTCTGCATCATCGTCTTTGACCTGTTCTTCGGGCTCAAGAACTCCGTCGATTCACAACCTACCGAAGTGCGCGGGCTGGTAAATGTCGCGCGTTTCACAACGGTTATTTCGTGGTGCTTTTATCCTATAGTCTTCACCTTGCCGATGTTGGGCTTGGCAGGTGGTAACGCACTGGCAGCAGTACAAGTCGGCTACACCATCGCGGACATAGTAGCAAAGGCGGCCTTTGGCGTCTTAATCTTCGCGATCGCTCTCCGCAAGTCTGAAGTCGAGGGCTACACTTCGGCTGTCGGACAGCCTATGGCGGCGCGCGCGTCCGCTTAGTCTCAATCCGGTAATCAGCGTTGTTTAGGAAGGCCGTGGAGTACAACTCACGGCCTTCTATTTAGAACTGTTTCTTCACCTTAAAGAGGCGGCCCATGGGAATCAGTGTCAATCTCGCCCCCAGTCGACTTATCGAGAGCTCACTTATCGATAAGAACGGCGCACTAACTGAGTCGTATCCAGTTCCTGCCAAATTTACAGCGTGCCACTTACGAACCTACGACCTCGTAATTATCGGCGGAGGTTGCGCAGGGCTAAGTTTAGCTATGCGCCTCGCCGCCCTCGGACCGAAATGCCCAAGAGTCTTGATCCTGGAACGCCGGGTCCGCTATTCGAATGATCGTACGTGGTGTTTCTGGGGTGACAGTTCCTCTGTCGTCGAAAATCTGATCGGCCACAGTTGGAGTACGGTCAAGGTACGAACTCCGTTGCGCCAAGTCTCGGTAAATTGCAGCGGAACACCGTATCAAACGATTTCTGGCGAGGCGTTTTATCAAGCAGCTCTAAACCGAATCTCCGAAGCTGGACAGATAGACTTGGTGCTCAACGCAGTTCCGCTCGCCGAACCTAGCAGAATCGATCATCACTGGCGCCTCGATACGAGCGAAGGGATGTTCCAAGGAAAAATGATTGTAGATACGAGGCCCGGACTGCAGCCGCGGGCAGGCGGCGCACTGTTGTGGCAATCCTTCAGTGGCCAAGAGATCGAATGCGACGACGATGTATTCGACCCGTCCTCGGTTGATCTGATGGATTTTACAGGGGTCAAAGCAGGGCGAGTAGATTTCAGTTACGTAGTGCCGTTCTCTCGCAACCGAGCGCTGATTGAAGCGACCGTCTTTGGACCCGACCCGGTTGGCCCCCACGATTTGGCGATAGACCTTCAGAACTATATCGCTCGGCGCGTTCGACGAGCACGCTTTCGGGTCTTGCGCTCCGAAAACGGGATCCTGCCGATGGGTTCAGTCCCGTCGGAGAAACGGCTTGACGCCACTTATATCAGAGCTGGACTCACTGCCGGGGGCGCTCGCGCGAGCACTGGTTACGCGTTTCAACGAATTCAGAGTTGGGCCGATCAGTGCGCCCGGTCCATTGCCGAGGGCCGTTTGCCGGTCAGTCACAAGTCAGACCCACTGGTTCTGCAAAGTCTGGATTATCTCTTCATCTCAGTGATTCGTTCACATCCGGAAATCGCTCCGTCGCTTTTCCTCTCTCTTTTTGAAAACACTCAGCCGGAACGCATGATCCGCTTTCTTAGCGACAGTGGCAATCTAAGCGACTACGCAGCTATCGCCTGTGCCTTACCCGTGGCGCCGTTTCTCCGCGAGATACCCACCGCCATGCTCCGCAAACTGAATCAATTGATGGGCAGAGTAACCTGATGCAGGCACTCCGCATTCAGGGAATCGGTTTTAGCCTGTTCGCGACGCTGGTCACGCTTGCCGGATTTGTCCTCCCCCAGCCCAATCAGACGATGGAGTTGATCATCATGGCGGCATTCATTGTTCTTTTAGGAGTGCCTCACGGTGCACTCGACACCGTATTCGCCGCACGCTTGTATCAGGTTCAATCCATTTGGGGTTGGATGCTCTTCGCGTTGCTTTACTTCGCGCCCGTTTTGCTCGTTATCGCTGTGTGGAAGCTAACACCCGTGCTGTTTCTGCTCGGATTTCTGCTCATTTCAATCGGTCACTTTTCGGGCGATCCGGCAGAGGGCACTCCGCTCGCGTCACGCATCATATACGCTGGTCTCATCATCATCTTGCCCGCTCTCTTACACTCCGCCGAAGTCACTCGACTTTTCTCATTTCTGGTGGGAACCGCTGCGGCTTCGCAAATCGTTCCGTGGTTGCGCCTTCTAGGTGGGCCATGGCTCCTCGCGGCGCTTGTTGCGGTCTTGGCCTGCGCCCGAAAGGCAGATTGGCAGACGGGAATGGAGATTGCGTCGGTGAGCTTTCTCTCGTTGCTTGCCTCACCATTGGTGGCCTTTGCTGTTTTTTTCTGCGGCATGCACAGCGCCCGCCACATTCTGCGAACCTTTGAGTATTCGAGTCGTTCGTCGCCTCGCTTACTCGCTTTAGCAAGCTTTGGTCCAATGGTTGCAGTGCTGATTTTATTTGGCGCCGCGTCGTTATGGTTGCATGGTGTGTCGCTGGAAGCCCGAGTAATTCAACTCGTGTTTGTCGGATTGGCCGGACTTACAGTTCCGCACATGGCGCTAGTGGAGCGTGTGCGCTTCTCTGGCTGGGTAACTCCCGCTAAAGGGTCTTACGAAGCAAGTCTAAGCTAAGCTGCGTCGCCATCGTCCGGTTGCGGTAACGATCCGCTCCATAGCGAACACGCGTACAGCGCGTCCCTTTCGGCCCAGCAATCGCCAGGTAAATCGTTCCCACCGGGTCAATGTCAGTCCCGCCGCTGGGCCCCGCATAGCCAGTCGTTGCGACCCCATACGTCGCGCTGCTCAAACGACGTGCGGCCTCAGCCATCGCAAGCGCCACCGGTTCACTCACCGCCGTGTGCTGCGCGATTAACTCTTCGGGTATACCCAAAATGGAGTGCTTTTGCTCATCGGTATAGGTGACGTAGCCGGCGATGAAAAAATCGGAGCTGCCAGGCGCATCTGTCAAGCGCGCGGCAATCATGCCGCCCGTGCAGCTCTCTGCGGTCGCTACCGTGACACCACGCTCCCGCAGCATCCGGCCTACTGCTAAGTCCAGTGTGTCGTCCGAATCGGTGCTATAAACACGGTCGCCCAGCAGCTCTGCAATCGGGTCACCCACCTCTTTCAGCAACGCATCGGTCTCGGCTTCGGTATTGCACTGTGCGCGTAGATGCACCCACAAATCGCCCAGCGACGATAACACCGTCGTCACCGGATTCGTGTACTTGCTGTAAACCGGAGCAATCAGCGTATCAAGATCGGATTCCCCAATTCCAGTAATGCGAAAGGTACGAACCTTGATGACCTGGGGAGGCAACAAAGGCTTTAAACGCGGCACCAGCTCGCGCTCAACCATCGGTTTCAATTCGCGCGGCGGCCCCGGTAGCAGAGCAATGGCTCCCCGCGATGTAATTACAAATTGGCCAGGAGCAGTGCCGTTCGGGTTTGGCAGAGCCTCCGCCCCCGCGATCAAATATGTCTGCCGCAAATTATTCTGCGCCATCGGCCGGTTAATCTGCCGGAAGCGGTTTGCCAGTATCGCTTCCTGTTCGGCCGAATGCTCCAGTTGTCTGCCCAACGCGGCAGCTGCCGCGTCGCGCGTGACATCGTCTTCCGTTGGTCCAAGGCCGCCAATCAGCACAACTATGTCCGCGCGGTCCAAAGCTCGTTTAATCGCATCAGTCAGGCGTTCGCGGTCATCGCCAATCACCTGCTTGGTGAACACTTCCACGCCCAACATATTCAGGTTCTGCGTAATGATAAGCGAGTTTGTATCGACTCGCTGCGGTGTCAGAAGCTCACTGCCAATAGCGATTATTTCGGCCTGCTTCGGCGGCGCGGCCGACAAGGATGAGGACATGATATTTTTCTTGATCCTAAATTAGTGGCCAACCCGCTATATTCACGTCCACGCGGAACAGCGCGTTTTGCGTTGTGACAACCATGGAGCGCGAAGGCGTAAATGCCAAGCCCACTATGCTCGGGCCCGAAAGAAATTGCTCTGGTTTGCGGCCCGCGCCGAACCGGATAATGCCGCGCCGGCCAGCCAATGACGCCGCTGCATACAACCTGCCATCCGCGTCGAAAGCTAAGCCCTGCGGTCTACCCACCCCACGGTAAAAAAGTTCGACCTCGCCCGCCTTCGAAATGCGATGAATAGAATCAAAGCTCGACGTTGTTGGCCCGGTAACATACAAATAGTCTTCCGGCCCAAATGCCAGATGATATGCGGCAATGGAGGGCTCTAAGGTGGCGAACACATAAATCTGGCGCGAACGGCTTATCTTGAAGATCGTGCCACTGCGGTCGCCCACATACAAGTTTTCGTCCCGGTCAAACGCAATCCCGGTGGCTACGCCCATTCCTTCCACATAAACCGACATATTCCCACCAGGCGTAATTTGGTACACAATGCCGTCGTGCCTGCTTGAGGCATAAAGTATCCCCTCACGGTCGAAAGCAAGTCCCGTGGCGTTCATCAGGTCGGTAACGAATGGCCGCGTGTTGAAGCTGGTATCAACTTTGTAGATAGAAACAGGAGACTTCTGGCCGCGCGGACCACTAAAGGTCGTGTAAACGTTGCCTTCGCGGTCGACTGCTGGATTGGCAACAGGGTGCAGACTCTCGGCAATCTGGATTCCGATGTGGGTTTCGTGCGTTGCACTTATTACGCCACCTGCCGCTACTTGTAATTCGCCAACGATAGCCGATTCGGGTACCCGCGCCACGATATATGAGTCGCCAGCTACAATCAGATGCGCATTCTGATTGCCTAAACGCACAATCGGCAGCCCAGCCGCCGCCAAATGTTCTCCCCGTATATGTAGTTCGCCACCCGTTATCGCCGCCGACGGTTCGACCTTGGCAATCACCGGACGCACCGGAGGCTGCTGTGCCCCCTGTTGTTTTGTCGCCATAACTAGTAAAATCCCAAACTACCACTTATAGTTAAGACCACTGCGCCATAGACGCCAGCAGCCAAATCATCACACACAATCCCGGTGCCCTCGGCTAGATTTTCCAAGCGCCGAATCGGCCATGGCTTCCAAATATCAAATAATCGGAAGAGCACAAAAGCAGCCAGAAAAGTTTTCCAATTCAATGTAGCCGCACCGAGCAACGTCAGCCATTGGCCAAGCACTTCATCAATAACCACTATTCCCGGGTCCTCTTTATTGATAAGTCGAGCCGTGCGCGTAGACGCCCAGATGGCGGGCCATAAAAATACTAAAACAAGTAGTGCAAACGTAACTCGTCCCGCTCCAAACCAAGCGTGAGCGGCAATCGCAATGGCCAGCCCTGCGAGCGAACCAGCCGTTCCCGGTCCCCATGGCCAGTATCCGCATCCAAACCAAGTCGCAAGAGCCACTGCCAGGCGATTCACTGCGTCTGGCCTTCGTCAATCTCTTCTTCACTGAATTCGCTTTGGCTGGTGGGCGTAGAAATTCTGTAGCGCTCATCTGCCCAATTACCCAAATCAATCATGCGGCAACGTTTGCTGCAAAAGGGCATCTCAGGATCGTCGAACGCAACTTCTTTTTTGCAGATTGGACAACGTAAAGTGGCTGGCATGGCCCGTTCACCTTATTATCGAACGGGAATGCCATGTGCGCGGGTCGGCTGCGAGCCTAAAATCGTAAACGGATTCGCCCCAGTAGCTACCGCTTCGAATGCCCGTTCTGGAGCGTCGGTTAAGTGACCAACCAAATCGTAATCGTGCGCTTCGGTAATTCTCAATATGCGCATTTCGCTGGCGCGCGGTTCTCCTAGCTCAGCATCGTTGATGTAGCAGACTCCATCGATTTCCGGCGCTTGCGTGGCTAGTCTCGCTTCCCAAAGTAGGTCCGTTTCTTTCGATGGGCCCTCCACCAACACCGGGAATTCACGGCCTATCAGCCGCTTGTTCCGCGCCAGCGAAATTCGTCGCTGTACCGCCATCAGCTTCCGCTTGCGCTGATATATCGTCCGCTTCTCGACCTTCGCATCCAATGCAAAGCTCTTACTCGTTTCTTCGTCGCTGTATGAAAACACACCCAACCGGTCGAACTGCGCCGCTTCGGCGAACTGGCAAAGCTCTTGAAAGTCCGCGTCGGTTTCACCGGGGAAGCCCACAATCATGCTCGTACGAATTGCCACTCCCGGAATTGTTGCCCGAATGCGTTCCAGCAGTTTCAGGAAAATGTCCGCATTTGCGCCCCGCTTCATACGCTTCAACACAGCGCCACTGGCGTGCTGCAAAGGCATATCGATGTACTTCACTAGCGCTTGATGCGCTGCAATCGTATCCAGCAGTTTCTGCGTCACCTTATTTGGATAAGCGTAAAGAAAGCGAATCCACTTGGGCAACTCAGTCGGAATTTGTGCGAGTCTAGCCAGTAGATCCGCCAACCCGTCTCTTACTCCAAGATCCTCGCCGTAGCAAGTCGTATCCTGGCCAATCAAATTGATCTCGCGAACACCCATCGCAAACATGCGAGTCGCCTCATTAATCACGCTCTCAAAACGACGGCTCCGGAAATTACCTCGGAATTGGGGAATGATGCAGAAGGTGCACGGATGGTCGCAGCCTTCGGCGATTTTGATATAAGCCGAATGCCGGGGCGTTGTGAAAACGCGCTCGGTTAAGTCGTGGTAGAGATAGGGGCCACTCGGCAACTCTTTCGGTGTGAGACCTTCACAGAGCGCGGTGATTTTTTCAAGTTCATTCGTCCCCAGCACCGCATCCACATCAGGGATGTTCTTCTGAATATCCGCTCGAAAGCGCTCAACCAGGCAACCGGCGACTACCAATCTTTGCGCTTTACCCGTCTTCTTGTATTCGGCCATCTCTAAGATGGTGTCGACGGATTCCTGCTTCGCGGGGTCGATAAAGCTGCAGGTGTTCACCACAATGACATCGGCGTCTTCGGGCTGTGGCGTCAATTCGTGCCCGTCGGCGACCAGTCGGCCCATCATCACCTCAGTATCAACAAGGTTTTTTGGGCAGCCGAGACTTACAAATCCAATCTTCAAGGGAAACCTTAGAATACCATTTATTGGCAACCGGTGATAGAATCCACGAGGCGGTGCAGGAATTCCGGGTGCCGCCTAAATTCATCAAGGAGATCAAAATAATGAAATTCGTAGCTGGATTGGTGCTTGGGGTGATGTTGAGTGCTAGCGTCGTGACCCTGCAAGCACAGAACGAGAGAATGATGCATCCGCGCATCGCCAAGGCGATCGCTCAATTGCAGGATGCGATGGAATACATGCGCGCCGCGCCTCACGATTTCGGCGGCCACAAAGCCGAAGCTATGCGTGCTTCCGAAGACGCCATTCGTCAGCTGAGACTCGCATTGGCTTATCGCGCTCACGAAGATCGCCGCTAAATAAGCCGCACCCCCCACTTTCATTTCGGCTCCGCTCCGACGCGCACCGTTCAACCGTGTTTCTCTGCGGAGTCAGAAATGAAACGTGCTTTAGTCTCCGATTACAAATCAAAGCTCCCCTCCCATCTTTCACCTAATTTCCTTTTATAGCAGTCAAATCCTAGAATCATTTCTGGTCAAAATCGCCAACTATCTTTCTATGAGCCAGCCAACTCCCTCCAATAAACCATACCCTATCAAACCCATCTCAATCCATAACCCATAACCTATCAAAATTTACCAATCTGATAAGCTATAACCTATGAAAAAATCCCGCCTCGCCGCACGTTCCCGCTCGCTCCTCGACAATCGTTTCGCGCTCATCAAGCCCCTAGCGCGCTACGCTGTCCCAACGCGCGGCTGGATCAAAGCCATTCGGGAATCTCTCGGCATGTCCACCGCCCAATTGGCCAGAAGGCTCAACGTAACGCAGCCCTCCGTCGTGGCATTCGAGCAATCGGAAGTAAAAAACACCATCGAGTTGGCGACTCTTCGCCGTATCGCTGAAGCGCTAAACTGCACCCTCATTTACGCGCTGGTGCCTAACAAACCCTTGGAATCCAGCATTCGCGACCGAGCGCGTCTCTTTGCTCGGCGCCGTCGCGCGCACGTCGAACACACGATGTTACTCGAAAACCAAAAAGTGAAAGATCGCAACAGCAAAGCCTGGCTTGACGAGATTGTACGGGAAACCAACCCGCGGCTGTTTTGGGACTAGCGCTTGAGTTCTCCCTTCAAACAGCGCGACGAGGCTGCCACCCCTCTAACTCCCGAAGAAATGCGTGATCTCATACCCGCTCATATCTCGTACCGCCGCGAGTTGAATGAGGCGGAGCAGGAGAACATTGCGCGTGCTCAGGACTGGGCTCTCAGCCGCCGCCGCGATCCACTAACCGAAAAATTCGTGAAAGATCTCCACAAGCAAATGCTGGGTGAAGTATGGCGTTGGGCTGGCAAGTTTCGCAAAACCGAACGCAATATCGGTATTCCGTTCTGGCAAATCCCTGTCGCCTTGCGGCAATTGCTCGACGACACCAAGGCCCAGATTGAGTTTGCTACCTACCTTCCCGACGAGATTGCCGTCCGCTTCCATCACAGGCTTGTCCAGATCCACCCGTTCCCCAATGGCAATGGCCGTCACTCTCGCCTCATGGCCGATTTGCTAATCATGCGGCTTGGAGCGGAGCGCTTTTTATGGGGACGCGGCAGTTTGCGGGATGCCTGCGCCACCCGCCGATCCTACATCGCTGCCTTGCAGTGCGCCGATCGTCACGACATCAACCCTCTTATCAAATTTGCACGTTCTTAAGTCCTGATTTTGTTTCCATCGCGACTGGCAAATTGGGATAGCTTATGTTTCACGACCGAGCTTTCAATCAGCTTCGCTAACCGTCTCGCCCGAGTTTCCTCGCGCTTTGCGTTAATCACCCACCACGTCGCTGCCCGCTGGTACCACCGCGGCTGCGATTTGAAGAATACCCACGCGACCTCATTGGCGCGAAACTGCTTCTCCTGCTCCGCTTCAAACGCAATCTCCTCCTGTTCAAATGAATAGATGGCCGATCTCTCTGCCACCCGCGCTGCGAATGCCTCAATGCCTGCCGGATGCATCAGTCCTTCAGCAGTCAGTTGCTCCGCACGCTTAATGTTCACTGCACTCCAAACGCTGCGGGACTTGCGCGGCGTAAACCTGATGCTATAGCTCACCTCATCTATGCGCCGTCGCACTCCATCGATCCAGCCAAAACAGAGCGCCACATCTACGGATTCCGGCCAAGTTATGCTCGGCTTTCCCGAGTCTTTCTTGTAGAATCCAACGACCAGTTCTTTGCGCTCTTTGTGGCGCGGCTCCAGCCAATTGCGAAACTGCGCCGCGTCTTTGAAGAACTTAGGCCGCATTTCTCAATTTGTCATAAGTCCAACCGGTGCTACCCTCGTGTCGTATGACCTGCCCCTTCTGTGGTTTCCGCGAAGACAAAGTAATTGATTCTCGCGAAAGCAAAGAGGGCGACTCCATCCGCCGCCGCCGCCAGTGCCTTTCGTGCGAACGCCGTTTCACCACCTACGAGCGCTGCGACGAAGTCCCGTACATGGTCATCAAGAAAGACGGCCGCCGCGAAAAGTTCGATCGCCAAAAAGTACTGAACGGCCTCTTGCGTGCCTGCGAAAAACGCCCTGTCAGCATGGGCAAGTTGGCTGAACTGGTCAACCACATCGAGTCTCTCTTGTTCGAAAGTGCTGACCGCGAAATATCTACCATTCAAATCGGCGAGGAGGTTATGGCTAGTCTTAAAACACTAGACAAGATTGCCTACGTCCGTTTCGCCTCGGTCTACCGCGACTTCCAGGACGTGGATGAGTTCGTCCGCGAACTGAACGATGTTTCAGCCGCACACAAATGACGCGGTTTCAGAAAAATCCTTGCCAACCCGGTAAAAGCTTCACCGCTTCCAAACCTCAGAAAACACCCGTGAAACCCACTTATCTTTTGTGAAACCAATCACTTTCCCACTCATCTACACAAATAGGGCTTAACTTCAGGACGATTCCCGGCTATAATAGGGTCGCGTAATTATTACATTCGGTGAAGTTAGCCTCTTTGGCGTACGGGTATTAGGGGCGATTCCGTGTCATGGGCCCGTGCGTTTTTTCGCTTGTAAGAATGACAGTTCTTTGGCGAAATGCGTCCTAGCTTCCGAAGAGAAGAATATAAGGCGGGTTTGAAGGCTTGAGGGATAGGGTCCCTTGGCCCGATTGCGCGTCTAATGAAATAGAGAAGATGCGGAACTGTGACTTTCGCACGTTGGTTTTGTCAAACTTTATGGTCGGCAAACTAGAGGTGATTAGCTAAGGTGGATCAATTCGAAGATCAATTTCTAGCGGACGGGCCCGAACCCCTTGGTATTCCTTTTGATGAGGATACCAATTTCTTTCATCCGGAAGAGGTTCAGGATGATGAGTTCCATGGCTCCCAACCGGTAGAAGAATCAATTTATACCGATGACCCGGTTCGCGTGTACCTCCGCGAAATGGGTTCGGTTCCCCTGCTCACGCGCGAAGGCGAAGTGACGTTGGCGCGCAAAATGGAGCGCGGCAAAGTTCGTATGCAAAAAGCCATCAGCCGCTCGCCGCTGATTCAGGCTCTCGTGGGCGAATTTTCCGACCTAATCCGCAAGGGTTCTGAGGATGTTGACAGTTATGTCGATTTTGGGCCTTCTGAAATAGAAGAGGGCAGTGCCGCCGATATCAAGCGACGGAACGACATGGCTGAAATGTTCTTTGCATTTCAGGCGGCAGTCAAGAAATATCAACAAACTCTTGATAAGCACGCTGCTGTACCCGCCGTTAACAAGAAGCTCCGCAAGAAGTGGGCCGGTAAGGTCGCGCGCGCAACGGTAGAAATGTCTCAATCCCTGCGTGCGATTCCCTTCAATCTCGCGCGCTGGAAAGAGTTTGTCCGCGTGATCGAGCGCAACGCCGACGAAATGGCGCTGCTCGATTCCGAGGTCAAGAAGCTTGAAGGGCGCACTTCGGCTGCCGCCCAAACTCGCGTAAAGGAACTACGCCGCGATCTCAAGAAGAAAGAGGTAGAGGCCGGTGCCTCGCTGCCCGATCTTCGCCACAGTCTACAAGTGATTCGTCACGGCGAAATTGAAGCCGAACGCGCCAAGAAAGACCTGGTCGAAGCCAACCTGCGCCTCGTCGTATCCGTTGCCAAGAAGTACGTCAATCGCGGTCTTCACCTGCTTGACCTGATTCAAGAGGGCAACATCGGCCTAATGCGCGCCGCCGACAAGTTCGAATACCGCCGCGGCTATAAGTTTTCGACTTACGCCACTTGGTGGATTCGCCAAGCTATTACTCGGGCCATCGCTGACCAATCGCGTACGATTCGTATTCCCGTTCACATGAACGAGAGCATGAACAAATTCTTGCGCGCCACCCGCGAGCTCGAAAAGGAACTTGGTCGCGTTCCGACCAACGAAGAGATCAGCCGCCGCATGGATATTCCTGTGGAGAAGGTCCAAAAGCTCAAGACGATATCTCGTGATCCCGTGTCTCTTGAGACACCAGTAGGCCGCGACGGTGAATCAGCCCTGGGCGATCTCATTGAAGACCGTTGGGTCGGTTCTCCTGTCGATGCTGTCATCGATTCAAACGTCCGTGACGAAACAGCCAACATTTTGAAAACTCTCTCCCCTAAAGAAGAGAAAGTCATTCGTCTGCGCTTCGGTATCGGCTGCGAACGTGAACACACGCTCGAAGAAATTGGCCAGGAATTCGATGTCACTCGTGAACGCATTCGCCAAATCGAAGCTAAGGCCCTGCGCCAACTTCGCTCACCAGAGCGTGCCCGCCATCTGCGAGCTCTCCTCGCTGCCCGCTAATGTCAATTGTCTAGACCTATATAAGAGTTCGGCGTCCCAATTTTCCTGGGACGCCACCTTCTTTCATGCGCCTACCTAACATTTTCCAACTGAAAAGAGTTACCTTTTCGCGGTACCATCAGTACTTCCCCCATCACAAAAATTGAGTACGCCTCCTAATCCTCTGCTACTATGAAGGGCAGATTACAGACTTTAGGTGCGGGGTGCTTCCCCCGGGGTCGCAACGTTCGGGATTCTAAACAGGGCAGCCCCCTCAATACACATATGAGGGTAGAATGCAAAAAACACTTCTTGCGGTACTAGTGTCTTTAATGTGCTTTGCCATGAACGTATTAGGGCAAAACGCAGGTACGATCACCGGACGCGTGGTCGATCAGTCGGGTGCAGTCGTTGCCGGTGCCGAGGTAACCGTTACCGACATATCAACCGGCGAATCTCAGCGAGTCGCAACTAACGAATCCGGTCTTTACATTTTCAATACAATCAAGCCCGGAACATATAACATTTCGATTGAGAAAACAGGCTTCAAGAAAAATGAGTTCCCCAACCAGACCGTCGAAATCGGCAGTTCGCTCACGCTGAATGCCGCTTTATCGGTCGGTGGATCGAAAGAGGTTGTAACGGTGACGGCTGAGGCCGGCGCCGAATTACAAACCTTAAGTTCAACCGTTGGTACCACCATTAGCGGTCCCTCCTTGGTTCTCTTACCAAATCTTGGTCGCGACGCCTCCAGCTTGGCCATCTTCCAGCCCGGTGTTTCGCCTGGCGGTATGGTCGCCGGTGCAATGTCCGATCAAAACACATTCCAGCTTGATGGCGGCAATAACTCGAGCGACATGGACGGCAACATGACCGTCTACACGCCCAGTTATGCTTCGAACGGCGCACCAACTGGCACCATGCCCACCCCAGTCGAAAGCGTCGAAGAGTTCAAAGTCAACACTGCCGGTCAAACAGCAGATTTCAATGGCTCCTCTGGTAGCCAGGTACAGATGGTCACCAAGCGCGGCACCAATCAGTTTCACGGTGCTGGCTACGAATATTACTTCGCCAGTAACGTGGGCGCTGCCAATACTTGGGATAACGACCACAAACCCGACGCCGCTCTCGGCTTGGGCTATACACCCATTCCCAAAACTCACAAGAATCGTTTCGGCGGAGCTATCGGCGGTCCAATGCTGCCCAAGTTCGCTGGCGGCAAAACCTATTTCTTCTTCAACTATGAGGGGTTGCGTTACCCCTATTCGACAACCTACGAAAAGCCCGTGCCCACAGCCTTGCTCAAAGCTGGTGTGATTCAGATCAACCAGGGCGGCACCTGGGTTCCGTACAACATGAATCCTGTGCCCGTAACAGTGAACGGGACAACTTACATGCCCGCGCAATGCGGTGGCGCTAATTGCGACCCGCTCGGCATCGGCTTAAATCAGCAGGTTTCCACCATCTGGAACAAATACATGCCCGCGCCGAACGATCCAACCGCTGGCGATCAACACAACACCCAAGGTTATCTTTCCACCATCGCGGAACCGCAAACTTCCAATTTCTACGTCGGCCGCATCGACCACGATTTCGGCGACAAGTGGCGCCTCTTTACCAGCTATCGTTACTATGCGTTTAACCAGCTCACCACTAACCAAGTCGACGTTGGCGGCGTTTTACCTGGCGACACCTTTGGCCAATATTCCGCCCGTGCCCCGCGTCCCCAAAAGCCCGATTTCTTCGTCGGCGGTATTAGCACCACGGTGAGTCCCACCACTACCAACGATTTTCATTTCAGCTACCTGAAGAACTGGTGGCAATGGGCCACCTCCGCCGCGCCGCCGCAGCTTGCCGGCCTCGGTGGAGCTCTCGAGATTGGCGGCGAGTCCTCCAGTGCCTTGATTCCTTACAACGTCAACACCCAAAACACCCGCCAGCGCTTCTGGGATGGTCACGACACGACCCTCCGCGACGACGTATCGATCCTCAAGAACAACCATCTGATTTCGGTTGGCGGTCAATACGAACGCAATTACGATTACCACCTGCGCAACGATAACGGTCAGGGTATCGATAATTCGATTGTTTATCAGATTGCCAACGGCGGCGGTTTGACTTGGGCCGCTTCGGCGCTTCCAACCGGCCTGCCTAGCAGCCAGAATGGCACCTTCGAAACGTATGCCGCGGAAATTCTCGGCATCGTTGATCAATCCCAAGTTCTCTACACTCGCAGCGGAGCTCAATTGACTCTACAGCCGCTAGGTTCGAACATGTTCGATCAAAGCACCATTAACTTCTATAACGGTTATGTCACTGACACTTGGAAAGTGAAGCCGAACTTCACTCTGACCTACGGCCTTGGTTACCAAGTGGAAACCCCGCCAACTGAAAAGAACGGTAAGCAAATCGAACTGGTTGACCAAACCGGCACGCCAATCTCGTTGAGTTCATACCTCTCGCAGCGCGAGTCGGCCGCTCTCAATGGTCAAGTTTACAACCCAATCGTCGGCTTCACCGGTATTGAAACTGTGAGCAACGCCAGTCACAAGTATCCTTACAACCCGTTCTATGGCGGCGTCAGCCCTCGAGCTTCCTTTGCTTGGAATCCTTCCTATACCGATGGCATCCTTGGAAAACTCCTCGGCAATAACCAAACCGTCATCCGCGGCGGTTACGGCCGAATTTATGGTCGCTTGAACGGCGTCGACCTGGTCCTGATTCCTCTCCTTGGAACCGGTCTCGGTCAGGCCGTGAACTGCTACGCTTCAGCTCAAGGCCAATGTCTCGGCACCTCTTCGCTCACCGATGCCACCGCCTTCCGTATCGGCACCAACGGCTTAGTCGCTCCTCTTCCGACCGTGTCGCAAACATTGCCCCAACCTTACTTCCCTGGAACGAATGGCTACGCTTCGGCCGGCTCTGGCTCGGTACTCGATCCGAACTTCCGCCCCAGCACCACCGATAACTTCCAGTTCAGCATCCAACGCGAAGTCAAGAAGAACCTGATCGCCGAAGTTGGCTACATCGGTCGTAAGATCACTCACGAATGGCAACAAGTGGATTTGGACGCCGTCCCCACCATGACCACTCTCAGCGGTGAGACTTTCGCCCGAGCCTACGCCAACATCTATACTGCCCTCTCTCAAGGCCAGGCCCCTGCCGTCCAGCCGTTCTTCGAAGCCGCTCTCGGCGGTTCCACATCAGCCTTCTGCGCAAAAGCCGGTAGCTGTACAGCAGCTATCGTTGCCAACAGCACGATGAAGACCGAAATCACTCAGACCCAGGTCTATGACTTCTGGTCGCTCCTCAATAAACAGAGTTCCTGGACTCTCGGACGTACCCTGCCTAGCAGCGTAAGTTCGGCTATTCCTGCCGGACAGCTTTCGGCGGTCTATGCTGACGCCAGCACCGGCTACGGCAACTACAACGCGGCTTATGTGTCCATCACTGCTCGCGATTGGCACAACACCACGTTCCACTCAAACTTTACTTATGGTCGCGCTCTCGGCACAGGCAACCAGACACAAGCCACTAGTTCCTACAGTGTGGTCGACCCCTGGAACCTTCATGCCATGTATGGCCCACAGTACTTCGATTACAAATTCGTCTACAACCTAACCATGTTGTGGCAGGATCCTTTCTACAGAAGTCAAAAGGGAATCATCGGCCACGTTCTGGGCGGCTGGACCATCGCTCCCATCTTTACTGCCCACGGCGGAGCGCCCCTCGCGGTCAGCAACCTCAACGGCGGATGCGAATCTTTCGGCGAAATGAATTGCAGCACTGGAAGCACCGAAGATTTCGCGGTGCTCGCCTCCAAATTCACTGGTGGTAACTCCGCCAACTACAACGAAGTTGTTTCAGGTT
>Ga0182012_10001953_pt1 | contig 22477 bp, 20 predicted proteins | sample 612S2SmetaG_FD_120486 | JGI IMG/M metagenome (GOLD analysis project Ga0182012, IMG submission 120486) | Permafrost microbial communities from Stordalen Mire, Sweden - 612S2S metaG | ecosystem: Environmental > Terrestrial > Soil > Wetlands > Permafrost | place: Sweden: Stordalen | collected... | reverse complement strand
AGATGGTTGAGGAAGTTGATAAATTCCCGGCTGCGATGACGATCCTGACAGGTCCCAATGACCTTGCCGTTGAGGATATTGAAGGCGGCGAAAAGCGTTGTAGTGCCGTGCCGCTTATCGTCGTGAGTCTGACGTTCCGGCAAACCGGGCCGCCGGGGGAGGATCGGCGCGGTTCGATCAAGGGCCTGAATCTGACTCTTCTCGTCCACGCACAGTACCAGCGCCCTCTCGGGCGGGTTCAGGTACAGACCCACGATGTCCCGCACCTTCTCCTCAAACCGCGGATCGTTGGAGAGTTTGAACCTCTCCACACGGCGCGGCTGCACATCGTGACGCTGCCAAACCCGGTGCACGATGGTACGGGAAACCCGGAGATGGCCGGCCATCATGCGAACACTCCATTGAGTGCTGCCGTCGCCGGGCCGGGTCTTTAACGTAGTGTCGAGAATTTTCTGTTCCAGTTCAGGGGTCAATACCCGTCCCGCTCGGCTGCGCTTTCGAACCCCGGTGACGCTGGATAGCCCGTTTTGAGCAAAGGCATTGCGAAGCGCAATAACGGTGGGGCGCGAAACACTCAACCGATCGGCGATGGCCTGGTTTGAAATCCCCTCGTGAGCCATGAGGAGCAACCGGCAGCGAAGCGCCACCTTCTGCGGGCTGCCGCCGTTCCGCACCAAAGCTTCAAGCTCCGTCTTCTGGCCCTCGCTCAAAGCAAGCGCGGGTGCTGGGCTGGGCATACCCCAGTATGAAACGGTCCCGTCTATACATCAATAATTATCTAAGACGGGACACTAGCCAGCCAGTTCCGCCAACGCGCCCGCCAGCACTTCCACGCCGTTCGCAATGTCCTCTATCGACGAAAATTCATCGGGCCTGTGGCTTACGCCGCCTTTGCATGGAATGAACACCATTGCCGAGGGCGCGATGCGCGCCATAAATAGCGAATCATGATAAGCCCGGCTAATCATCCGCTGGTATCCCAGGTCAAGCGAAACGCAAGCGTGCTCCAAAGCTCCCATCACCCGCGGATCGCAAGCGGCCGGTGGATCGGCATTCAGCACGGTCGCTTCCACCGCTAATCCGCGCCTCGCAGCCGCCAGCGCGCAGCACTCCTCAATCGCCCGCAGCACCTTGTCTCGGCGGTCGGGCTCGATATCGCGCACGTCAATTTCCATCGTCACGGCGCTGGGAATGCTGTTCACCGCCCCAGGGAATACGCGGCAAACTCCCGTTGTGGCAACCGTATCAATTGCACCGGTGCCGACCGCGGCACGCTCCACGCCGAGCGCGATTTCACAAGCGCCCAGAAACGCGTCATGACGCTGCGGCATCAGAACGGCGCCGGCGTGCCCACCCTGCCCGGCGATCGAAATACGCAGACTGGCCGGAGCGGCAATGTTCTCGACGATGCCAATCGGGTTCGACGCTTTCTCCAGAAGAGGTCCTTGTTCAATATGCAGTTCGAGAAAAGCGCTGTAATAGCCCGCTGCCAGTTGAACACTGTTGAGAGGCCCGCTGAAACCCGCCGCCGCCCGAACCGACGCCAGCGTTGCACCATCGGAGTCTTGGAGCGCGTCGGCCCGGCTCGGATCGAGACTCCCGGAAAGCAGACGGCTCCCCAGACAGCCGATTCCAAATCGCGTCGGTTCCTCCGAGGTGAACATCAGGAGTTCGATGGAGCGCCTCGGTTGAAACGCGGCGCGCCGCAGTGAGCGAATCGCTTCGAGTCCGCCCAGCACCCCGACAGTACCGTCGAATCGCCCGGAATTTGGAATCGCGTCAATGTGCGAGCCGGTTCCCACAACGCCCTCTCCCGAACCAACCCAGCGCGCGAATGTGTTCCCTACGGCGTCCTCGCGCACTTCTAAGCCGGCTTCGCGGAATAAGCCCTTCAGCCAGGCGCGCGCCCGCAGGTCGGCATCGCTGAACACAACTCTGGTTACGGCTGGAGCCTCCGAATCGGAGAACGAGGCCAACTTCTCCAGTTCAATCGCAAGTGCCTGTTTCATGCGCCCGGATGCCGGTTCCAATCTTTGTAGATAATATACTGCGCCGCCGTCTTCCCCACCGCCGCAAACCATTGCGGACAGAATGGCGCCATCCAGATAAAATCTCCCGCCGAAACCGGATACCAGCGATCGCTCAATCGATAGATGCCGCCGCCTTCGAGCATCAGCAGCCCATGCTCCATCACGTGCATCTCCACCAGGCTCAGCGATGCGCCCGGTTGAAAGGTCATCAGGTTGACGGCGAAATTGATATTCAAATCATCGGAGAGGAGCACCCGGACCTGCACATCCGGATCGCCCGCGAGTGGCTGCGCGGCAACGTCTTCAACGTTCGCCGTGAGGGCAGGGCAGGGGCCTTCGCCTGCTTTCTCGATCACCAGTAAACGAGTGGCCGTTGCCGCAACAATCGGATGCGGCTCCGGAAAGTAACCGTACCCGGCAGCCTTCAATCCCTCGACTCCGCCCTCGAGAACATAGACAAACCGCTGCCCCACCGAAGGACCCAATTCGCCGCCAGGCTCCATCTCCGCGGTGTATTCCACAAAGCCCGCGCCCATCGCGGGCCCCGCGTGGACGATCGCGGTTGCCTTCCGCATGCCAGGCAAAGGAGCGCGAATGAACGTGTCGGGTGTCTGGAGCAGATGATCCCGCGCGAGAGCGCTGCGGGTGTGGCCGAGTCCATGGAAAGGGGACATCACTCAGTTATAGCGTTTCGCTAAGTCCTGAAGCAGTGAGAGCCCCGCCCCAATTGCCGCAGCCACATCCTCCGCGCGAACCGTCTCGTCCGGATGATGGCTCACCCCGCCCGGACTCCGCACGAACAACATCACCGACGGAACCACAGCCGCCAGAATCATCGCGTCATGCCCAGCGCCGCTCACCATTTTGAACGGAACCGCGCGTTCCGCCAGCGCAATCAAGTCGGCATCCATTTGGACGGTGGCCTGATTCAATCGTTCGCTCCAGGCCACACCCACGCCACGACGAAGCCCAATCTCCGCCGCCTCATCCAGAAGCTGCTTCACCGCTGTCAGCCGTACCTCATCGGCCTGATGCCGCACATCCAGACCCACACGAGCCTCGCCCGCAATCACGTTCCCGGCATTTGGAAGCGCCTCGATGCTCCCCACCGTGGCGACCAATCCTTCCGTCACCAGGGCCGTGCGCTCCACGGCGAGCACCCACTCCGCCGCGGCCGCAAGCGCATCGCGCCTCATCCGCATAGGCGTGGTACCCGTGTGGTTCGCGGCCCCGGTAAAAGTCACCGCGAAACGGCTCTGTCCAGCAATGGCCGCCACCACCGCCAGCGGAAGATCCACTTCCTCCAGCACGGGCCCCTGCTCGATATGGAACTCGACGTATCCGATCACGCGGCTGGCATCGAGCTTCGCCTCGTCGATGCGCTCGGGATCAAGCCCGAAATCCCGAACCGCCTGAGCCATCGCCCCTTCAAGATTCAGTCCGCCCACCAGCGCGAGGCTGCCCAAGAAAGGCTTGGCAAACCGGACTCCCTCTTCCTCGGAAAACGCGATCACCTCAATCTCAAAAGGCAGCCGCTGTCGCGCCAGCCCGTCCACCAGCGCCAGTCCGATCATCACGCCGAGCGCCCCATCGAACGCCCCGGCATTTGGAACCGTATCGATGTGCGACCCAATGATCAAACGCCGCTCACTCAGCCCTGGGTACACCCCGCGAAGGTTCCCGATCGCGTCGGTCTCGACGAGCATTTCCAACGACTGCATCCATTTGGAGATCGCCTGGTGGCAAGCGTGCATGGGCGGAGAGAGAAACGTTCGCGTGAGCCCGGTGGAGTTCTCCGAGAACCCGGCCAGCGTCCTGCAGCGCGCGATCGCCTCTTCCGCCAGAAGAATTTGAGGTTTTGCGGGCTCAGCCATCAACCTGCCTGCTTCTCCTGAGACAGGATGGAAATGTGACACTCAACATTAACAATGTACTGAGAATTATTACGCAACCTGGAAACGTCACACCTTTCGCCAATAATCCACTTCACTGCCCGAATGAAGAAAGGCTGGAGGAAGCGATTCAGCACCCAGAAAGGGCTACAATGCTTAAAGGGATTGAAATGCGGGTTACATTTCAATCCCTAAGATTGCCCTCTACCGTTTCCGGCGGAAGGCGATCTCAATCTTGTAGCCGAGCCACATGATCTTTAAGCGAAGTGTAATAACAACACCCCTTTCTGCTTCACAGATTTGGACGAAAGCCCCCCTTCCGGGGGCTTTTTCGTTTTGAAGCCCTTGTGCTTCGCCACGAAAACCTACCGCTCTCGTCCCTGCGGCAGAAAATAAGGAATGCGTTGCGGGGCGCATCATTCTCAAATGGCGAGGCAGCGCAGTTTGCATCCTTCCATCAATTCGGCGCATAATACGTGAATCTTGTTGTCGCTTTCGTGAAAGGAAAAATGCCGCGCATCGTACGCTGCTCTCTCATCCAGGCAACCAACGCAGTTTCGCCGGATCGCCCGCTCGAACAGGTCAAGCAGGCCATGATCGACAAGCACGTCGTTTACATTGAAAAGGCTGCCAGCGATGGAGCGGAGATCGTCTGCCTGCAAGAGATTTTCTACGGGCCATACTTCTGCGCGGAGCAGCAAACACGCTGGTACAACTTCACCGAACCTGTGCCGGATGGACCCACCACGCGCCTCATGCAAGACCTCGCACGCAAACTCAGGATCGCGCTTGTGGTCCCCGTATATGAAGTCGAACAGGCCGGCATCTACTACAACACAGCTGCCGTCATCGACCGCACTGGAACTTTTCTCGGCAAATATCGCAAGAACCACATTCCCCACGTGGCTCCCGGATTTTGGGAGAAGTTCTATTTCCGCCCCGGCAATCTCGGTTATCCAGTCTTCGATCTCGGCTTCGCCAAAATCGGTGTATACATCTGCTACGACCGCCACTTTCCGGAGGGCGCGCGGGCCCTCGGTTTGAATGGCGCTGACATCGTCTTCAATCCGTCCGCCACCGTCGCCGGCCTGAGCGAATACCTCTGGAAGCTTGAACAGCCGGCCCATGCCGTGGCGAATGGATATTTTATCGGCGCAATCAACCGCGTTGGCACGGAGGCGCCCTGGAACATTGGCGAATTCTACGGGAGCAGCTACTTCTGCGATCCGCGCGGTCAGATCATCGCACAGGCGTGCCGCGACAAGGACGAAATACTCACCGCCGATCTAGACTTGGATAAGATCGCGGAAGTGCGCAATACCTGGCAGTTCTTCCGCGACCGCCGCCCGGATACTTACGAAGCTCTCACCAAGGCCTGACCGCAATGACTAAAGAAGAAATCATTCTCGCGAATCAAGATCACTTATTCCCGTCTGTCTTTCACTACTTCAAAGAACCGCTGGTACTGCAGCGCGCCAAGGATCAGTTCGTCTGGGATGCCGACGGAAACAAATATCTCGATTTCTTCGGCGGCATACTTACCGTGAGCGTCGGCCACTGCAATGACCAGGTGAATGCGAAGGTTCACGAACAGGTGGACAAGTTACAGCACGTCTCCACGGTTTTCGCGACCGAACCGCAAGCGGCTCTCGCTAAGAAAGTTGCAGGCCTCGCTCCCGGCGGCTTGACGAAGTCGTTCTTCACCAACAGCGGGACCGAAGCGAACGAGGTTGCGATTCTAACTGCCCGCCTCTACACCGGATCGTCCGAGATCATTGCGCTACGCCATTCCTATCATGGCCGGTCATCGCTTGCCATGTCGCTCACTGCGAATTCCGCATGGCGCCTGGGGCCCCCGCTGCAAGCGGGGATCGTATACGCGCACAACGCGTATTGTTACCGCTGCCCCTTCGGACTCACCTACCCAAGCTGCGACATCCGCTGCGCGCGGGACATGGAAGAGCTGATTAAGACCACGACTTCGGGCCGCGTTGCCGGTGTCATCGCCGAGCCCATTCAGGGTGTCGGCGGCTTCATCACACCGCCCAGGGAATACTTCGGGATCGTCGCGGAGATCGTTCGCAAGAATGGTGGCCTCTTCATCAGCGATGAAGTCCAGACTGCGTGGGGACGCACCGGGAACAAGTGGTTTGGTATCGAGCAATGGGGGGTAACTCCGGACATCATGACGAGCGCCAAGGGCCTCGGCAACGGATTCCCCATCGGAATTACCATGGCTACCCCGGAGATTGCCGCTGCTATGAAAGGCGCAACCATCTCCACCTTCGGAGGCAACCCCATCGCGACCACTGCTGCCAAAGCCGTGCTCGATTTTATCGAACAAGAGAACCTGACCGTGAATGCCGCTGAAACCGGCGCCTACCTACGGGCAAGTCTGGAAGATCTTCAAGCGAAGCAGCCACTCATCGGAGAAGTCCGCGGCATGGGACTTATGCAGGCCGTCGAGTTAGTGCAGGATCGCGAATCAAAAACCCCAGCTACTCAGGATACCTTGCGCCTTATGGAAGCGGCTCGCGAAAATGGCATCTTGCTGGGCCGCGGCGGCCTTTATGGAAACGTCTTGCGTATCTCTCCTCCGCTGAACATTAGTAAGTCGGATGTCGATGACTTCATTCGCCAACTGGCCTTGAGCTTCGCGTCAATTATGGAGCCCGCCACGGCTGGATCGGTCACGGCTAGGAACGTTCGATGACCTCCCAATATGCGCCGCTTTCCCCTCAGGCCGCCCTCGCCGAGGCCGATCGCTGTCTGTTCTGTTTCGACGCTCCTTGCGCGTCGGCTTGCCCGACGCACATCGACGTTCCCCGGTTTATCAAAAAAATTGCCAGCGGCAACGTCATGGGCTCCGCTAAAGCTATTCTCGATGCCAACGTTCTTGGGTTGAGTTGCTCCCGCGTTTGCCCGGTGGACGTTCTCTGTGAAGGGGCCTGCGTGATGCATAACCTGCATCAACGCCCCATTGCTATCGGCAAGTTGCAACGCCATGCCATGGAGTTTTTCTACGATGTCGGTGGTGCGCTTCCACAAGCCGCGGTAGCTCTCCCATGGAAAGTGGCCTGCATCGGCGCGGGGCCCGCGTCCCTCGCCTGTTCCGCCGAGCTGAGAGCGCAGGGAGCGAGGGCCATCATTTTCGATCAGCGCCCGCTCGCTGGTGGGCTCAACACTTACGGCGTTGCGCAGTATAAACTCGCTCCGGAAGAAAGCGGTCGCGAAGTCGAACTGATTCGGGCGGCGGGAGTTGAGTTCCTCACCGGCATCGAGATCGGAAAAGATATCCTGCTGGATGACTTATTGCGTGACCATGACGCCATATTCCTCGGCATCGGCCTGGGCGGAACGCAGCCTCTCGGCATTCCGGGTGAGCACCTCGGGGGCATCCAGACAGCTCTGCAATTCATTGCCGATTATAAGAACCGAAGGCCGGTCAATATTGGCGATCGCGTCGTCGTCATTGGTGGCGGGAATACCGCCATCGATGCCGCCATCGCCGCCCGGCATCTGGATGCCCGTGATGTAACGATTCTCTATCGCCGCTCCGAACGCGACATGTCCGCCTTTGCGTTCGAGTATGAGCATGCCAAACGCGAGGGCGTCAAATTCATGTGGAACGCGCGGCCCGTCGCGTTTCACGGGCACAACCATGTGGGAGCAGTGGAATGCGAATACGTACCGCTCATTGCTTGCGATACTGTAATTCTTGCGGTAGGGCAATCCCGGTTAGTAGACCTCCTGAGTTCCATCGACGGTCTCCAGTTGCACGGCGGTTTAGTTAAGGTGAATCCGGAATCCGGGCAGACCGGTAATCCGAAGTTCTTCGCCGGTGGCGATTGCGTGAATGGCGGGCGCGAAGTGGTGGATGCGGTGGCTGCGGGAAAACGCGCCGCTCGGGGGATACTCCAATGGCTGACTTAACCACCAGCTTCGCCGGCATCCACAGCCCCAACCCATTCTGGCTCGCTTCCGGACCGCCGACCAACTGCGGCGAACAGATCATGCGCGCCTTCGACGCAGGTTGGGGCGGCGCGGTCTGGAAGACCATCGGGGAGCCCATCGTCAACGTCTCTTCGCGGTACTCTTCGGTGGATTGGAACGGCAACCGCATGATGGGCCTGAATAACATCGAGCTCATTAGTGACCGTCCCATTGAGACGAATTTGCGCGAGATCTACGAAGTGAAGAAGCGTTATCCAAACCATGCCGTAATCGCGTCGTTGATGGTTGAATCGACCCGCGAGGCCTGGCACAGCATGGTCAAGCGCGCCGAGGACGCCGGCGCGGATGGACTCGAATTGAACTTTGGCTGCCCCCATGGCATGAGCGAACGCGGCATGGGAAGCGCTGTGGGACAGGTCCCCGAATATACCCGCATGATCACCGAATGGGTGAAGGAAGCGGCGCGCACTCCAGTTCTCGTGAAACTAACTCCGAATATCTCAGATATCAGGGTGACTGCCCGCGCCGCAACCCAGGGCGGCGCGGATGGCCTGTCCGCCATCAACACGATCAACTCCATCACCGGCGTGGATCTCGATACCCTGATCCCCCGTCCCAATGTCAATGGGCACTCGGCGCATGGCGGTTACTGCGGGCCGGCCGTCAAGCCCATCGCGCTTCATATGGTGCAGCAGATTGCGTCCGACCCGCAATCGCAACTGCCCATCTCGGCCATCGGCGGTATCTCCGGCTGGCGCGAAGCTGCCGAATTCATTCTCATGGGCGCCGGTTGCCTGCAGGCGTGCACTGCGCCGATGCACTACGGGTACCGCATCGTCGAGGACATGGTCGACGGTCTCGCAAGCTGGATGGACTCGAAGGGTTTCCCAACCCTCGACGACTTCCGCGGTCGCTCTCTCCCACGCGTCACCGACTGGCAGCACCTGGACCTGAACTATAAGATTGTCGCGCGCATCAATCCCGCTAAGTGCATTGGGTGCCAGCTTTGTTACACCGCATGCTGGGATGGAGCGCACCAATGTATCCACGTGTCCGGGAGCGACCGCTCCGCGATTGTCTCGACTCCCACGGCCACCGCAGTTTCTCACGCCGTTCCACCTTCTCGCATTCCACGGGTTGACGAGGGGGAGTGCGTGGGGTGCAACCTTTGCTGGCTCGTTTGTCCCGTCGAGAACTGCATCGACATGGTGCGCGTAGATAATGGATTGAACTCCGAGTCATGGGCCGAACGTAGCTCCCGAATTCCAGCATGAAAACCCTCATCCAGAATGGATCCCTTGTTACATCGAAGCTGACTTACGCAGCCGATATTCTTATCGAAGACGAACGCATCCGCGACATCGCTCCGGCAATACCGCCGTCGTCCGCCGATCGCGTTCTCGACGCTCGCGGCCTCTACGTGATTCCCGGCGGCATCGACGTGCATACCCATCTCGATATGCCTTTCGGAGGGACTACTTCGAGTGACGACTTCGAAACCGGAACGCGCGCCGCGGCTTTCGGCGGCACCACCACCTTGATCGATTTCGCCATTCAGCCCAAAGGCACGCGCATGCGCGACGCACTCGATACCTGGTGGAAGAAGGCCGATGGCAAAGCCACCATCGATTACGGCCTCCACTTGATCGTCACCGATCTCGGCGAAGCCGGGCTCGAGGATATGGATAGCATGGTGGGCGAAGGCGTGGCCAGCTTCAAGCTCTTCATGGCTTATCCCGGCGTCCTAATGGTGGATGACGCCACCATCTTCAAAGCCCTTTCGCAGACCGCGAAGAATGGCGCATTGATCTGTATGCACGCCGAAAACGGAGGCGTCATTGACGTTTTGATCCAAAGAGCGCTGGCGGAAGGAAAGCGCGCCCCCGTCTATCATGCCCTCACGCGGCCGGCCAAAGCTGAGGCCGAAGCGGTGCACCGCGCTATCGCCATGGCCGAGATCTCCGGCGCGCCCATTTACATCGTCCATCTCTCATCCGAAGACGCCTTGAATGAGATTCGCGAAGCACGGGACCGAGGCGTTCCGGCCTTCGCTGAGACATGCCCGCAGTACTTATTGCTGACTGTAGATGAACTCGCGCGCCCCAATTTTGAAGGCGCTAAGTATGTCTTCACTCCACCGCTGCGTGAAAAGCATCATCTGGATCGGTTGTGGCATGGTCTGGAACAGGACCACTTACAGGTCGTCTCCACCGACCATTGCCCATTCTGTTTCAAGGATCAGAAGCAACTTGGCGTGAATGACTTCACCAAGATCCCGAACGGCGGACCGGGCGTTGAGAACCGCCTGCAGCTTATCCACCATCATGGCGTGAATCAGGGCCGCATCTCTCTCAACCGTTTCGTCGAGCTGGTTTCCACAACGCCCGCCAGGCTTTTCGGCCTCTATCCGAAAAAGGGCGAGATTGCCGTGGGCAGTGACGCCGACCTTGTCCTGTGGGACGCGAATGCCGATCATCTGATCAGCGCCGCCACCCATCACATGCGCGTCGACTATTCCATGTTCGAGGGTTTCAAAGTCAGAGGCAACGCAAAGACGGTCCTGTCGCGGGGGGAAGTGATCGTCGATGACGGCAAGTTCCTGGGACGTGCCGGGCGCGGCAGGTATTTACGCCGCGAAGCGCGAGGTGGCGCATGGAGTTAGTCCAGGCCCGGCACGACGCCTCCCTCTACAATCGGGATCTCGCTCCCATCCCGAAGGATAAGCGAGATTGGACCACTTATAACTACGCGGCTTTATGGGTCGGAATGTGCGTCTGCATTCCCACTTACATGCTTGCTTCGGGCCTGATTGCGGGCGGCATGAACTGGTGGCAGGCCATCGGCACCATCTTGCTGGGAAACCTGATTGTGCTTATCCCCATGCTGCTGAATGCCGATGCCGGCGCGCGCTACGGTATTCCGTTTCCTGTCTTCGTTCGGGCATCGTTTGGCGTGCGTGGCGCCAACGTCCCGGCCGTGCTGCGAGCTCTTGTGGCCTGCGGCTGGTTCGGTATTCAAACCTGGATTGGCGGCCAGGCCATCAACTCCATGCTTCAGATCCTGTCTCCCGCCTGGGCGCACTTCTCTCTCGGCAAGTGGATCTGTTTCTTTGCGTTCTGGGCGCTGAACATGTTTGTGGTCTATCGCGGCATCCACACCATCAAGTTACTGGAGGGCGTTGCAGCACCATTCATGTTGGGGGTGGGACTGCTGCTGCTCTGGTGGGTGACTAGTAAAGCGGGCGGCCTGGGGCCGGTTCTCCGTGCGCCCAGTCAACTCCGCTCCGCGTCGGCCTTCTTCGCATTCTTCGTTCCCGCTCTCACCGGAATGGTCGGATTCTGGGCTACCGTGGCGTTAAACATCCCGGACTTCACCCGCTATGCCAAATCGCAGAAAGCGCAGATTGTCGGGCAGGCGATTGGCCTGCCGACAGCCATGACGCTCTATTCGTTCATAGGCGTCGCCGTTACTTCCGCATCCGTCGTTTTGTTCGGCGAGCCAATTTGGGATCCGGTGCAATTGGTTGGCCGATTCAATCAACCCCTCATCGCCTTCGTCGCCTTGATCGCTTTGTTGATCGCAACGCTGAATACCAATGTGGCTGCGAATGTGGTTTCTCCCTCGAACGACTTCTCGAACCTGAATCCACGCCTCATCTCTTTTCGCACAGGGGGGTTGATCACCGGCGTTGTCGGCGTCCTCATGATGCCGTGGAAATTGATGGGAGACTACAGCGCTTACATCTTCGGATGGCTGGGTGGCTACTCAGGCTTGCTCGGCCCCATCGCGGGTGTGATGATCGCCGATTACTTTCTCGTGCGCCACGCCCAGCTGAACGTGGACGACCTTTATCGACGCGGCGGAATCTACGAGTATCAGAACGGATTTAACCTCCGCGCTCTGGTGGCGCTAGCCGCTGGAATCGTGCTCGCTCTCATCGGCTTAGTGGTTCCCCAGCTCCACTTTCTATACACCGGCGCCTGGTTTGTCGGCTTCCTCGTTTCGGGCGCGGTTTACTATGGACTTACATGGCAACCATCGAAGCCCCACTAAGCCTGGACCGGGATTTACATCCGGTCACCAATCCCGCCACGGGCGAAACCATCGCCCAGATTGCGTACGCCAACGCCGCCGATGTGGACCGTGCGGCCATCGCGGCGCACAAAGCTTTTCTCTCCTGGCGCGAAGTACCCGTTGTGGATCGCGTCCAACCTCTCTACCGCTTCAAGGCGCTGCTTGAGAAGCACTCCGCCGAACTGGCTCGGACGCTTTCCACCGAAAATGGGAAGACGCTGGACGACGCCAAAGCCGAAGTGATGCGCGCCATCCAAATGGTGGAAGTGTGTTGCGGCATGCCGAGCCTGATGATGGGCGATTCGCTCGAGAATGTATCTCGTGGAATCGATTGCCACACCATCCGCCAACCGATTGGCGTCTGCGCGGGAATCACTCCCTTCAACTTCCCAGCCATGGTCCCCATGTGGATGTATCCTTTCGCCATCGCCTGCGGCAACACCTTCATACTTAAACCGTCTGAAAAGGTGCCTTTGACACCTGTGCGCGCCGCCGAGTTACTGAGCGACGCGGGACTTCCGGAAGGCGTGCTCACGCTGGTCCACGGCGGCAAGAACGTTGTTGACGCGCTGCTCAAACACCCGCTGGTGCGCGCCATTTCCTTTGTCGGTTCCACTCCTGTCGCAAAGTACATCTATGCCACCGCGGCCGCGGAAGGCAAACGCGTGCAGGCGCTCGGAGGCGCTAAAAACCACCTCGTCGTGATGCCCGACGCCAACATTGAAAAAAGCGTGGATGCCATCATGAGCTCCGCTTTCGGCGCGGCCGGGGAGCGCTGCCTGGCTGGGAGCGTTCTGGTTGCGGTGGGGGAGGTGGGCGAACCTATTCTGGAAGCGCTCCTCGCGAGATGCGCCAAACTGCGCGTGGGCGATCCCGCCGATGCCGCAACCGGCATGGGGCCGCTGGTGACCAGGGAGCATCGCGATCGCGTGGCCGGTTACGTGGATCGGGGCGTCGCCGAAGGCGCGCGGCTGGTCTGCGATGGGCGCGAGCAAATGCATGGGTCCGGCTTCTTCTTAGGTCCCACGGTCTTCGACGCGGTCAAACCCACCATGAGCATTGCGCGCGAGGAGATCTTCGGTCCCGTACTTTCCGTGATTCGAGTGGATAGCCTCACCGCCGCGATTGACCTGGTGAACAGCGTACCTTTCGGCAACACCACGACCATCTACACCTCCGACGGTAAGTCGGCCCGCGAGTTTGCTACCCGTATCGAAGTCGGCATGGTGGGCGTGAATATGGCCGTCGCGGCGCCCATGGCGTTCTTCCCGTTCAGCGGATGGAAGCAATCTTTCTTTGGGGACATTCACGCGCACGGCAAGGACGCGGTGTCGTTCTATACCGAGCAGAAAGTCGTCATGTCGCGCTGGTTTTGACTAGCGAGCCCGCAAAGGGTGCGTCGGGCACCCTCATTGCATTCAAGTAAAGCGGCCCGCGCACTCCGTTTTGCGGGCGACTTACTTAGAAGCCCGAATCAGATGAGCGCACCATGCAACCAAATCATGTCGTACATCACGTCCCCTGGTGTCGGAACGACCGGCACGACTCTTACGCGGCTTTTTCAGATTGGGGCGGCCATCAGCGGCCACGCTCAGCTTAGCGGGAATGCCGAACTTAAGTCGCACTAATCGAGGTCTTGAGACGGCCAGCCAGAGAACTAGGGAACAACGGCAAACGCGACACCTTCCTCATTCGCCCCTCCGGCCTGCGTTGCGCCGAACAGAGTCCCATTGGGACTCATCGCGAGTTTGCCGACTGGGTAGCCGCCTTCAGCGCCACCCCCGAATTCGAAAAGCGTGTTCTCAGTCCAGGCGCCGCCGGCTTGGGCGGGTGGGGTCAACTGGTAAATTGTGCCAAAACTTTTCTTCGGCGTATGAATCTGGAACCCTCCATGAATAGAATTGCCGTAGAGAACCCCGTTCGGCCCCAGGATAGGAGGGGTCTGTGGCGCGTAGCCGTCAGTTCCATTGAAATAAAGCAAAACAGAATAAGCGTTGTTTGCTGTATCGAACGAAAATACCGTGCCGCGGTCGGTCGTGGGATCTCCCCCTTCGGTTGTTCCATAAAGAACGCCCGCAGGACTCAGAGTTAACCCGCACAACGGACCAGTCCCATCGCTATTATTCGATCCAAACTCGTGAAGGACAGTGTAGGCCCACGCGACCTCACCTTGCTGCGGAGGTGTGAGGGAAAAGAGGACCCCGCCCGCGTACAGTCCGCCGTCGGATGTAGTCCCATACACAACGTTGCGCGAGCTAACTTGCAGACCACCGTTCGGCTCGCCGCCGTTTGTCCCGTCTAAAGTGACCAAGACCGTCTTATTCCATGCGCCGCCTGGTGATGTCGGGGGCACCAGTCGGAAGACCTCCCCGGCGGTCTGAGCCACCACGTATAAACTACCGGCCTCGTCGATCCCTGGAGGCCCAGTGGACGAACATCCATAAGACGGACATTCCGTTGTGCTGAAGCTGTAGAGACTCCGCAGTGACCACGAGGCGGGGGCCCCAGCTGATAAACTTCGCCTACGTTATAGGCTCCCCCTGACGATGTCGTTCCGTAGTATTCCCCGTGAGCACCCGCGAGCGAGCTACTGTTCGGTCTGCCATCCTTCAAGGCGAATTGGTACAAAATCGTTCGCGTCCAAGGCCCGCTCCCGCCAGCTGGAGGCACAAGTTGATAAAACTCGGCGCCCTGTGACTGACTGACGTCCAGAGTCACGCCGACGATCGCCCCGTTCGACATCGTCAGCCCGTTGCTTCCAATCTGGACATCAAAATTGTAGAGGGCATGAAGCGATTGCGCTCGCGCTGGACTGAATGTGACTGACGTGAGAACAGCCAGAATAACCGAACTGGATCGCATAGACGTGCGGCGGGTCGGGAACATCGTTGAACCTCCTGGATTACCATCCGACAGTATGGCTCGAGTATGGCGTTCTTCCCGTTCAGCGGATGGAAGCAATCGTTTTTTGGGGACATTCACGCGCACGGCCAGGACGCGGTGTCGTTCTATACCGACCAGAAAGTCGTCATGTCGCGCTGGTTTTGACTAGCGAGCCCGTTTCCCGGCGAGAACGCCCAGTGCGATGAACAGCGCCATAACGATTAACTGAGCGATCAGGAATGGTGGCTCAGTCCCCGTCGGAGCGAGCGCCTTCAGCGCCGGAATTTTCTGGAAGCACTGCGCGATCAAGACAAAGACATTGAAATAGAGGGCCAGCACGGTTCCAATAACATAGACCCGCAGCCACGCGCCGGTCAGATGAAAGATATAGCGAGCAGCAATCGCGACCGCCAGCACTACCAGCGAGAGGATGCCCAGGATAATGCCCGGCGTTATATGACTATTGGGAAAGGCGAACCCGGTCACGCTTGTCAACGCTGTGGTTGTGAGAAAGAGCACCGTAAGGCCATTGAGGCGTTTCCCCTGGAGCAGCCCGAAAACGACGACAAATCCCGATAGAATTCCGATCAAACTCAATATCACATGCACTAAGGTGAATGTCGCCGTTGTCATGCCTAAGATCATATGCCGCGTCCTTTCAGTTACTGCCTTCGCTGATGTTAACACTCTGATTCGCGGTTATCTTGTGTACGGTCTGGTTTCCTCCGCTGGGCCAGCGGACAACTAAATCTTCGACTGTGGTTGCCGTGCCCAGCCCGAAGTAAAGCGCTGCCTCGCTTTGCGAAAGGTAACTGCCGCCGCCAACCAACTCATTCATCTGCGCACCCCCGCTGTAGCGGATGGTGACGCGTGCGCCAATCGCGCTACGGTTTGACTGAGTCCCCGTAAGCGTGACACGTAGCCAGTTCCCGCGTGGGGACAGGTTCTTGAGCAGGCTGGGGGTACGATTCATATTCACGATGACGATCTCCGGCCGCCCGTCGCCGTCTAAGTCGCCGACGGCCAATCCGCGCGCGGGGCGTGGAATCGCGAAGCCATCGCCGGCTTGGTCCGTGATATCGCGGAAGCGCCCGTTCCCCATATTGTGGAAGAGCAGCGTTTTCTGCAGATAGTGATCGCCAAGCGAGGCGCCGGGATGATCCACTTCCGGATAAACGTGGCCATTGGCCGTAATCAGATCGGGCCATCCATCTTCATCAATGTCGAGAAACGCCGCGCCCCAACCCAGCAGTTGCCGGCTGTTCAATCCCGCTTGTTGCGCGGCATCGGTGAAAAACCGGCCGTCTTCGTTTCTGTAAAGAGAGATCAAGTCACCGGAGAAGTTGGTCTTCGCAATGTCCAGGAATCCGTTGCGGTCATAGTCGGCGACGGCAACTCCCATGCCGGCCTGCAAGCGGCCATCGAAGTTATATGCCACCCCCGCCTCAACGCCGCGCTCTTCAAACGTTCCATCGTGCTTGTTCCGGTAGAGCAGGCTGGGCGTCATATCGCAGGCCACATAGATATCCGGCCATCCATCGTTATCGAAGTCCGCAGTCACTACGCCGAGGCTGTACCGTCCGCCCGGTTTCAGGATGCCGGCCCGCTCGCTGACATCGGTGAAAGTGCCATCGCCGTTGTTGTGAAATAGCGCGTTATGCGCCAGCGGCAATCCGCGCGGCCCGCACATCACGGCGAGTCCTTTCCACTTACAGGAATCTGCACTGCCGGGTTTCGGCGTGGCCGCCAGATTCAGGTCTACATAGTTCGTCACGAAGATATCGAGTTTACCGTCGCGATCGTAGTCCAACATCGCGCAACCCGTGCCCCATCTTTTTCCCGTCGTGGGAAGCCCGGCGGCGCTGGTGATATCAGCAAATTTCCCATTGCCCAGATTTCGATAGAGCACATTGTGCCCATAGTAAGTGACAAACAGATCGGTGTGGCCGTCATTGTCGATGTCTCCGGCGCACGCGCCTTGCGCCCATCCCGTGCGGTCTAAGCCGGCTTGCGCGGCTACGTCGGTGAAGTGTCCGTGGCCGTCGTTATGATAAAGCTGCGAAGGCGCAGACTTACCATCCAGAGTGGAACCATTGGCAATGAAGATATCGTTTGCGCCGTCGCCGTCGTAGTCGAAGATCACTGCGCCATTCCCGGTTGTTTCCAGAATGTAGTCCTTGCGATCCACGCCGCCTGCAATATTCGGAACGGTAAGTCCGGCTTGAGCGCCGATGTCGATGAAGTTGAATTTCGCTTCTGGTTGAATCGCAGCTAATCCCAAGGCGACTGCGCAGAGGGCCCCGAAGATAAGAACGACACGCAAACCCTAGGCTTCCAGTTGCTCCAGAAGTTCCGCCATGGTTACGGTCGACCCCTGCATCGTGCCGCCCTTCAGGGAAGGTGCGACGGCGACGGCCTCGGAATGACCCTCAAACCACACGAGAAAACGGGAGTTCTCTGAATTGGAGAGGCGCTGTTGATTGATCCATGTATAGTACGCGCCCATGTCCGCGTCGCGCAAAGCGCCCTCGGCGTCGAGTACCGGCTTGGGATGTCCGCCGGCAATCATCTGCTGGATGGTTTGCTCTTGTAAGCGGGGAGCATACCGGGCAACCAGCGTGAGCGGTTGCGCACGGCGCAGTATCTCCCGCGCGCTCCATTGTACAAACGTGGTGCTGTAAACCTGCGTGCCGGAGCCCTCGGTCAATACGCCGATTTTGAACTGATCAAGAATCGCCGCGCGCCCGGTACTCTGGATGCCAAGATCAACGGGCCGCACACGGGCGAGTCGCGTGCGCAAGGCTTCTGGCCCTACGCCGGATCGCATGATGCTTTCCATAGACGCGAGAAGCGAAGTCCGGACACCCTCGATCTCCGCGTAAGAAAGACACGCCAATTCGGGACAGGCGACAGGTTGCGGAACACCTCCATCGACGTACCAATGGGCAAACGGCAGTGGGTGCGCCGTCGCCCGCCGGGCCACCAATGCAAGAATCGCCTCGTTGCCCTTGTCCGGGTTGACGTGAGTGAAACGCACACCTTGCGGGCGTAGCTTACGGAACAGCGGGATATTAGTGGCAGTTACTCCCTGACCAGCAATCACGATTGTCAATCGCGGTACCGCGAGCGGTTCCACTTTATTCGATGCGTTGAGTTGACTCACATATTGAACGGCCGCGTTGCGGAAGGTATCGATCTGATGTGTAGCCCATAAGTGAGCGGTCAGTTGCTCCGAGAAATCCGCCGGCGAGTTGACCCAATCGACGCGCTCCAACTCTGGCGACAACCGAAGGCTCTCAAAGGGCGACATGGTGCGCCTCAGTTCCGAGTCTGTCATCCCGCGCAGGTAGGCGAACTGGTGATTCAGTTCCTGACGCTCCACTGGGAACTTAGAATCAAGCGCCACCACTTCGCGGAGAAGAAGCGGTAGGAACGCGAGCGGAAGCCTCTTCAGGAGCTCGATTTCGGACGCGGCGGCCTCGCGCGCCTCGGGTGGGTACGCGGTGAAACTGGCGGCGGTGAGCTGGGCTGGCTGCACGGCTAAAGCACCTCCGTAAGAGCTTTGCCGTGGCACATTCGCGCGTCGAAACCAAGCAGTGCACCAAGGGTGGGAACGAGGTCGGTGGGCTCCACGGGCCGATCGATTACCACGTTTTCCGGAACGCCCGGTCCCAGAACCATCATCCATGTGGTTCGCGAGAGAGCGTCGCCCGTGCGGTGATGCTGGAAACCGTTGCCCCCTGGCTCGGTGTCGGAATCGCGGCCAAAATCGGGCAGGATGAACAGGTTGGTTTTGCCGGCATATTCCGGATCGGTCTCAATCGCGCGCCAGAGCTCGGCAACCAGCTTGTCGGAGCGCCGGATAGCATCCACGTAGAGCGAAAAAGCCCCGGCGTGGGCGATGTCGATATCGTGCAGCGTTACCCATAGCAGGCTGGGCGCCAGCCGCCGCATCAACTGACGGGCGATATAGACCGAGAGCTCATCGGCACTGGCGAGGCTACTTGCATGCGTGGTGAAATCGGAAACGGAGAGTTTGAGGATATCTTCCATTTGCCGCAATTCCACTTCATGGCCGGTAAGTTGCGGCGTATAGAGCGGGGTCTCGTAGTTATCGCGCAATAAGTGCTCGAATTGGTCATGGCCGCTCTGAGAAAGGGCCGCGGAGAGCAGACGCTTGGGTAGAATGACTCCGGCTCCCAACCCCTGGCCATAGGAACGATTGCCGCTTTCCCCAATGCGGAAGAACCCGTTACTTGGCGCAACCACCCACGCATCCGACGCGGGGCGCTTTAAGTCCCGCCGGAAGTACTCGAACACCGTCGGGTTATCCGGCGGCACCGCGGCAAAGTTGTTAAACGTTTCGTAAACGCCAGTCGCAACGCTGGCCGTCGCCACATAGTGGCCTAGAATTCCTTTGTTGACCACCTGCGTGAAGAAGGTGGAACGCGGGATGAGTTCCTTCAGCAGGAGCGGGATATTCTCCTGACCTTCCGGCATGAAGGTTTCCTCGTCGCGCGCGCCCCCGCCGAAGGTGACCACCACAGCTTTGCGGCCACGCGGCGGAGCGAACGCGGACATCTTTGATCCGCCAAAAAGCGTTGCGGCCGCGGTAGCGCCCGTCGCCATGCGCAGAAAATCCCGGCGGCTTCGCGAGGCGGCCCGCGCGATCTCGCCAGGGCTGGAGTTTAAGTCGAATGCGCTTGGGCGGAAGATAGTTCTACTCCTTGGCCTTTGGTCCAAATAGAGTATATCGCTTGCCGGCGACCTTGCGCGAACGCGCGATAGGCATGGGCTCGCGCGCTGCGGCGCAAACCCAATCCCAGTTCTTCCTTGGCTTGGTCCCAGGGGATCAGAGGCTTGTCGCCATGACGGCGAATCGCGGCATCAAGCTCCCTTGCGTCTTCCAGATCTTCGACGCGCTCGCGCAGCGCTTGCTGCGGAGACTCAGTCATAGGCCTTACCGGTCCGAATCGCCCAGCACAAAATCCATACTTCCGATGGAGGCGATCACATCCGCCAGCATGGTTCCCTCCACCATCCGGTTCGTCGCCTGAAGATTTCCGAAACTCGGACCGTGCACAAAGACGCGATAGGGCATCGATGTGCCATTGCTCACGACGTAGTAACCCAACTCCCCACGAGGCGATTCCACGATCTGATAGACCTCGCCTTCGGGCACCCGGAAGCCTTCCGTCACAATCTTGAAATGGTAGATCAGCGCTTCCATTTCGGTCTTCATCTTGTCGCGATCCGGAAGCACCACATGCGGCGCATCGGCCTTCCACGCGCCGCCCGGCATGCCGGCCAGCGCCTGTGAAATAATGCGCGCGCTCTGCCGCATCTCTTCCACACGCACCTGGTAGCGCGCAAAAACATCGCTCGCGGTTTGCGTGGGAATTTCGAAATCGAAAAGATGATAGGACGAGTGCGGATTGGCCTTGCGATTGTCGTACTTCAGTCCGCCCGCGCGCAGCATCGGGCCCGTCACGCCCAGTTCCAGCATGTCCGGGACGGACATCACGCCCACGCCTTTGGTGCGGCCCATCCAGATGCGGTTATTGGTCAGCAGGTCTTCGTACTCGTCCACCTTAGACGGGAACGTATCGATGAATTTCTTGATCCGCGCATGCCAGCCGCGCGGCGGTTCCAGCGCCAGTCCGCCGATGCGAATGTAGTTCGTCATCATGCGCTGCCCGGAGAACATCTCGAAAACCTTCAGGATCTCTTCGCGCTCGCGCATGCAGTAAAGGAACGTGCTCATCGCGCCGATATCCAGGGAATGCGTTCCCAGCCACACCAGGTGGCTGTTCAGTCGCGTCAACTCCACCAGCATGACGCGCATCCATTGCGCCATCGGCGGGATCTCAATATCCAGCAGCCGCTCCACAGCAAGCGCGTAGCAGAAGTTATTCGACAGGTTCGAAAGGTAATCGATTCGATCGGTCAGCGTCACCGCCTGCTGCCACGTCTTCGACTCGAATTCCTTCTCAATCCCGGTGTGCAGATAGCCGATATCCGGCTCCGCCTTCAACACCGTCTCGCCATCGAGCTCGAGCTTCAGGCGCAGAACACCGTGCGTCGACGGGTGCTGCGGGCCCATGTTCAGAACCATGCGGCGCGGTTTATATTCGGGCTCGACGGGAGCTTGTTCCTGTAATTCCGGTGTTAGAAGATCGCCCATTTTCAAATACCCTCAGAGGCGCTGGCCGGTCTTGGGATAGTCCTTACGCAGCGGATGGCCTTCCCAATCCTCCGGCATCATGATGCGCCGCAGATCGGGATGGTTGAGAAACCTGATGCCGAACAGATCAAACGTTTCACGCTCATACCAGTTGGCGGAGAGGTAGACCGGCGTTACGGAATCAATCTCCGGGTTGGTTCCGCTCACCCGGGCCTTCAAGCGCACACGCGCGTTTCGGGAAACGGAGTGCAGATGATAAACCACTTCAAAGCGCGGCTCAGCCGGGTAGCGATCCACGCCGGTCACCGCCGACAGGCGCTCATACCGTCCCGCTGTTTTGAAATGCCGCAGCACAGGCACGATCTCCTCCGGCGCGATCTCCAATGTGAGTTCGCCGCGGTCGTATTTGCCGGTGACGATGGCGGCGGGAAGAGCCGCTTCCAAAGACGCCGCGTCCTCATGACTTTGTATAGATTCCGGAAGCATGTGAATTCTAGTTTCGCAAAGCCTTCTGATCGCGCTCCGGGGCCCAATCCAACACGCCCTTCTTCCAGACATAGAAGTACCCGCAGAAGACGAACAGAATGAAAATCAGCATCTCGAAAAAGCCGAACAGCTTCAGTTCTTTGTACACCACCGCCCACGGATACAGGAAGATGGCTTCCATATCGAACAGGATGAACAGCATCGCCACCAGATAGAACTTCACACTGAAGCGGTGCCGGGCGTCGCCGGTCGGGACGATTCCCGATTCATAGGGCGAATCCTTTACCTTGTTGCGAACATGCTTCCCGATGAGGAAAGACATGCCCAAAAAGACAATGCCCATGCCTGCCGCGATGATGATCTGCACCAGGACAGGGAAGTAAACCTGAGCTTGAGAGTTTGGCATGCCGTCGAAAGAAACCAGTGTAGCGCGACTATAATTGTCTACGGTGGAAGCGAAAATCAACGGAGTGCGCCAGAGTATCCCGCCAGGCGAAACGCTGCTGACGCTGGTGGGGCGGCTGGGGCTGCAACCGGACCGTCTGGCGATTGAACTGGATGGCAAAATTGTGAAGCCGCCGGCCTGGCCAACAACGTGCATCGACGATGGGGCGGAGGTGGAAATTGTTCACTTCGTTGGCGGCGGCTAAGCTGCTTGCGGCATTGCTCTTCGCTCTGGCTGCCTTCCCGCCTTTTACCGTTCACCCGGGAAAGACGGACGCGGATGGACTCCCGATGACCAGCGCCACCTTATGCGTGACGGGCGAAGAACCGTGTTTCCCTCTCTCCCGATTCAAGCCGGCCGATTCGCCAGTGGAATACTTTTTCGCGTTGAAGCCCGCAAGCGAACCGATACAGTTGGATTCCGGAGGGTCGCTGGTCCTGTTTTGGGGGACATACACGGCCGGAGGCAGCGGAATCCTCACCCGGCTGGCGCTCCTCGAGTACGGCGAAGGCGGCAGAATGGTCGATCT